>Ga0208492_1001350_pt1 | contig 15490 bp, 13 predicted proteins | sample Subbioar_CSW14AB_FD_184820 | JGI IMG/M metagenome (GOLD analysis project Ga0208492, IMG submission 184820) | Serpentinite rock and fluid subsurface biosphere microbial communities from McLaughlin Reserve, California, USA - CR12Mar_CSW14AB (SPAdes) | ecosystem: Environmental > Terrestrial > Deep... | reverse complement strand
GGCGGAACGCTTTGTAGAGTTGAAACTCGCGATAGGCCCGCTCGGCGAGCCGACATTCCCCATCCCCGACCAGCTTGCCATCGATACGCGTGACCGCCACCACATCGCGCGTGGTACTCGTCAGCCACACTTCACTGGCGCGGCCCAGCATGGCGAGGGACACCGGTGCCTCATGGACCGCAATGCCGTTGCCCTGCAGCACGTCGATGAGAAGCGCACGGGACACGCCCGGCAGGATCTGGGAAGACAGCGGCGGTGTCGTGACGCGCTCCCCATGCGCCACGAAGACATTGCTGGCCGAACCCTCGGTCACGCAGCCGTCGCGCAACAGAATGGCTTCATAAGCGCCCGCGGCGATGGCCTGATTGCGCAACAGGATGTTGGGCAGCAGCGAGGTCGACTTGATGTCGCAACGCAGCCAGCGATTGTCATCGAGCACCAGCGCATCGACGCGATCGACACCGCCCTTGCTGGTCAGCGGCCGGCACATGGCGAACACCGTCGGTGCGACGCCCACGGGAAAGGCGTGATCGCGCTCCGCCACGCCGCGCGTGACCTGCACGTAGATGGATAGATCTCCGCCACCGTTTGCGTCGACCAGGCGCGTCAACAAGGTCCGCCAGGTCTCGTCGCTCAGGGGGTTTTCAATTCGCACGGCGTCGAGGCTGTTGGCCAGGCGCGCGAGATGTTCCTCCAGCGCGAAGATGCGTCCGCCGTTCGCTACGATGACCTCATAGACCGCGTCACCAAAGATGAAGCCACGGTCCAATACCGATACGCGGGCCTGATCCAGCGGCAGGAATTCGCCATTCAGGTAACAGATGCGCCCCGCGCCGACACTCATTTGAGCATCAACCGCAGATCGTCATAGAGGCGCGAGAACAGCGAGCCCTCCGGCACGTCGGCGAGCGCGGCGAGGGGCAGCTCGGTGATTTCACGGTCTTCGAGATTGAGCACCATCTTGCCCAGCACCTGGCCGGCCTGGACGGGCGCCATGATCGGCTCATCGAGCTTGGCCACCGCCTTGACGTCCTTGAAACGCCCGCGCGGCAAGGTTGCCCAGACCGGCTGGGCGGAACCGAGGGCGACGGTCTCCGCCGCGCCGCCCCACACCTGCGGTTGAGCGACGACCTGCTTGGCCTCGTACAACTGCCTGGTCTCGAAAAAGCGATAACCATAGTTGAGCAGGGCGTAGCTCGCTTCGGTACGGGCATCGTCGGAGGCGGTGCCCATCACCGCCGAGATGACCCGCATGCCATCGCGCACGGCGGAGGAGATCAGACAGTAGCCGGCCGACTCGGTGTGGCCGGTCTTGATGCCGTCGACCGTCGCGTCGCGCATCAGCATGCGATTGCGATTGTGCTGACGGATGCCGTTGAAGGTGAATTCCTTGACCGAAGAGCGCTTGTACTCCTCGGGAAATTCGCGAATCAGCGCGGCCGAGAGCGTGGCCAGGTCGCGCGCGGTGGTGTAGTTGTTGGGGTCCGGCAGACCTGTCGCATCGGAGAAACTGGTGTTGGTCATGCCGAGGTCGCGGGCATGCTTGTTCATGAGCCCGACGAATACTTCCTCGCTGCCGGACACATGTTCGGCCAGCGCGACGCTGGCGTCGTTGCCGGACTGGATGACGATGCCATTGAGCAGCATATCGACCGAAACCGTTTTGCCGACTTCGAGGAACATGCGCGAACCTTCCATCTTCCACGCTTTCTTGCTGATGGTGACCTCGTCTTCAATATGGATCAGGCCTTCCTTGAGCGCATGGGAGGCGGCGTACACCGTCATTATCTTGGTCAGACTGGCGGGCTCGACCCGCTCGTCGGCATTCTTTTCCGCCAGCACCGCGCCGGTACGGAAGTCGACCAGAATGTAGGACTTGGCGTCGATCGACGGCGCCGGCACGGTGGCCGTCAGTCCGCCCGCGGCGTGGCTCGCGAGCGGCAATGCACAGATCAGCAACGTGACCGCGGCGAGCAGATGGGCGACACGCGTGGAATGAAAGCGGGATGTGGCGTTGTGCATCGTTCAGTTCGTAATGAAGTAGTGTTGAGTAATGCCGAGCTTTTCCAGGGCGACAACGACCTGGTCAGCCACCTCGGTAGAGGGCAACGGCCCTATCTGGACGCGATAAAATACCTTGTTGTTGCTCTTGATTTCACGTATCTCGACGCCAGTCGTGACGGCGTGCGCAACCCGTTGGGAGACCGTTTCCGCATTGCCACGTGCGGCGTAGGCGCCGACCTGCAGATACATGCCGCCGGTCACCGCACGCACTGGCGGCGCGGGCCTGACCGGCGCGGGCAAGCCTGGTTTGACACGCTGGGGCACGGTTCCGACCACCGCCGGCGCGGGCCGCGGTGCGGTCACGGGCGGCGCGGCGGCGACTTCGCGGGCCGGAGCACTGCTCACCTGGCCATTGCTGCCCACCGCGCGGATCTCGACGAAGGCCGTGCCCTTGGCCACCACACCGAGTTTGAGCGCTGCCGCGTAGGACAGATCGACTACGCGGTTGTCCTTGAAAGGGCCGCGATCGTTGACCTTGACCGTCGCGGTGCGGCCGTTCTCGAGATTGCGCACCTCCACATAGGTCGGCAGCGGCAACTGCTTGTGCGCGGCTGTCATGCGATACATGTCATACGGCTCGCCACTCGAGGTGCGCCGACCGTGGAAGGGGTTGCCATACCAGGATGCGATGCCGCGCTCGGCAAAGCCGTCGGCGGTACGCAGCGTGTAATAACGCTTGCCGTCGATCACATAGCTGTCGGGATTGCCGTAACGGCTGCGCGGCTCGTTGGTCGGCACCGCGTCGGCGATGTTGTCGGGATCGAGTTGCGGGGTGCGTCCACCGCCGACACCACCGCAGGCGCTCAGCAACGCACAGAGCAGCAGCATGGACAGCGCCCGCATGCACGCGCGGCCGACGGCCTGCTGACCGGACTCAGCTACCCGGTCCACCGTGCAGCTTGCGGATTTCCTCTGACAGTTGCGCGACCGCCATGGCGTATTTGACGCGCGGGTTGTAGCGGCTGATGACGTAGAAATTCGTATAGCCAATCCAATACTCGTTGCCACGTGTGCCTTCGAGTTCGAACAGCGCGGTCTCGTCATCGGGATTGCCGCTGCGCACCGGCAGGATGCCGGCGGCGGTGAAATCGGCGAGACGGAAGCTCGGTTTGATGGTGGTCTTGAGGAAGGCCGCGGGATTGGCGCCGCCCACCCGCGCCTTGGTGGTGACCGCGCCGGCGCGCCGCCAGCCGTGCTCATGCAGATAGTTGGCGACACTGCCGATGGCGTCGTCGGGGTCGTTCCAGATATTGCGCGCACCGTCACCATCGAAATCCACCGCCAGACGACGGTAACTGTCGGGCATGAACTGCGGCATGCCCATCGCGCCCGCGTAGGAACCGGTCAGGGAAAGCGGGTCGAGATGGTCGTCACGCGCCATCAGCAGGAACTGCTCGAGCTGGGTGCGGAAGAAGGACGCGCGCGCGGTGTCGTTGCCGGGGTAGTGAAAGGCCAGCGTCGAAAGCGCGTCGATGACGCGATAGCTGCCGACATTCGCGCCGTAGGAGGTCTCGACGCCGATGATGGCGACGATGACCTCGGGCGCCACGCCATAGGTCTCGGCGGCGCGCAGTACCGCCGCCTCGTTGGCCCGCCAGAACGCCGCGCCATCGCGGATGCGCTTGTCGGTGATGAACAGCGCGCGGTATTCGTGCCAGGGTTTGACCTTCTCGGCGGGCTTGGCGATCAGCTCGATGATGCGGTCGATACGGTTGACGTGGCTGAAGGTGCGCGTCAGGGCATCGGCCTCGAAGCCGTGGTTTTCGTGCATGTGGATGATGAAGCTGCGCACCGACGAGGTGTCGAGCGGGGCCGCTGGCGCATCGCTGCCGACGCCCAGTAACAAACACAGCAGAAACGGGATAAATCTTCGCATTCGACTGAGAAACAAGCGCTAACTCTCAGGTTTCAGAAATAAATTTTCTATGCGTATGGATGGACATGAGAATACCGAAACTGACCAGGATAGTCACGAAAGACGTCCCGCCATAACTCACCATGGGCAGTGGCACGCCCACCACCGGCAAGGCGCCGCTGACCATGCCCATGTTGACGAAGATATAAATGAACAGCGTCATCGTCAGGCTGGCGGCGGTCAGGCGACCGAACATTTCCTGCGCCTCCATCGCAATACGCATACCCCGCGCCAGGATCAGGGTGTAGGCCAGCAGCAGCACCACCACGCCGATCAGGCCGAACTCCTCGCAATACACCGCGAAGATGAAATCCGTGGCGCGCTCGGGAATGAATTCGAGATGGGACTGGGTGCCGTTCAACCAGCCCTTGCCATACAGCCCACCGGAACCGACGGCGATGCTGGCCTGAATGATGTGGTAGCCGGTGCCGAGCGGATCCTGGGACGGATCGAGCAGCGTCAATACGCGCTGACGTTGATATTCGTGCATGGACAGCCAGCCAAAGGGCGCGGCGGCGATGCCGACCAGCATGGCGTTGCGCATGAAGCGCCAGCTGATGCCGCCGAAGAACAGCACGAACAGGCCCGAGGCGGAGACCAGGATGGCGGTGCCGAGATCCGGTTGATCGATGATGAGTCCCGCCGGCAGCAGCACCATCACCAGCGCCGCGACCGTGGTGCGCATCTGCGGCGGCAGGACTTTCTCGGCCATGAAACCTGCCACCGTCAGGGGCACGGCGAGTTTCATGATTTCCGAGGGCTGGAAGCGAATCACGCCGAAATCCAGCCAGCGCGTCGCACCGCGGCCCTGACCGATGGCCAGCACCAGCACCAGCAGCAGCGTGCCCATCACGTACAGCACCGGCGCCCAGCGCGCGAGACGTCGCGGCGGCACCTGTGCGATGGCAACCATGCAGGTCAGACCGAGCAGGATGCGCATGGCCTGTTTGATGACGACGTCGATCGATTGATCGGCGGCGCTGTACAACACCACGAGGCCGAGCGCCGCCATGACCAGTACGGCACCGAGCAGCGGCGCGTCGATATGCAGGCGATACAGGAGAGTCGGCGTTCTAATCATAATCGGGCTCGGTCACGACGTTTTCGACGGGCGCGGTGGGCGTGGCGGGGTCGCCACCCTGCGCCGCCGGAGTGACCGGCGCTCCTGCGGATGTGGGAACGGGCGCGCCAGCGCCAGGCGCCGGCGCGGTCGCGTGGACCTGCGCATGGTCATGGTCATGGCTTTCGTTGCCGATACCGACGCTGCTGGTCGCGGCCGCCGCGTCCTTGGCCACGGTGGTGTCCTTGAAATAGTAATCGATCAGGCGCCGCGCAATCGGCGCGGCGGTGCGACTGCCGCCGCCGCCATGCTCCACCACCACCGCGATCGCGATCTGTGGCGATTCGACCGGCGCAAAGGAAATGAACAGCGCGTGATCCTGCAGATGTTCGGGCACGCCCGAGGTTCTCGCCTTCTCACCCTGCGCGATGCGATAGACCTGCGCGGTGCCGGTCTTGCCGGCAAAGCGTACCGATGAACCGATGCCGCTCTTGTGCGCGGTGCCGGTCTGGCCGTTGACCACTTCGTCCATACCGTCGATCGCCGCATCCCAGTAGCGGCTGTTGGCCAGCTCGACATGGGGACGACGATAGACGTCTGGGGTCTGGGTCTCGTCGGTTACCGGATCTTCTATCTGACCGAGGAAATGCGGAATCATGGCTTCGCCACGCGTCGCGACGATGGCCGTGGCGTAAGCCAGTTGCAGCGGCGTGGCCAGCATATAGCCCTGCCCGATGCCGGCTATCAAGGTCTCGCCGGGATACCACGGCTGCTTGCGCGCGCGCTTCTTCCATTCCGGCGACGGCAGCAGGCCGCCGGCTTCACCCGGGATGTCGACACCGGTGATGCTGCCGAGGCCGAACTTGGCCAGCATTTCGTGCAGGCGCCGTATGCCCAGATCATGGGCGAGCGTGTAGTAGTAGACGTCGCATGAGTGGGCGATGGAGAACTTGAGATTGACGTTGCCGTGGCCGGTCCGCAGCCAGTCACGGTATTGATGCGGGTCGTTGGGCAGCGTGTACCAGCCGGGGCACCAGGTGGTCTTGTCGGGAGTGCGCACGCCGTATTGCAGACCGGCGATCGCGACCAGCGGCTTGACCGTCGATCCGGGCGGATACTGGCCTTGCAGCGCGCGGTTGAACAATGGCCGATTCGGCGATGTGCTGAGCGACTGATAGAGCGAGCGACTGATGCCATTGACGAAGGCATTGGGGTCATAGGCCGGCTTGCTGACGAAGGCCAGCACCGCGCCGGTGTTGGGGTCGAGCACCACGATTGCGCCGAGATAATTCTCCAGCGCCGCGATCGCTTCGGCCTGCAATCCGGCATCCAGCGTGAGGTAGATGTCGCTGCCCGCTATCGGTGGCGTGCGTTCCACCACGCGCAGGATGCGACCCTGGGCATTGACCTCGACCTTCTGATACCCGACCCGTCCGTGCAGCACCTGCTCGCGGGATTTCTCCACGCCCATCTTGCCGATGTGGGTGGTGGCTGCGTAGTTCGATTGTTCGATGGTTGCCAGATCGGCCTCGCTGATGCGCCCGACATAACCGAGCACATGGGCGAAGTTCTCGCCGAGCGGATAGTGGCGCGCCAGTCCCGCCTCGATACCGAAGCCTGCAAAGCGGAACCGGTTGACCGAAAACGTCGCCAGTTCCTCGGGCGTCAAATCCCCCTTCAAAGTCACGCCTTCGAAACGGCGGGCGAACTTGAGCTCCTTCTTGAACTGTTCGATGTCGTCGTCCGACAGGCTCAGCATGCCGCGCAGTTCGTGCAGGGCACTATCCATGTTGGCGACGTTCTCCGGCACCACGGTCAGCGAAAACGACGGGCGGTTTTCGGCCAGCAACGTGCCATCGCGACTGTAAATGAGGCCGCGCGGTGGCGGCAGCGGCAGGATCTTGAGGCGGTTGTCGTGGGACAAGGTGGTGAAATGGTCGTGACTGACGACCTGCAGAAAGAACAGCCGCGCCAGGATTGCGCCGACCAGCACGCCCATGGTCAGCCCGGCGAACAACACGCGATTGAGGAACAGGCGGCGCTCGCGGCTGACGTCCTTGAGCGCCGGCATGCGCTTGTTCATGACCGCACTCCGAGCACGCATGTCACGCGCGGCGTAAGGACGCCCATCAGCGACATGTCGCGAGCCCGTGGCGGGAAATCATCAGGCGACGCGCGCGCGGCGTCGCACATCGCGCAGTACGATGTAGACCCACGGCCACAGCACACCGGTGCTCACCGCGCCAAACAGATAGCTGAAGCTGTAATCGACCGAACCCAGCAGCTTGTAGATCCACAGCATGGTGAGCAGATACACGAACACGATGGAACCGATCACGAGCGCCTGCTGCAACAGACGGAACACCCGCAGGCGCTGGTGATACTGCAGCACCACGTAGGCCACGAAGGCGAGGCCGAAGGCATGCTGGCCGAGGATGGAGCCGTGCATGACGTCGAGCGTGAGGCCGATCACCCAACCGGTGATGACACCCACGCGCTCCGGCAGAGCCATGCACCAATACACCAGCACCATCGCAATCCAGGCCGGACGCCATGGCAACGCCCAATCGGGCAGCGGCATGGCGGTCAGCATGAAAGCCGCCAGAAAGCTCAGCGCGATGACCCAGATACGATGCGGTTTGTCCATGCGCGGGAGAGTCTGCGCTATTCGGACGCGGAGATACGCTCTGCTCCGATGTCGTGCGCCTGGGGGCCGACCAGCATCACTTCGCGCGAATGGCCGACCTTGGCGGTCGGTTCGACGACGATGGTGGAGAACGCATCGCCCGGCTTGACGCCGACCGCCTTGACCCGTCCCACCGGATAGCCGGCCGGGAAGCGCCCGCCGAGGCCGGAGGTCACCACCAGATCGCCTTCCTTGACGTCGGCATTGATCGAGATGAAGGAAAGATTGAGTTCGTCCGGCAGATCGCCACCAACCGCGATGGCGCGCAAGCCGGTGCGATTGAGCAGTACAGGCAAGGCGTGGCGGGGATCGGTGATCAGCAGGCCGGTGCTGGAAAACATGCTGACATTGGACACCTGGCCGATGACGCCATAGGCATCAAGCATGGGCTGGCCTACGAACACACCCTGGTTGGAGCCCTTGTCGAGCACAATCTGACGCGCCGACGGCGTGGTTTCGATGGCCAGCACGTCGGCCACCACCACTTGCTGCTCAAAGGCAGAGGAGGAATCGAGCAGTTTGCGCAGTCGCTGATTCTCGCTTTCGAGCGCCGAATAACGCTGGGACTTGACGCTCAGCAGTTGATTCTCGGCGTGCAGACGTTCGTTTTCCGCCACCAGCGCGGTGCGCGAGCGCAGATCGTCCATCACATCGGCCGCGCCCTGCACGGGCGCGTTGACGATGTACTGCAGCGGATAGACCACCACCGACAGCACCGAGCGCAAGGACGAGAGGTGGGTATTGGCGTGGTCTATGGAAATGCACAGGAACGACAGAATCGCGCACGCGGCAAAACGCGCCGTGGGCGAAGGCGTATTGATGAACAGAGGTTTGATCGTCGTGTCCCCCGTCAGTCGTCCTGTTCAGTCTACTCCAGCGCCAGCACCTCGGGGCCATGTTCTTCGATCATTTCCAGCACGCGTCCGCCGCCGCGCGCGACACAGGTCAGGGGATCCTCGGCCACGATCACGGGTAGTCCGGTTTCTTCCATCAGCAGGCGATCGAGGTCCTTGAGCAGCGCGCCGCCGCCGGTCAACACCATGCCGCGCTCGGCGACGTCGGAACCGAGTTCCGGCGGGGTTTTTTCCAAAGCGGTCTTGACCGCCTCGACGATGCCGGCCAGCGGTTCCTGCAGCGCTTCGAGGATCTCGTTGCTGTTGAGGGTGAAGCTGCGCGGCAGACCTTCGGCGAGGTTGCGGCCCTTGATCTCGATTTCGCGCACTTCGTTGCCCGGGTAGGCGCATCCGATCTCGAACTTGATGCGTTCGGCGGTGGCGTCACCAATCAGGCTGCCGTAGTTGCGGCGCACGTAGTTGATGATGGCGTCGTCGAAGCGATCGCCGCCGATACGCACCGAAGCGGAATAGACGATGCCGTTGAGCGAGATGACGGCCACCTCGGTGGTCCCGCCACCGATGTCCAGCACCATCGAGCCACTGGCGTCGCTGACCGGCATGCCGGCGCCGATCGCAGCCGACATCGGTTCTTCGATCAGATAGACTTCACGGGCGCCCGCGCCCTGGGCCGATTCCTTGATCGCGCGACGTTCGACCTGGGTCGAACCGCAGGGTACGCAGACCAGCACGCGCGGGCTGGGCTTGAACAACTGGTTGCCATGCACCTTGCGGATGAAGTGCTGCAACATTTTCTCGGTAATGGTGAAGTCGGCGATGACGCCGTCCTTCAAGGGACGGATGGCTTCGATGTGACCCGGGGTACGTCCCAGCATGCGCTTGGCTTCGAGGCCGACCGCGGCAATCGCCTTGGCGCTGCTGGAGTCGCGACCGCGACGGATGGCGACCACCGAGGGCTCGTTCAGGACGATGCCCTTGCCCCGAACGTAGATCAGAGTGTTGGCGGTGCCCAGATCGATCGACAGATCGTTGGAAAACATTCCTCGCAGCATGCGAAGCATTAAATTCGAGCCTCTTCAAATCCAAGGGGCATCCGGGTCGCGAAGACCGGTCGGATTGCGCGTGAATACGGTGCTGAGTGGCGGATGGGGTCCCCGCGGGTCGAGTGAAGCTTCCTCGACGTCGAGTGGCGCAAGACAGTCCGGCCCCCCCACTAATCGCAGTATAAAATGGTCGGCTAATGTAACAGTGCGGCTGCCCAGTGGCAAGCGAGCCACGAGATCAAAGTTCTTTCTAATCAAACAAATAATCGAGACTCCTGCATGGCGATCAGTAAAGACGAAGTGAGTGCGATGGCGCGCCTCGCGCGGCTGGCCATCGAACCCGACGACATCCCAGGCTATGCCGAGCAGCTATCCGGCATCCTCGCATTCGTGGCGCGCATGGATGAGGTCGACACCCGCAACGTCGAGCCCCTCGCCCACCCCCTGGACCTCACCGCCCGCCTGCGGCCGGACGTAGTGACAGAGTCGGATCAGCGTGAATTGTTCCAGAGCATCGCACCGGAGGTCGAACGCGGCCTCTATCTGGTGCCCAAGGTGATTGAGTAGACCATGAGCGATTCCCTGCCCCGCAGTGTCGCACGGCTGGCCGATGGCCTGGCGCGTGGCGACTATTCCAGCGTCGAGCTGACCCGCCACTATCTGGCGCGGATCGCGGCCCTCGACCCGCAGTTGAACAGCTTCATCACCGTGTGCGGTGAGCAGGCCCTGGCCGAGGCCGCCGCCGCCGACGCCTGCCGCGCCGCCGGCAAGGCCGGGCGCCTGACCGGCATTCCCTATGCCAACAAGGACATCTTCTGCACGCGCGGGGTACGCACCAGTTGTGCCTCGCGCATGCTCGACAACTTCATCGCGCCCTATGACGCGACCGCCGTGGAAAAACTGCGCGCCGCCGGCATGGTCATGCTCGGCAAGACCAATATGGACGAGTTCGCGATGGGTTCCTCGAACGAGAGCAGCTATTACGGCCCGGTCGCCAATCCCTGGGATGTGACGCGGGTACCCGGCGGTTCGTCGGGCGGCTCGGCGGCGGCCGTGGCGGCCGGTCTCGCGCCCATGGCAACCGGCACCGACACCGGCGGCTCGATTCGTCAGCCGGCTGCATTCTGCGGTATCAGCGGTATCAAGCCGACCTATGGCCGGGTGTCGCGCTACGGCATGATCGCCTTCGCCTCGAGCCTGGACCAGGGCGGGCCGATGGGCCACAGCGCCGAAGACCTGGCGCTCATGCTGAACGTGCTGGCCGGTTTCGATCCGCGGGACTCGACCTCCATCGAACGCGCCGATGAAGACTTCACCCGCGCGCTCGATGCGCCGGTGGCGGGGTTGCGCATCGGTCTGCCGCGCGAGTATTTCGATGACCAGCTCGATGCCGGCATACGTGCCTGCGTCGAGACCGCGGTCAGGCAACTCGAAGCGCGGGGCGCTGTGGTGCGCGAGATCTCGCTGCCCCACGTATCGCTCGCGATCCCGGCCTACTACGTCATCGCGCCGGCGGAATGCTCCTCCAACCTGTCGCGCTACGACGGCGCGCGCTTTGGCCATCGCTGCGCGAACCCGGCGGATCTGAACGATCTCTATTGCCGCTCGCGAGGTGAAGGCTTCGGCGCGGAAGTGAAGCGCCGCATTCTGATCGGCACCTACGCCTTGTCCTCGGGCTATTACGACGCCTACTACCGCAAGGCCCAGCAGATCCGTCGTCTGCTGCGTGACGACTTCACGGCCGCGTTCAAGGATGTCGATGTCGTCGTCGGGCCGACCACGCCGACCGTCGCCTATCGCACCGGAGCCCATGCCAAGAACCCGGTCACCATGTATCTCGGCGATATCTACACCACCGCCGCCAATCTCGCCGGCCTGCCCAGCCTGTCCATCCCGGCCGGTTTCGTCGATGGTCTGCCGGTCGGCATGCAGTTCACCGCCGCGCATTTCGACGAAGCGCGTCTGCTCGGTCTCGCCCATCAGTACCAGCGTGAAAGCGACTGGCACCTGCGCGCGCCCGCGGCTTTCAACTGAGGACATGCCCATGCAATGGGAAACCGTCATCGGCCTGGAAATCCACGCCCAGCTCGCCACCAAGAGCAAAATCTTCTCCGGCGCCTCGACCGCCTATGGGGCGGCGCCCAATACCCAGGCCTGCGCCATCGATCTGGGCCTGCCCGGCGTCCTGCCGGTGGTCAATGAACAGGCCATCGCCATGGCGGTACGCTTCGGGCTGGCCATCGATGCCAGCATCACGCCGCGCTCGGTGTTCGCGCGCAAGAATTACTTCTATCCTGATCTGCCCAAGGGCTACCAGATCAGCCAGTACGAGGCGCCCATCGTCGCGCGCGGCAGGATCACCATCGATGTCGACGGTCAGCCCAGGACCATCAACATCACGCGCGCGCACCTCGAGGAGGACGCCGGCAAATCCCTGCATGAGGATTTCCATGGCGCGAGCGGCATCGATCTCAATCGCGCCGGTACGCCGCTGCTGGAAATCGTCTCGGAACCGGAGATGCGCAGCGCCGCCGAGGCCGCTGCCTACATGCGCGAAATTCATCGCCTCGTACGCTATCTCGGCATCTGCGATGGCAACATGCAGGAAGGCTCATTCCGTTGCGATGCCAATGTCTCGGTCCGTCCACAGGGCACGGAGGCGTTCGGCACGCGTGCCGAGATCAAGAACCTCAATTCCTTCCGCTTCATCGAGCGCGCCATCGAATTCGAAGTCGAGCGCCAGATAGAAATCATCGAGAACGGTGGCAAGGTGGTGCAGGAAACACGGCTCTATGATCCGGACAAGGATGAGACGCGTCCCTTGCGCAGCAAGGAAGATGCTCACGACTATCGTTACTTCCCCGATCCGGATCTGCTGCCGGTGGCGGTCAGCGCGGCCTATGTCGATGTCATCCGCGCCACCATGCCGGAGCTGCCACGCGCCAAGATCGCGCGCTTCGTCAAAACCCTGGAACTGTCCCATGACGATGCCGCGGTGCTCGCCAACGACCCCGACACCGCCGCCTACTTCGAACGCGCCATCGCCGCGCAACCCGCCAGTGCAAAGCAGGCCGCCAACTGGATCACCGGTGAGTTGTTCGCGGCCTTGAACCGCGACAACCTTGCCATCGGCGCAAGTCCCATCGCGCCCGAACAGATGGGACAACTCGTACAACGCATCGTCGACGGCACGCTGTCGGGCAAACTCGGCAAGCAGGTGTTTCAGACCATGTGGAGTTCCGGCCGCGACGCCGACGACATCATCGAAGCCGAAGGCATGCGCCAGGTGTCGGACACTCACCTGATCGAGGTAGCGGTGCGCGAGATTCTCGAGCAGAACCCCGACCAGATTGCACAGTTCCGCGCCGGCAAGGACAAAGTCCTGGGCTTCCTCGTCGGTCAGGTCATGAAAAAGACCGGCGGTAAAGCCAACCCCGCGCTGGTCAATCAACTCATCAAAGCCGCCCTCGCCAACTGAATACGACGCTGGCCGCCACGGCCAGCGCGGCCCGCCACGCAGCCCACGATCCACACCGCCATGAGGGCGGGTGGATCGCTATGTACTTTGCATTTCAACCCGTAATATCAATCGCAACAGGCTCCCTGTTGTGTCACTCGGCTGTCGCTGGAACACATTCACCCACGCAATGCACATCTAGAAACACAGATTCTTCATCTGAGGAGGGCTCTCATGCTTACAGCACTGAATACTTCAATGGACGCGCACCTGGATGCCGCAAACCGCGTCGATTGCAGTCTCCTGCATAACCTTGAACTGCGCTTTGATCACGGCACCGGCGTGCTGTGGAAATACATCGCACGTCACTCCACCCCGCACTTCTCCCACACCCAACTCGACGACATCCGCACCGTGCAAAACGCGGTACGCGACGGTCTGCATCTTGATTTGCCGAACTACGACAGCACGAAGCTGAAGTACATGGTGTTCGGTTCCAGGTTGCCCGGCATCTTCAGCCTCGGCGGCGATCTGCGCCTGTTCCGCGATCTGATCGCGCGGCGCGATCGCCACGGACTGGAACTCTATTCGCGCAAGGCGACCGATGCGATTTTCTACCATGCCGCCAATACTGCCGACGTCATGACCTTCTCGCTGGTGCAGGGCACGGCGATGGGCGGTGGTTTCGAGGCGACCTTGGCCGGCAATGTGGTGGTGGCTGAACGCGGTTCGCGTCTCGGTTTCCCCGAAGTGCTGTTCGGTCTGTTCCCCGGCATGGGCGCCTATACCCTGCTGCGGCGGCGGGTCGATTGCGCGATGGCGGAGAGGATCATCCTCGGTGCCAAGAACTACACCGCCGAGGAACTGCACAAGCTCGGCATCGTCGATGTGCTGTGCGAGCCGGGTGAAGGAGAACACGCGGTCTATTCCTATATCTCCCGTCAGGCGCATCGTCCCGGCGTACTGGCCTTCCGTCGCGCGTTGAACCGCGCGCGTGCCATCGACCGCAAGGAGTTGTATGCGATCGCCGACGAATGGGTGGAAACAGCCTTGAATCTGCCACACGAGAATCTGAAGCGCATCGACCGCCTGGTGGCCGGTCAGCGCAAACTGGATCTCGTCACCGCCGACGTCGAGAGCGCGCCCAAACCCACCATCAAAGTGATCGCCAAGGACTGACGAGCACCTGCACGGATGCCGGCGCGGCAGGACGCCGCGCCTGGGCCGTCACCGCCATTCGATGACGATGGCGCGCGCCGCTGCGGTATAACGGCAGCGCACGGGCGGATCGAACCAGTGCCAGGCGCCATCCGCCAATGACTTCCCGACGCCATCAATCGCGACCTCGAGGGGCCGCAGTGCCACCAGCAGTCCATGGAACGCGTAGCTGACTTCGCAGTCGGCCTGCTCGAGCTCCAATTGATAAACGCGAAAGCGCTCGCCTTCCCAATCGAGGCGGTGCCCCGGCGCATTCAGCGCCCGATCCTGCAGGTGGGGCGGTCGGCCGCGGGCTTCGGCGGCGACGAAACGCACGACGTCATCACCGACGTTTTCGATTTGATGGACCAGGGGTTCGGCGCGATGGGCGCGCGACACCGCCGTGCCGCAGCTGCTGCGCCGCGTGACGGCATGCTGTCCCGGCAAGGTTTCCGCCACTGCCACATCGCCGATCGCGCAATACACGGTGTCCTGACAATGGCGATGCCACAGCGTCAGCGCCCCGCGCGGAATGTTGACGGTATAGACCAGTGCGTAGTCATTGCGCCATTGCACCCGATGCAATGGTTCGTCATAGACCTCGACATAGTGTTCGGCGCTGTCGCCACGATTGGTCATGACTGATCTCCCCAGCGCGGCCGCCGCCGCGATTGTGCGGCTCAGGCCGCCGGACGGGTCAGCAACAGGTTGATGGCCTTGACGGTCATCACCACCACATCGTTCTGATTCAGAACCTCGACGGTAGACGTCACCACGCCGCGATCGTGGCGAGAACGGGAACGACGCGCGTCCGTTACCGTGACGCGCACGCGCAGCACGTCGCCCGGCCGCACCGGCGCCAACCAGCGCAGCTCATCGACGCCCGGCGACGCCAGACTCGCGACCTTGGACACATAGTGGTCGACCAGCATGCGCATCATGAGCGACGCGGTATGCCAGCCGCTCGCGATGAGGCCGCCGAACATCGACTGCGCGGCGGCCTCACGGTCGGTATGAAAATATTGCGGATCGTAGGCGAGGGCGAACGCCACCACGTCGTCTTCGCTGATCGGCATGGCGCCGAACTCAAAGACCGCGCCGGGCACGTAGTCTTCGAAGTAACGCGCGTCGGCGGGAACGGAAAAGGTCGTGGCAGGCATGGCGTCAGGAGCATTCAAGGCGTGGCGACCGCGGATGTGCGATCGCCACGCGGG
>Ga0208492_1001349_pt1 | contig 15499 bp, 12 predicted proteins | sample Subbioar_CSW14AB_FD_184820 | JGI IMG/M metagenome (GOLD analysis project Ga0208492, IMG submission 184820) | Serpentinite rock and fluid subsurface biosphere microbial communities from McLaughlin Reserve, California, USA - CR12Mar_CSW14AB (SPAdes) | ecosystem: Environmental > Terrestrial > Deep... | reverse complement strand
CCTCGGCGACAACCTTGCCGTCCTTGGCGATCACGCAGGCAAACGGCCGGCCGCCTTTTTCTACGTTGTCTCGCGCCAGCTCCATCGTTCGTTTGATGAAATCCATGACTTCCTCGCCAAGCTGTTCCGTAGAAGCGGGCAATTGAATAGGCAACGATCGATTAGCGTTCAGCTCGTGCGTTCTTCTTGTCAAACTTGGCAACGGCGATTTTGTAAGCTTCTTCCAGTAAGGATTTGATGGTTGGGAAATTCACCGGGCTGGGATTCAAAATGCATACCCAGGACATTTTTGCATAGACCGGATGGGGATGGAATTTGTCGAGCGCCGTGTACACATGGTCGGGATCGACTCCGTCTCCCTTCCCCACCTTGTCCGGCTGGGCGCCGAACATCGACTGGTAGGTTTCCGGCCCGATGCCGATGTTCAAACGAAACGTTCCCGGCCGGCTTACATTCGAAGCCTTGTCGTAATCGTCATCCTTGGTTTTGATCGTGGCGAAGTAGAACTCGTTGGGGGACTTCTGCCCGGGATTGTAATAGAAGAAAGTGTCTCCCTCGTTTTCGACGGCGATCGTGCCGGGGAAGGTTTGCGCGATGTACTGGGCGAAAGCGGCCTCATCCATGGGGGGATCTTCCAGGGGAGTTTAGGCTTAACAGATCGTAATCTTCTCATTTTATGGGATGGCGTTCGGTTTTTTGGCTTTCGTGAACGCAAAGCCGTTAGCATATCTTCATCATCACCCAGTGAATCATCGGGAGGTATCCGGACCATGCGTCAATGGATTGCGACAGCATTGTTGATTGGGGGAGGTTCCGCCGCGATGGCCGAGCCACCCGCCAAGGTCGCCACGATCGAAGGAGTGACCGAATATCGCTTTGCCAACGGCGCTCGCGTGCTACTCTTTCCGGAAATGTCCCGGCCGTCCATCAGCATCAACATGACCGTGCTCGTCGGCAGCCGCCATGAGGGTTATGGCGAATCGGGCATGGCCCATTTGCTCGAACACCTCGTCTTCAAGGGCACGCCCAAAAATCCGCTGATTCCCAAGGCATTGCGCGACCATGGCGCCAACTTCAACGGCACCACGAACACCGACCGCACGAACTATTTCGAAACGATGCCGGCGACCGACGACAACCTGGAATTCGGCATCTCCATGGAGTGCGACCGCCTGGTCAATAGCTTCGTCAAGCGCGAAGATCTGGCCTCGGAAATGACGGTCGTGCGCAATGAGTTTGAGCGGGGCGAAAACAGCCCGGCATCGATTTTGGGTCAACGCATCCGCGCGGTTGCCTTCGAATGGCACAATTACGGCAAATCGACGATCGGCAACCGCACCGACATCGAACGGGTGCCGATCGACAACTTGCAGGCCTTTTATCGCAAGTATTATCAGCCCGACAATGTGGTGTTCATCGTCACCGGCAAATTCGAGGAAGCCAAGGCCTTAACTCTTCTGGAAAAATACCTCGGCTCGATTCCCAAACCGGCGCGCAAACTCGATGCGACCTACACCGAGGAACCGCCGCAGGATGGCGAGCGGGTCGTGACCTTGCGCCGCGTCGGCGCCGTCGGTTCCGTGGGCGTCGCCTACCATGTGCCCTCGGCATCGCACGCCGACTGGGCTCCGCTAAGCCTGCTGGGCGGCATCATTTCGCAATCGCCCAATGGCCGGCTTTATAAAGCCCTCGTCGAATCGAAGCTGGCCACCTCAGTGTTCGGCGGATCGGACAACTCCCACGATCCGGGTCTGTTCTTCTCCTCCGCGTCCTGTGAACCCGAAGCGCTCGAAGCGGTGCGCGATGCCCTCGTGAAGACGATCGAGGCGCTCGGTGAAGTCCCCTTCACGGAAGAGGAAGTGAACAAGGCGAAGACGCGCAGCAAGCGCAACGCCGAGTCGCTGCAGTCCAATAGCCAGGGAATGTCGAGCGCGCTGAGCACCGCTTCGGCCCATGGCGACTGGCGATTGCTCTTCATTCAAAGAGACCGGATTGCGGCGGTCACCGCTGCCGATGTCAATCGCGTCGCCCGCACCTATTTCCAAAAGCCCAATCGCACCGTGGGCATGTACATTCCCTCCAAGGAATCGAGCCGTTTGGCGGTATCCCCCGCTCCTTCGATTGAATCGATTGTCAAGGACTACAAGGGCGGGGCGGTCGGCGCCGCCGGCGAAGCGTTTGACCCGTCGCCGGCGAATCTCGATGCACGGCTCAAGGTGGTCGAAGAGGGCGGTTTGAAAGCGGGTCTGTTGCCCAAGAAAAATCGGGGCGAGACGGTTTCGCTGGTGCTGACTCTTCACTACGGCAACGAGGAATCGCTCAAGGACCTGACCACGGCCGCGGGCATGTTGCCCGGCATGATGATGGCCGGCACGAAAAAGCACGATCGCCAGGCACTGCGCGAAGAACTGGAATCGCTTGGCATCCGCATCAGTCCGGGAATGGGCGGCGGCCCCGCCCGGGGCGGACGCGGTCGCGGCGCGGGAGGTGGCGGCGGTGCCGCGGGCCAGTTGAGTTTCTCCGTTGAGGCGAAGCGCGACACCTTGCCTCAAGCACTCAAGCTTTTGGGCGAAATCCTCAGGGAGCCGGCATTTCCGGCCGAGGAATTCGAAACGACGAAAAGGCGCATGGTGTCGATGACTTCGTCCGGACGCACCGAACCCGGCGTGCTTGCCGGCAACAAATTGAGCCGGACCTTGTCGCCTTATTCCAAGGACGATGTCCGCTATGTCGGCACCTTGGAAGAAGCGCTTGAGCGGATCGAATCGGTCACGCTCGATCAGGTCAAATCGGTCTATGAGAATCAGGTCAACGGCTCGCAGGCCGAAATGGGTGTCGTGGGCGACTTCGATCCGGAGACCACGGTCAAACTGGTCAAGGAAATCCTGGTTGGCTGGGATTCGAAAGTGCCCGTCAAGCGGATCGATCGCAAAGTGGTCCCCAATATCGCGGGCGCCCAGGAAGACATCGTTACCCCCGACAAATCGAACGCCGAGTATCTTGCCGGGTTGATGATTCCCGTTTCCGACAATGATCCGGAATTCGCGGCCCTGCGCATCGGCAACTTCATCTTCGGCGGCAGCACCTTGAGCTCGCGCATCGGCGATCGCATTCGCCAGAAGGACGGCCTGTCCTATGGTGCAACCTCATCGTTTGCCGCATCCTCGCGTGACCCCGTGGCGACCTTCACCGTGACGGTGAGCACCAACCCCGCCAACATCGACAAGGTCACGGCCGCGGTCAAGGAAGAACTGGAAAAATACCTGAAGGACGGCCCCACCGAAAAGGAACTGGCGGATGCCAAACAGGCATTCGTCGAATCACAGAAAGTAGGACGCACCGGCGATGGAGCCATCGCCGGCCAGATTGTCAACAACCTGAATACGGGCCGCAAATTCTCCCATGCCTCCGACATGGAGAAGGCGATTCTCGCGCTCACTCCGGCCAAGGTGACCGAGGCGTTTCGCAAGTATGTCGACCCGAAAAAACTGGTCGTCATCCGGGCGGGCGATTTCAAGAAGTAACCTGCCGAAGAGGGGGTCAAGCGGTCCTTCGGCCCGCATGACCCCCTCTTTTTTATTGGCTCATTATTAGCAATATTCTAAGCGTAGTGAATAAGGTGTTAGTTTTTTCATGGAGTGAGGTCCTGGGTCATGGTAGGTCGGACGCAGATCTTGATCGTCCTACTCATCTTTTCGTTGGCGCGGGAGGTTGGACAAAACCTGGTCGCAACGGGCCGAATGGGGAACTGGCTGGCTATCGCGGGTGCGCAAGAACCTATCGTGCCCACGCCGGTTGAGGAATACCGGGCGGCAGCGCAGCGCGGCGGCGACATCGCATCGGGCAAAAAGATCTTTGCCGACGACAAGGGCGCTTGTTCGAACTGCCATTCAGTCGAGGGCAAGGGGGGCAAAGTCGGTCCCGAGCTATTGGGGATCGCCGACAAACTCGACCGCGATGGCCTGATTCGCGCCCTGTTGGAACCGTCGGTCGATATTCTGCCTGGTTACGAGACAACCGTGGTGGCGACCAAAAACGGCTTGCTCTTAAGCGGAGTGTTGAAATACACCACGCATCGGCAAGTCGACCTTGCCCTGCCTGACGGCACCACCAAGCGCGTCGATCGCGACGACATCGACGAACTGGTGGTTTTGCGCAAGTCGCTCATGCCGGATAACCTCCATGCGCAATGGACGCCCGCGCAGTTTGCTGACCTGATCGCTTACCTGGAAACCCTTCGCCTGCCTCCCTCATCGGCCGCGGCGCGACCGGATAATCCGGACACGATCGCCCGTGCCGCGAAACCGCTACGCCTGGTGCCCATCGTAACTCAGTCCCTGGGAATTGAGCGTCCGGTATGGTATGGCCCCATGAGCGGTTTCCCGGGCGCTTATCTGCTCGTCGAAATCGAGCGGGCCAAGATCTGGCGCATCGAATTTGGCCAGGGAGGCCCGCGCAAGACGCTTTTCCTTGATCGGCATGACCAAACACGCCATGGCTACATCGAAGGGATGTTGGGCTTTGCCCTGCACCCCGATTTTGCCAAGAACGGCCGCTATTTCCTGGCCATGCATGACCCGGCCAGGGACCAGGTCATTGTCAATGTCTGGGAGCGGCGTGCCACGAAAGAGGGGATCGATGATCCGGCTTTTTCCGCTCGCAAGTTGATGGCGGTGCCAATGCCGCATGTCAATCACAACGGTTGCTGTCTGGAATTTGGCCCCGATGGATTTCTTTACATCAGCTTTGGCGATGGCGGACCTCAGGAAGATCCGGACGGTCACAGTCAAAGTCACCTGTCGATGCTCGGCAAGATCCTCTGCATCGATGTGAACCGAAGCATGGCGGGCAAGCACTATGCCATTCCCGAGACGAACCCTTTTCGTCTCAGGGAAGGGTACCGGCGCGAGGTCTGGGCGCTCGGCTTCCGCGAACCGTGGCGTTTCACCTTCGATCGCAAAACCGGTGAGCTCTGGGTGGGCGATGTCGGCCAGAATCGCTTCGAGGAAGTCGCGGTCGTAGAGCGCGGAGAAAACCATGGCTGGAATGTCATGGAGGGTTTTGAGCCCTTTTCCGCGGCGCACCGCCGTCCGGGACGAGTCTTTGTGCCTCCGGTCTTAAGTTACAACCGCCGCCACGGCGTGTCGGTCACGGGAGGCTATGTGTACCGGGGTACCAAAGCGCCGGCGCTGGAAGGGTTCTATATTTTTGGCGACTACGAAAGTCGCAAAATCTGGGGCCTGTTACGCAAGAATGGCGTCCTTGCCAGCTTGGTGGAACTAGGCCGATCGCCTTCGCGCATTGCCGCCTTTGGCGAAAACACCGATGGCGAGCTGTTCCTGGTCGGCCAGGATCCGGCCGCGATTTACCGCATGGATCTTTCCACGGTAGATCCCTCTCCCGTGACGGTGCGCGAACTCGCTCCCACTTCCGAAAAAGCCGGCATCCTTTGGCGCCATACGCTGACGAAGCCAGCGGACGACTGGACATCAGCCTCGTTTGACGACAAGGCGTGGCGCATGTCACCTGGCGGTTTTGGCAGCCCAGGTACTCCCGGCGCCATCGTGCGCACCGAGTGGCGCACGGCGGACATCTGGCTGCGCCGCGAATTCACGCTGCCGGAAGCGAACCTGAAAGAGCTCGATCCGGCCAACTGCGTACTGCGCATCCATCATGATGAAGATGCCGAGGTCTACCTCAACGGCGTGCTCGCCGCCCGCCCGCGTGGATTCACCTCTGGGTACACGGAGATGCCGCTGGACGGGGCGGCAATCAAGGCCTTGCGGGCTGGTTCAAATTTACTGGCAATTCATTGCCATCAGGTGGCCGGGGGGCAATGTATTGACGCGGGCCTGATGGTATTTCAACCAGGCGCCGTTGGGCCGGCAAAGAGACCTTGAAACTTGGCTGGGTGAATTCGCTTTCAGCAAAAGATGGACACCTCTGACAAAAGTGCCGTCCTCATCGTTTTTGGAAACCGGGAATTTCGTCGAGGGGGAATTCCAAAACCTGAACCCATGACTCTGTGCCGAAACGCACCTTCAGCCGGTTCTTGGAAATCTCCAGGCCGGTGATCGCGAGTTGGTAGGGAGTCAGGGTTTTCCATGCAGTTTTGCCGTCGTCCCAAGGGAAGGAAGAGTAGTTGGTTTCTGGTTCCGGCATGCTTCCCTCGAAGGGGACTTTGATTTCCAGGTATTGGAATTGGCCGGAATTCAAGCGGGCGACGGCGAGCGGAAAATGGAATACTTGACTGGTAGGTTGGGGCACGTATCCGCCCGAGGGGACCAATGCGGCTATTCCGTCCGCGAATGTGGTGAAGTCTGCTACCCTTTCCGTTGTCATCCAAACGCGTTTCTTTGGGAAACGAGCCTGACTGAACCATTCAATTTCGACAATACAATCGTGACCACCAGGACCGCCCCAAAAAGTCGGCCTCTCGATTTCCGCAACCGGGAAGCGAACCATCGAACCGTTTTGGCATGCCCAGACCAGTCCTCCATCGGATACCTTGTACTTGCCCCCCCTCACAAGTCGCGGCAAAGTCACGACTCCTTGAACACGTCCGGAGCGAATTTCATAGACCTGGCACTCGGACAAATAGTTGGGAAATGGCCCCTTTCCTCGGGACACCGCCAAATAGATCACCTTTTCTGTGTCCTCGCTTTCTCGGTTTTGCTCAACCACAATGGGCCCACCGATAATGGAGCCGTATATTTCCGGATCGGCCGCCGGTTTGATTTTGGGTTGGGGCTTGGCGGCCTCCTCAAATGGGGATTCTCCTGCTCGCTTCATGAAGTGAGACCAAACGCTGGGTCCGATGAATCCTCTTTCAAATTCCCAAATGCGTTCGAGCTTCCAACTGACTTTTCCGGTCTTTTTCTCCAGGCAGAGAAGATCCTGGACCGGCCCGGCGCAAACCAAAATTTCCTTTTCTAGCACTACCAGTGATTGAAGGTGGGAATGTCCCATTTGGGGGGAGCGCCCTGGCGCAAGCAAAAACGCACCCGGCGAGAATTCCTTTCCGGCAGAGGGAAACGACTGGGTCCATTTTGGCTTGGCGGCACCCGAATCAAAAAAAGTCACAACATATTCGATAAGTTGATCTCGATTCCTCGAATCGTCAACTTCAAAAATACCTGATAAAATCGCCAGGCCTTGTTTGGTGGAGGAGACATACATAATCCTCGCGGTCTGATTCGCTTTGGCGGTGGAGGAAACCGGCAAGTCTTCCATCCAATGACCACTCGATATGGCCAATCGCCTTAACCGCGGTGGGGATTCTACCTTGTTATACGACGTGGCCCCCAGGAAATAGAGTGTCTGTTCGTCGCTTTCACACAGGATCAATTCCAACCCCTTCGGCACCTTGGCGGTCCATTTCGGCACTTGCGAACTGTCAGATAAAAATCGGATTTCTTCAGGATTTACCTTGAGTATCGAATCGCCGAGAGTGATGACGTTGGTGGCCTTGTCAGGCTTTTCGCCTGGCAGAGCTTTCGCCTTGATCGATTTGCCAGGGACTTCCAGCGTGGACTGAGAAAGGTTGGGGATGATTGGCTTGGCTTCCGGCTTTTTTTTGTCCTGTGGTTGCGAGGCCAATGTCGGGTTCTCGCACCAAACGATCAGCAGGAAAAGCCAGGGAGAGGCTTGAACGAAAAAAAAGCGCATGCTTTTGAAAAAGATGGGCTGCATGGTGTAGCCTTTTTTTTGAGTCCAAAAAGGTTGTCACTCAAGTAAGAGTAGTTTGCCAATTCCGTGTGTCAACTCTTGCGATTTTCGGTGATTGTTTTCCGTGAGGTCCATCTGCCCCCAAATCGTATGGACGCGGGTCCATTTCGGTCGAATTGGTTGGCTTTCAGCGTCCCAAGAAGGAAACTATCCGCACCGGACGGAGCTCATAAAATCACTCCTGGACTTTCCAAACAACTGCTCGAATCTGCACGATTTACGACTCATAAATCCTGTGGGAATAATGTTTTAATTACTGGTTTAAAATGACATTTCCAACTGCGCGCTTTTTGATTCCCTGGATTTCATTGATCGTGATGATTGCAGGAGGAAATTTCGCACTTATCGCCGCCGACATCCAGGTCGATTTTGCCAAGCGCAATGGCAAAATTCGCCCGCTTAATGGAGTGAACCGAGGGCCCGTCGCCGCGGGAGGGTTGGTGGAAGTCATCGATGCGCATCGGGCGCTCGGGCTTCATTCGGTGCGCACGCACGATTCTCACTGGCCCAATTGCGAAGTGATCGACATTCATGCGGTGTTTCCCGATTTCGGTGCCGATCCGGCCAAGCCGGAAAGCTTCGAATTCGCGCTGACCGATGAATACATCGCGGGGATTGTCAAAGCCGGAGCCAAGGTGGTCTACCGGCTGGGGGAGACCATTGAACACACCAAGAAAAAGCGGTTCGTTCATCCGCCCAAGGATTACGAGAAGTGGGGGGAAATCTGCCTCGGAATCATCCGCCATTACAACGAAGGCTGGGCCAACGGCTTCCATCATGGCATCGAGTACTGGGAGATCTGGAACGAACCGGAGAACCGGCCGGCGATGTGGTCAGGCAGTGATGAGGATTATTTGCGGCTCTACAAACTAACCGCGAAGAAGATCAAGCGGGCCTTTCCCAAACTCAAGGTGGGCGGTCCCGCCTTGGGCGCGAGCATGGAATTCACCAAGGATGGTCAGTGTAAACTCTATCCGTTTACCACGGCGTTCTTGCAAATGTGCAAGCGCGACGAAGCGCCGCTCGACTTCTTTTCCTGGCATTGTTACACCGATCATCCAGTTGAGCTGAGCCAACGCGCCAAGCACGTACGCGCGCTGCTTGATGGGTTCGGTTTTCGCTCGACGGAGAACCATCTAAACGAATGGAATCTGCTGCCGGATAACACCTGGGATGCGGGCAAAACGCCGCGCGAGAAGGATCGCTATTTCGCCGCGATGTCGGGATGCAAGGGAGCCGCCTTCATAGGTGCGGCCTTTGCCTCCATGCAGGATGCGCCCGTTGATGTCGCCAATTTGTTTCATGGCGAGTTGGGAAACATGGGACTGTTCACTTCCAACGGTGCGCCTTTCAAAAACTATTTCGGCATGCTCGCCTTGCGCCGGTTGATCGAATTAAACGAGCGCGTCGAAGCGAGGGGATCTGATCCGGCAACAGTCGGCTTGCTTGCCGCGATGGACGCCAAGCAACAAACGGCCATGGTGCTGATCGCCAACTACCGAAACGCGGACTCGTCCTTTTCGATTTCCCTTGCCAATCTTCCGACTTCACAGGACTGGACCTGGGAGCTCTTGTTGGTGGATGATTTCCGCGATCTCGAACCGTTTGGTCCAGCGCGCCCCGTACCTGCGGGAAAACCGATTTCCGTCAAGCTGCCTGCGCCCTCAGTGGGCCTGATGGTCTTTCGGGCCAAGCCCAAGACGAATCCGTAAATTCGGCAGGTTCGGGAAGCGCTGCTCGGTATCCATCCCATCAATCTAGGTTTTCACCACCGGCGATGGTTGCCATGGCGGGAACGAGCCGTTTGTTTCCGTAGGAGATCCACCGAACCCCTCCGTCAGCAGTGGCGAAATGGGCTCCGCCGCCATGAAGACTCCAGAAATGATTGCGATCGCAAGGATTCTGTAAATCCCCGGGGCCCAGAGCCTGGGTCTTGCTGATATTTCCGCACGGATCCTGCATCGTATAGGGCACTTGCGGGATCTCTAAAAGTTGGTTTGGCCCGCCCGGAAAATCGATGAGCAAGGTCGAGTACCATGGACCGGCTTGGAGGGATGCAGGCGGCGGGCGTTCCCCAAAGAACAGGGTATGACTCGTGCCATCAAGGACATCGGACATGCGGCAGCCATGGTCGTCCCCAAAAATGCCGGGATGATAACTGCTTGCGGGCACATCGAATTCCTCCGCTCGCACTTGAGACAAACCCAGGTAGGAGCTAAACGCGATTTTGTTTTGCTTGGGGGTATTTAACGGCGTTTTAAGCCGAGAATCGGCCGGGCAAATGGTGGCGGCGACCACCGATCCCATCCCGAGATGGGGCGGATCACGCGGAACCACATGACGCGGTGGATCCTCGGCAATGGCTGATGGCACGATCAGTGGCTGAAGCTTGTTGGCCTCCACCGTTTGCAGCCACAGGGATTCTTGATCCAGATAGGGAAGGAGAGGGGCCTGCCAACCGACACCTGGGATGTTGGGAGGACCGCCGCTTCCCCGCCCGGAAGGAAAACAAGAGTAGGTCCCGTGAAACGTGTGCATCGCGAGGGCCAACTGCTTCAGATTGTTGGCGCAGCTCACGCGATACGAAGCGCTCCTTGCAAGGTTGACCGCGGGAATCGCCAATCCCAGGATCAAGCCGATAATGCCGATCACGACCAACAGTTCAACCAGGGTGAACCCCTTACTTCGCTGTTTGGATTTTGCGTTGGGCATGGGGCTTCCTCATTGGGTCGTGAAATTCAACGAGCGAGATGAAGCCGGTCGCAGGGAAGGGGGCCTTGCCCGGGTCCTTCCTTGCTGCCGGATCGAAGCTAGGACGACCTTCGCCAGGAAATCACCACGCCGACGGCGATCAAGACGGTCGAGCCTGGAATCAGGAGCAGCCAGTAGTCAAAGTGGTTCTCGCTTTCCGTGACTCTTCCGTTGATTTGCAGGGACTCCCCGCCCTTGGCGTAGGCCATTTTCTGGTGCTTGTCTTCGCCCATATCTTCGTACTTGCCATTGCCCAGCGCCTTGAGCACGCGAGCGTTGATCGTGTCCGTGACTTTGGTTCCTGCCGGCATCATGATCTGGATTTCACTGGCGATGGCGGGACTATTGACGGCCAGATTTTCCAGCGTCAAAATTTCGCACTTGAAAAGAACGCCATCGCGCACATAGGATTTCGTACTTTTCAGTGGAAAAAAGATGCCTGGCCGAACTTCACGGAAGTCGGTGACTTCGGTCGTTTCCTTAATTACCGCTCCGGATCCTGGCACGGAACCAGACATTTCATATTTCGTCATCAAGTAGTTGAATTTTGGATCGAGAAACATTTCATGCTTGATTTGATCCTTCACCGTGAACTCAATGCAGGCGACGCCGCCCGGTAGGGTGCGGCATTCTTTAAAAACGCGGAAGTTCTCGGCAAACACATCATCCAGATAGATGTTTCGATAGAAAAAGCGTTTGTCGGGTACTTCTTTGGGTTTGATGTCTTAAAGCTTGAAGAGGCAACGGCTTTCGATCTCCGTGCCGAATCCAAAAAAATTCAGGCTGTGCGTCATCGATCCCTGGTAGAGTGTTTCCCCTTCTTCAATGCGTTTGCCAAAGACTTCCATCTTCTTCGACTTATTGATCGACTCATGCAATCCCGTTTGGACACCATCTTTGATCATCCTGTCGTTACTGGTTCCGTCCTCCCTCTCGAAACGAAAGCGCATCGAAGTGCCGCTCTTCCAGTATTTTCCCGATCTCAAATGACGCTGCTCCTCGTGGACCTTGCCGTCGGCATCGAGTGCGACGATTTGGGTCTCGCACGAAAATGACTCGATGCGATCGACCGCCTGTTTGTTCAGGCTTGAGATTTTCTTGGCGAATGAGATGTCTTCCGCAGTAAGGGTGCCGGCGCATAGAGGCAGCAAGAAGACGGGAGCAAGACAGAAGAAGAGCGAGTGTCTCATATCCAGTTTTTCCAGTGAACGGCGGCCAAGCTTCATCAAAGGGAGAGGCGGCCCGCGAAACTTCAGGTTGATGATGAACCCCGCTTCGTTTCGTGTGGAACCAAGGGGAAGGTCGATCTCGATGACCACGAATTCACCATCGCGTGTTGACCGGTCATTTCCCTGGCCAATGAAGATGCGCGATGGATTGTGGCAATCGAAATCAGGCCTGGGTGAGGATATCAAAAGGGGAATGGAAATGCATCAGAAAAAAACACGTTTTCACTGGTCTCTCGTCGGCGCATTTTTGCACGGTTCTCATGCGGCCGCAAGAAGCCACTAGCCGCCCGCAATGGCCCCGACGATGAGGTAAGGCTCCTCGCCTGAACGAATCGCTTCGGGCAAAAGCGCATCCATCGGTTCGTGACTTAGATCCATTTCGCAGGCAAAAAACCGAAGAAAAGGCCGGCGCATCTTCGTGACATGGTCGCGGATGGTCCCTCTGAGCACCGGGTAGCGCGCTTCAAGGGCATCGAGCAGCGAGCGCTGCGTGATCGGGTCTTGAACCTCCAGGGAAATTTCCGCTCCCGTCTTCGCCAGGTTGCGCAGGTGGTAGGGGAGTTCGACCCGGATCATGCCAGTGTCTGCACTTCGACTGACAGCACCGGGGGCAGGTCGCGCACGATCGCGTTCCAGTGATCCCCGCCATCGGCGGAGGCATACACTTGCCCGCCGGAGGTGCCGAAATAGATGCCGCACGAATCGAGCGAATCGACCGCCATGGCGTCGCGCAGAACATTGACGAAGCAGTTTTCCTGGGGCAGGCCGTTGGTCAGCGGTTCCCATTCGTTGCCCCCCACGCGGCTACGGTAGACCCGCAGTTTCCCTTCGGGAGGGTAATGTTCCGAATCGCTTTTGATCGGCACGACATACACCGTGTTGGGTTCATGGGCATGGACATCGATCGGGAAGCCGAAATCGCTGGGCAAATTTCCGCTTACGTGCTGCCAGTTTTCCCCCGCGTCGTCGCTGCGCATTACATTCCAGTGAAGTTGCATGAAGAGCGTTTCGGGCCGCGAAGGGTGCAAGGCGATGCGGTGCACGCAATAGCCGACTTCAGCCTTGGGATCGGGAATGTAGCGCGACTTCAGTCCCTGGTTGGTGGGGCGCCAGGTCTTGCCGGCGTCATCGGAACGGAACACGCCCGCCGCGGAGATGGCGATGAAAATCCGTTCCGGGTGAACCGGGTCGAGCAGAATCGTGTGCAAGCCCATGCCGCCGGCGCCCGGTTGCCACTGGGAACCGGAACCGTGGCGCCTGAGTCCGTCCAATTCTTTCCAGGTTTGTCCGCCATCGACCGACTTGAACAGGGCGGCGTCTTCGATTCCGGCGTAAACCGTTTCCGGATCGTTCAGGGCGGGCTCCAGATGCCAGACCCGCTTAAACTCCCAGGGGTGGGGCGTGCCATCATACCACTGGTGCGTTCCAGGAACCCCCTCGTAGGGGAACTGATTGCCCACCGCCTCCCAGGATTTGCCGCCATCGCTTGAACGCTGAATCACCTGCCCAAACCAACCGCTCGACTGCGAGGCATAAATGCGGTTCGGATCGGCCGGGGAACCTTTCATGTGGTAAATTTCCCACCCGGCAAAATGAGGGCCATCGACGGTCCACCGTTCGCGTTTGCCGTCCGCCGTGAGAAGGAACGACCCTTTTTTGGTTCCCACGAGCAAGCGCACCGAACTCATGACGCGATTCTCCCGATGTTCCCGGTCATTAAGGACAGGGAGCATTGCAATTCATTGGAACGATGGCGAAGGGGGCTAAGGGCCACTATATGCCCGCAAGCCGTCTCAGGGAGGTTGGCCCATCCCGGAAACGGTCTCGCCTGCCTTCAAGCTTCCTCCTTTGTCGAAAGGGGGCTGTTGATTTCGACAACCGGTGCAGAACGGCGTGAGAAACTTGCAAAGATTCAGCTCAACAAAACCACGGAATCCCTGGATCCTTGCTTGACCGTCTTCCAAAGGGTCTTTACATTACCGGAAGGTTATGGAACCAGGAAGTTATCTAAGTCCGGTTTCTTGCAGTGGGGGCTGCATTTCGAAGGGAAGCCAGAGCCACTTCGTTTCACGAGAAAGAGGCCAGCGATGAAGATTCTTGCGGTGCTCGAACCCGGTTCGTTTTCGCAAGGCTTGCGGGCCTGGTTCGGTGGGGGACTATTTTGCGTGTTCGCCGGGCTCGCGCCGATTGCAAATACTTGCTCTCAGGAAAACTCCAAACCCAGGGACGAAAAGAAAGCCGCGGTCGTCATGAAAAAAGATCTGATCATCAAGCGGGTTTTTGATGCGCCGGTGGATGCGGTGTGGAAATCCTGGACCGAGCCGGCGCAGATTCGCCACTGGTGGGGACCGACCGGTTTCACTTGCCCAAGCGCCAAGGTCGATCTGCGCGAAGGGGGAATTGCTCTTGTCTGCATGAAGGCGCCCAAAGATTTTGGCGGCCAGGACATGTACAGCACCTGGGCCTATAAAAAGATCGTGCCTCAAAAACGCATCGAATACATCCACAATCTGGCCGATCGCGAAGGAAAAAGTATTGATCCGGCTTCCTTGGGAATGCCCCCCGATTTTCCCCGAGATCAGTTGCATACCGTGGTTTTCCAGTCCGTGGGTCCTGAAAAAACCGAACTGAAGATTACGGAATTTGGCTGGACGGTCGGCCCGATGCGTGAAATGTCGGAACTGGGGATGAACCAGTGCCTGGACAAGATGGCCAAACTTCTTGCGAAATCGGCGAAGTGATGCCGGCCACTTTCGGCGCTCCATTCAACGAGGCGCGGCCATTCCCCTCGGGCTTCCCCTCCTCGATCGCGAATCAGCCGCGTGTTTCGTGTCCTCAAGAAGCAAGCAAACAAAGGAGAATATGGGAAATGGCCTCAAAGATGAAACTGACGCTGGTCGGGGATCGGGAAATCCTCATTACGCGCACTTTCAATGCGCCACTCGCGCTCGTGTTTGAAGCGAACACGAAGCCGGAGTTACTGAAGCGCTGGATGACGGGGCCTCCAGGCTGGTCCTTTGAAGTCTGTGAAGTGGACCTCAGAGTGGGCGGTTCCTACCGGTATGTCTGGCGCGGTCCGGACGGCGTCTTGATGGGAATGGGCGGAGTCATCATGGAAATGGATCCCCCCAGGCGCATGGTGAGTACGGCGCTTTTCGATACCGATTGGACCGGCGGCGAAACGATCGGCACCCTCACGCTGACGGAGCTGGGGGGCCAAACGCTTTTGACCAACTCCATCGTCTATCAAACGGCCGCGGCCCGCGACGGAGCGCTCAAAACTCCCATGGAACAGGGAATGGCGGCAGGTTACGACCGGCTGGAAAACTTGCTCGGCACCTACCAGGGCCACTAAGCTCCTGCCAGACGGCCAAGGCCAAAGAGCAGGAGTGGGTTGTTCCCACTGCAAAAAGAAGGGTGGTCGATCCCTGGGCGCCGCCTCGCGGGGATCGAGGACCTGGCTCATTTTCGGTCGACTTTTTTCAGCGCGAGTTCAATACACCCGCAGTGCAATCAAGGTCCGGTCGTCGGTGGGCGGTGCGTTTTGGCTAAATGCGCCGATTGCCGCGCGGATCCGCTCGATGCACTCTTGCGCGTTGCCCTCGGCGTTTTCGAGCAAAATCGGATCCAGCCGCTCGACCCCAAATAGGGAATGTTCCGCGAGGAGCGCCTGATCGGCGGCGGGGGCCATCGCTTCGGTGATGCCGTCCGTGTAAAGGACAAGGAGGTCGCCCGACTGAAGGTCGATCGTTTCCTGGTTGTATTCCCGGTCGGCAAGGATGCCCAGGGGA
>Ga0208492_1001348_pt1 | contig 15501 bp, 13 predicted proteins | sample Subbioar_CSW14AB_FD_184820 | JGI IMG/M metagenome (GOLD analysis project Ga0208492, IMG submission 184820) | Serpentinite rock and fluid subsurface biosphere microbial communities from McLaughlin Reserve, California, USA - CR12Mar_CSW14AB (SPAdes) | ecosystem: Environmental > Terrestrial > Deep... | reverse complement strand
ACGGGGACGGGGACGGGGAGGAGTAGAGGCGGATGTCGGATGTCGGATGTCGGACAGAATAGAGCTCTTGCTGGTACCACCGTCACCGGTTGATTGGTGTCGCGCGAAACCCACCCCAACCCCTCCCTCAGGGAGGGGCTTCGGAGTTGCGGCGCGTGTCGGTCTGCGAGCTCGACCACTCAGGCCTGTGGTGAGCGCAGGGTGATGTGGACGATTTCGGCGGGGGCGTTGAGGCGTAGTGGGAACCAGTGGCCGACGCCGTTGCTGACGACGAGTGATGCGTCGTTGTGTTCGGGCTTCTGGTAGAGACCGGACCAGTAGCGGTACATGAGGGGGCCGAAGCCGGCGTTGTCGTTGGCCATGAGCTGGCCGCCGTGGGTGTGGCCGCTGAGGGTGAGGGGGATGCCCTGGCGCGCGGCCTCATCGAAGGCGTGCGGGTGGTGGGCGAGGAGGATGGGGAACGCGGCGGGGTTCAGCTGTTTCGCGAGCGCGGCGACGCCCGTGTTGAGCTGTTCGTCGGAGCGGTACCAGTTGAGGCCGAGGACTTGCAGCTGCTCGCCGCGGATGTTGAGCGTGGTGGATTCGTCGATGAGCAGGGTGGTTTCGGCTTTGGCGCGGCGGATGAACTCGGGGCCGTTCTCGATGAGGTCGTGATTGCCCAGGCACATGACGGTGGCGTGGCGCGGCTGCATGGCGCGGATGGCGCGGAGCGCATCGGGGAGGTCGGCGAGGCGGTTATTGATGAGGTCGCCGGGGAGGAGGATGAGGTCGGGGGCGAGGCGGTTTGTTGCTTCGACAATCTGATCGAGGAGGCGGTCGCTGGTGAAGGTGCCGGCGTGGACGTCGGCGATTTGGGCGATGGTGAGGCCGTGGAGGGCGCGGGGGAGGGTGGGGAGCGTGAGGGTGAGCTCGCGGATGCGGAAGGCGCGGAGGTTGAGGCGGGAGTAGGCGGAGAGCGCGATGGTGGCGATGGGCGGAGCGAGGACGGCGGTGGTGGCGAGGAAGGCGCGGCGGGAGAGGTCCTGGGGTGAAGAGGAAGAAATTTCGGATTCCGGATTTGGGATTTCGGATTTGGGGCTTGGGCGGCGGGCGCGTTGGAAGAGTGCGATGGTGCCGCGGGTGAGGTGCCAGGGGATGAGGGTTGCGATCAGCACTGGCAGCATGACGAGGTGCCAGAGGTAGACGGCGGACATGAGGGCGGTCGGGGGGCTGGGGTACTCGGTGCCGAGCCAGCGGGCGGTGAACATCCAGCCGACGGGGATGAGTTGGAGGAGCATGAACGCGGCGACCGTCACGCGGAGCCAGGGCTTGCGGGCGCGGCGGGCGAGGTGGTCGGCGCGCCACCACCAGAGGAGGTCGGCGAGGATGATGGAGATGAGGATGAGGCGGAACATGGCCGTGTGGATTCGAGATCGGGGCGGGGTGGGATTCGGGGCCAGGGAGATCCCTGTACGCAGCGTGAGACCACCGAGATGAGGACATCTCGGTGGCACGTTGCACTCGAGGGAGTTCAGTGCGCGGCGGCGAGCACGGGGCGGTGGCCCAGGACCTGCTCGGCGTACTTGTTCATTGCGTCGCGGAGCTGCTCGAAGCTCTCGAGGACGTAGTAGATCGGCTGGAAGTGGTCGATCTCGAAGTCGGTGTTGCAGATGCGCTCGAGGTCGAAGGGACGCCACTCGGCGATCGGTCGCTCGGTGCAGTCGGGGGCGGAGTGGCCCTTCTGCTCCCACTGGCCCTTGAGGGAGTACTCGGCCTCGGAGTGGGAGGAGACCAGGCCACTGCCGTAGAGCTTGACCTGGTTGTTCTCTTTGATGAGGCCGAACTCGACGGTGAACCAGAAGAGGCGGCCGAGGCGCTTGATGTGGACCTCGTCCTCGCACTCGAGCGCGGCCTGGCCGTAGGTCTGGAGGAAGTCGGCAAAGACCTCGAGGGTGTGGAGGGGGACGTGGCCGAAGACGTCGTGGAAGATGTCTGGCTCGGGGAGGTAGTCCATCACCTCGCGCGGGCGGATGAGGACGGTGGTGGGGAACTCGCGCTGCGCGAGGCAGGCGAAGAAGGCCTTGGCGGGGAGGTAGCCGGGGACGCCGTAGGAGGCCCAGCGGGACTGCTTCTGGAGGAACTTGTTGACGCCATCGAGCTTGGTGCCCTTGGCGATCTTGACGCCGCCGGCGACTTCGATGTCGCGGTCGAGGGTGAGGTCGTCGAGGAGGGGGAGGCGGTCGCGTGAGAGACGGAGGATCTTCATGCCGTCGATGAAGATGCGGGAGACCTGCTGCTCGAGGACGGTCCAGCGGCGGTCGAAAAGGTCGCGCCAGACGTCGTGGTTCTCGCGGGTGTAGAGGTGGTAGTTCTGGGTGATGTAGAACTGGTCGGCGTTGATCTCGGAGGCGGGGAGTTCGGGCGTGCGGTCGGCCGCGGCCTGGGCGATGCGGGCCTCGTCGGAGGAGAGGATGTTGTTGTACTTGATGTCCTGACGCATACCAAATCTCTCCGCAGGGGGGCGGGGTGGGGCGGGGGGGTGACTGGGCTCCATCATTATAGATGATGGATCAGGGCGGTCGGGGTCGAGGGAGGGCCGCGGGGCTGGTGGATGGGGGTTGGCGGAGGTAGGCTGGAACGCAGTGATGAGGGCGGGTTCAGAAGGTGGTTGGGAGTTTCAAGGGGGCGATCATGGTCGTTGATCCGCGGTTCTATGAGAAGCACAGCGGGCGGAAGGGCGATCCGTACGACCGGCTGGGGCAGGCGCTGGCGTCTTCAGACAAGAGGAAGCGCGAGCGCGAGGAGACGATGCACAACCTGCAGATGGCTTCGCGCGTGCCGCGTGACTGGCGGATTTTTTTCCTGGAGCCGAAGGTGGCGATCGGGCTGGTGATCGTGGTGGCGATCGTCGGGCTGGTGTTGATGTTCAAGAAGTGACGGCGAGGGCGCGTCCGTGCGGGGGTCAGGGGCCGAAGCAGGCGCGGGCTTGTGATTCGTTGATGGATTGCTCGGGGGCGATGGCCTCGGACATGGGTTGGTCGGCGCGCCGGCGGTGGACCGCGGCTTGGATGCTGTCCTCTGGATCGGGCCGCACGACGGGGACATCGGAGCCGAAGAGGAGCGTCTCGCCGGGCTTGAGGCCCGCGGCGATGAGGTCTCGCAGCGGCAAAACGCGGTCCAAACGGTGGGGAAAGTGGCGGTTGAGGCCCTCGATGTCGGCGAGCAGGTGGCAGGGTTGGACGCTGGCGGTGACGCCGAGGTCGGCGAAGCGGGGGACGTCGGCGGCATCGATGAACTCGCAGTGCTCGATTCGAAGATTAGCGACAGAGCGACGGTGCGACAGAGCGACAGATGAGGCGGCATCGAGGGTGGCGCGGACGGCGCCGTCGCCGATGGCGTGGACGGCGAGCTCGAGGTTGAGGCGCGCGGTGTGTTCGATGGCGCGGGCGATGTCGTCTTGTGGGGTGATGACCTTGCCGCGTGGGAGGCCTTCGAGTGGGCTCGGGTAGTCGTGGATCATCCACGCTGTTCGGCTGTTGATCGTACCGTCGGCGAAGATCTTGCCTCCTGCGAGGGAGACGCGCGCCGTCGTGTAATCGCGCGAGCGCGCGAGTTCGGCGTCGAGGTTGGCGAGGGGCGCGTAGAGGCGGATGCGGGTGGAGAGTTGGCCGCGGCGGTCGAGGTCGGCGAGGAGGGGGCCGAGCCAGGGCGGGGCGAGGAGGTCGTGGACCTCTGTAAACCCATGGCGGGCAAGGTCTTGGATGGCGGCTGGAATGAGGGTCCCCCACTGCTCGGGCGTGGGCTCGGGGGCCGCGTTGAAGGCGAGCTGCGCGGCCGATTCGAGAAGCACACCAGTGGGCTCGTCGTGCTCATCGCGGCAGACGACGCCGCCATCGGGCGTGTTGGTGACGACGCGTGAGGCGTGAAGCGCCCGGGTGTTGGCGAGGGCGCTGTGGAAGTCGAAGGACATGACGACGCAGGGGTGATCGCCGGTGACGCGGTCGAGTTGGGTGAGAGAGGGCCAATGGCCGTGGGGCCAGGACTGGACGCGCGCGGAGATTGCGAGGAGCCATTCGCCGCTCGCGAGGGAGTTGGCGGCCGTGGCGAGGCGGTCAAGGCACTCGTCGGCGGTCGTGCAGTCGTCGAGACGGACCATGGACAGGGCGCGGGCGTGCCAAGGGAGGTGGGCGTGTGCTTCGCGCATGGATTGCTCGGTAGTGGTCAGGCGAGGAGGGATTCGAGGACGCGCTTGATGGAGGCTTCGTCGTCGTGCTGGTCGTCGAGCTCGATTCGAATGGGGCCGAACTCGGCGCGGATGTCGAGGCCGTAGGGGTCCAGGCCGACAAGTCGGGGGCTGGTCGGCGTGACGCTAGCCCTTTGCTGGCAGAGACTTACGAGCTTGTCCGGCCGGTGGTTTGCCCAGCGGCAGAGGGCGGGGGCCGCGGCGGCAAGAGGGTTGGGCGGGATCTCATCGGCATCGATCACCAGGTCCACGCTCTTGAGGTGATCGAGGTTCAGCGCGGCGAAGCGGGACCAGCGCGGCTTGCCGAAGTAGAAGCGGTAGCGGTCGCAGGCCTCATCGCGGAGCGGGTCCAGCTCGGTGGGCAATCCCGCGGCGTGCAGCGCGCCCGGTTCGTCCTCTGGGATGTGGAGGGTGAGCTGCTCGGCCTCGAGCACGCCAGGCGCTGCGGGGAACACCGGGCGGCGGGTTGCGGGGTCGATGACAAAATTTGTTCGCTCGAAGCGATCGTCGATGTCGAGGACGCCCTCGAAGAAGCGGTGAAGACGGCGGAGGGCGGTATGGAGGTCGGTGGTGGGCACAGGTGATTCTTGGCGCGGGTGGCGATTCGTGAACAGGTGAAGAGGTGTGGAGGTGAAGAGGTGAACAAGAGCAGACGAAGCGCGAGTCAAAAACGAGCAAGGGGCCTTGCGGCCCCTTGATCGTCGAGTTTTCGATTTTTCGCCTCGAAAACAGGCGGTTTAGGGGCGTCGCGAACGACGCCCTGACCTCATCGGGCCTTCTTCTTGGAAGCCTTCTTGGTCGCCTTCTTCTTCGCCTTCTTCTTTGCAGCCTTCTTAGCCATAATCCGACTCCTTCGAATGTGAGGGCAGGTCAAGTGAGCACCACAGCATCGCTCGCCTGCTCTCCGGATGTGTACACATTATCGGAAGCGCGGGGTGTTGTGCTTGAGCAAAGAGAAAAAATGTGGAGAAAGTGGCGCAGAGCGCGCGGAATTTTCGCGCGTCGAGGGCCTTGAGAGGTCTCTTGAGCGCTCTCGCGCGCGGTTTTGATCGCCCGCGAGCGCTTCGAGAGCGCGATGGAGGGCGTCGAAGGGCGCGAGAGGAGCGATTGCGAGGGTCACGCGCGTGCTCAGTGCGCCCCGATGCCTTCCACGGTCGTGACGTCGCGCGCGAGTAGGGTGAACAACCCCCATCGCGCCCGTCGCGAACCAGTCCACGCTCCACGCGTCTTCATCCAGAGTGCATCGGGCGCACAGTTCACCCCGTAAAAACAGGCACTTTCGAGCGTGCAGAACTCGCTGGGAACCCATAGACTCACCCCCATGACAACCATCATCACCCGCACTCTTCGTTGTGGCATGCCGCTGATCGTCGAATCGATGAGCGGCGTGCGATCGAGCGCGCTGTGCTGGCTCCTCCCCGCGGGGTCCGCGTACGACCCCTCGGAGCAGGAGGGGATGTCCACGATGTGGTCCGAGCTCCTCCTCCGGGGCGCGGGGTCGCGCTCGAGCCGTGAGCACGCCGACGCGGCCGACCGGCTCGGCGCCAGCCGCGCGACGGAGCTGGGTACGTACACGATGCGAATCGGGTCGACGGTGCTCGGCGAGCGCTTCCTCGACACGCTTCCGCTGATCGTGGACATGGTGCGGCGGCCGCTGATGGAGGAGGATGCGGTGGAGCCCTGCCGTGATCTCGCGCTGCAGGCGCTGGACTCACTAAAGGATGATCCGCAGGAGCGCGCGATGCTGGTGACGCGCCAGCGGCACCACGCGGCCCCTTTCAACCGCTCGGGCCTGGGCACCGAGGCTGGCCTCAACTCCCTGTCCCACAAGGATTTAGTGAGCGGCTGGGAGAAGCTGGCACGCCCCGGCCGCTCCATCTTCGCGTGCGCGGGTGCGGTCAATGCGGAGGCGGTCGAGCGCGCTCTCAACGACCTGCTGACCGATTGGTCGGGCACGACGGAGGAGCCGAAGGCCTCGACCACGGCGACGCGCGGCTACGCGCACGAGGAGGACGAGAGCAACCAAGTGCAGATCATCCTCGCGCACGATGCGCCGCCCGAGACCTCCAGCGACTGCGTGCTGGAGCGGCTCGCTGTCAGTGTGCTGTCCGGTGGAATGTCGGGGCGGCTGTTCAGTGAAGTGCGCGAGAAGCGGGGGTTGTGCTACTCGGTCTCCGCCGGCTACCGCGCGGACCGCGACTACGGCGTCGTCACCGCGTACGTCGGCACCACTCCGGAGAGAGCGCAGGAATCGCTCGATGTGCTCGTCGCCGAGTTGCAGCGGCTCAACACCAGCGCGGGCGCGGTGACGCCGGAAGAGTTCAAGCGTGCGAAGGTGGGGATGAAGTCGGGGTTGGTGTTCAGTGGCGAATCGACGGGCTCTCGGGCGGTCTCCCTCGCGGCAGACCAGCGGAAGCTCGGCCGGCCCCGCTCCCTGGACGAACTAGCCCGGGAGATTGACGCCGTAACACTCGATCAACTCAATGCTTACGTCACGAAGCGGGCGATGGGGCGGGCGACGATCCAGACGCTGGGGCCGCGGGAGCTGGTGGTCCCGGCGGGGGTCTCTATATAGAGGGGAGGGGGACGGAGACGGGGAACGGGGACGGGGCGGAGGGGAGAAGGCGGGGAGCAGATAAGTGCTGACCGCTGATGGTGGTCATCCTGGCGGTTTCAGCGCGGCGGCTTTCTCCGGGCGGCCCGTGCGTTCGTAGACGGTCGCGAGTTCGGCCGCGATGGTTCGGCGGAGGTCGGCGCCGGCGGGGGTTGAGTCGGAGACGTTGGCGAGCGCCTCGCTGTAGAGCGGCTCGGCCTCGTCGTACTTCTTCTGACGCGTGAGGATGCTGGCGAGCTGGTACTGGATGTGCCAGACGTCAAGCTCGCCGGGGTTGATGTGCTTCCTGCGGATGCGGAGGGCCTCGCGCATGTGGCGGGTGCCGCTGTCCAGGTCCTTCGCGACGACGTACATGACGCCCAGGGCGCTGACGGAGCGGGCGTGGTCGGGGTGGTCGGGCCCCAAGACCTTCTCCTCAATCGCGACGTTCTCCTCCATGAGGTCGATGGCCTGCTTGAGAAGGGCCTGGTCGCCGGTGGCGCGGGCCTTGGTCGCCTTCATCACGGCCAGGTTCGCAAGTGCTTGTGCCACCATGGGGTGCGTCGCGGGGAGCAGCTCCCGCCGCAGCCGCAACGCGTCCTCGCTCATGCGGATCGCGCCATCCAAATCCTTCTTCGCGGCGAGTATCGCGGCCAGGTTGTTGTAGCTCTCGGCGACCGCCTCGCGCTTCGTGGGGTCCTCGAGCGCGAGCTGCTCGCGGATCGCGAGGGCCTTGCGGTGGGCCTTCTCCGCCTCGTCGATCTGGCCGGAAGCGCGGAGCACGGCCCCGAGGTCGTTCCAGACGCGGGCGGTGTCGAGGTTGGTCTGGCCGCGGAGGGACTGGTGGGTGGCCAGGGCCTCGCGGAGGAGCTTCTCGGCCTCTTGGTAGTTGTCGAGCTTGTAGTAGAGGTGGGCGAGGTCGATCTTGCTCTCGGCGATGTCGTGGTGGCCCTCGGGGAGGTGCTGGAGGCGGAGGTCGAAGCCGCGCTGGATGTGCTCCTGGGCTTTGTCGTACCTGCCAAGGCCGAGGTACGCACGCCCAATGGTGCTCTCCACGGCCGCGAGGATGCGGGGCTGGTCCTGGAACGCGGCCATCGCGCGGTCGGAAGCGGGCTCAAGAAGGTCCGCGACGCGGACATCGGCGGGGAGGGCGTTGGCGTTGCCGGCGTCGGTGGCGCCCAGGACCTGCTGCATGAAGTCGGCGATTCGCTCGGCCTGGTCGCGTGCGGCGTACGCCTCGTCCCGCTGCTGGCGGATGAAGAAGAACGCGGCGATCGCAAGCCCCGCGGCGAGGACGCCGACGCTGACGCCCCACGTGTTTCGCTTGACGAACTTGCGGACGAGGTAGCCGGGCGTCTCGCGCCGGGCCGAGACGGGAAGGTCCGCGAGGTAGCGGCGGATGTCGAGGGCGAGGTGCTCGGCGGAGGCGTAGCGGCGGGGCGCATCCTTCCGCAGGGCCATCATGACGATGTTGTCGAGGTCACCCCGCAGGCGGCGGCGGAGTCGCTCGGGCGAGCCTTCGCGGACCTTGCTGGCGGACTCGGGGGTGATTTCGACTTCCGAGCCGGTGCCGGGCTCGATGCGGGACTGGACCTTGAGCACGGCGGTGCTGGGCGTAGGCGGGTTCTCCTCGCAGACGATGCGCTCAACCTCGGAGGTCGTGCGTGACCTGAAGACGTACGGACGGCGGCCCGTGAGGAGTTCGTAGAGGATGACGCCCAGTGAGTAGACGTCGCTGCTCGTCGTAACGGATTGCCCGGCGACCTGCTCGGGGCTGGCGTACTCGGGGGTGAGGCGGCGCTCTTCGAGGGCCGTCATCTCGGGGGCGGATCCGGGGCTCAGCACTTTGGAGATGCCGAAGTCCAGGAGCTTGGGCGCGCCCGCGGCTGTGACGAGGATGTTGCCGGGCTTGAGGTCGCGGTGGACGACGAGGTTCTGGTGCGCGTACGACACCGCGTCGCAGACCTGGAGGAAGAGGTTGAGCCGGGCGTGCGTGTCGAGGGAGTGCTGGTCGCAGTAGTCGTCGATGGGCAGGCCGTCCACGAACTCCATGACGAGGTAGGGCTGGCCCTCGGTGGTCATGCCGCCGTCGATGAGGCGTGCAATATTCGGGTGATCAAGCGCGGCGAGGGTTCGGCGTTCCGCTCGGAAGCGGCGGACGATCTCCTCAGAATCCATGCCGCGTTTGACGAGCTTAATGGCGACCTGTTGGTCGAAGTCGGCATCGGCACGGCGACCCAGGTACACGGTGCCCATGCCGCCGGAGGCCAGGCGCCGCTCAATGCGGAAGGGGCCGATGAGGCGGCCGATCATGGGCTCTGGGGCGGCGTCGGGCATGCCGACGAGCTTGAAGTCGGTGCCCAGGGCGGGCTCTTCAAGGAACTCCTCGGACGCGCCGGCGTGGCGGAGGAGGGACTCGACCTCGGCGCGGAGGGCGGGGTCGTTGCCGCACAGGTGGGCGAGGGCGTGGGCACGTTGGTCCGGTGGGAGGCTCAGGACCTCGAAGTAGACCTGCTCGGCGCGGCGGAGTCGCGTCTGATCCATGGCCTACTTGTCCCCGGTGAGCTCGCGGTGGAGCCAGACCTTGGCGAACTGCCAGTCGCGGACGACGGTGCTGGGGGAGATGCCCAGAACCGTGGCGGTTTCCTCGATCGAGAGGCCGCCGAAGAAGCGGAGCTCGACGACTCGGGCCTTCTGGGAATCGAGCTTTGCGAGGGCGGTGAGGGCCTCGTCGAGGCCGACGAGGTCCTGCTCCTCGGTGTTCTTGTCGGCGACATCGAGGCCGTCGAGTGACACGGCGTGGCGGCCTCCGCCACGTTTGAGGCGGTCGCGGGAGCGGGCGTGATCGGTCAGGATGCGGCGGATGGCGTTGGATGCGGCCCCGAAGAAGTGGGCGCGGTTCTCCCAAGAGGCCTCGGGCCCGACGAGGCGGAGATAGGCCTCGTTCACGAGCGCGGTGGGCTGGAGAGTGTGGTTGCGGCGTTCGCCCGCGAGGAAACGCTCGGCCAGGGTGCGCAGCTCGGCGTAGACGACCGGAAACAGCTCGTCGGTGGCCTGGCGGTCACCTTTCTGCATGCGCGAGAGCAGGACGGTGACGTCGCCGCGTGGATGGGGAGTGGGATCGGGCATGAGGGCGGGCGGAGCGGGCTGTGCGAGGCAGTACCCCATGCAAGGGGACATGCGGAGTTGAGTGTACAGGGGTGTCAAGATTGGGCGGGTGCGATCCGGTATTTATACATGGCTGGAAGTCCGGAAATACGAACGAGTTGGGGCGATTTGCTGGGGTCGGGGACGCAGGATCCGTTGCGTCTGGACAGAGGGTGGATAGTCTGCAAACAGGGGACCACTGCGTCGATGGATCGACCACCCCGGGCAGACTGGGGACACGCATGGACGCCACCCGCTCACGTCGGAACTTCAAACGCGAGATCGAGCCCACCTCGATCAAGCCGCTCTTTGACCGCCAACCGCCCCAGAGCCTGGAGGCGGAGATGTCGCTCCTGGGGTCGATCATCCTCGATCCGGGTGTGATCCCGGATGTGATCAGCCTGCTCAAGGGGCCCGAGGACTTCTACAAGGAGTCCCACGCGCAGGTGTACCGGGCGGTGCTGGACATCTACGACCAGCGGAACACGGGCGACCTGGTGCAGATCGTCGACCTGCTGCGCGACCGCAACGTCCTGGACCAGATCGGCGGGCCCACGTACCTCGTGGAGCTCGCGAACTCGGTCCCCACGGCCGTCAATGCGCCGCACTTTGCGCGGATCGTGGCGGAGAAGGCGAAGCTGCGGCGGCTGATCGACGCCGCGGGGCAGATCCTGTACGACGCGTACCACGTCGGGGAGCTGGGACCGGACGGGGCACGGGAGGTGCTGGACAAGGCGGAGATGTCGGTCTTCGAGATCGCGCAGGAGAGCAGCTCGGCGGACCCGCAGAGCCTGGCGGACCTGCTCCAGATCGAGATCGACCGCATCATGGTGGCGGAGCGCGACGGCTGGCCGATGACGGGCGTGAAGTCGGGGTACGCGGACCTGGACGAGCTGCTGCGCGGCTTCCAGCCCGGGGAGCTCATCATCCTGGCGGCCCGCCCCTCGATGGGTAAGACGGCGCTGTCGCTGAACTTGGCCGAGCAGATCGCGATGGGTGGGAGCGCGGTGCTTGGGGCGCCGGTGTCCAACTCGGTGCCGGTGGGGTTCTTCAGCCTCGAGATGTCCAAGAACGCGATCGTGCAGCGTCTGATCTCGGCGCGTTCGGGCGTCAGCAGCCAGCAGCTGCGAGGCGGCCAGTCGATCTCGAAGATGGACTTGGACCGGCTGGGCCAAGCGGCCGACGACCTGAAGCACGCGCCGGTGTACATCGACGACATGCCGAGTTTGACGGTGCTCAACCTGCGGGCCCGGGCGCGGCGGATGGTGGCGCAGTACGGCGTCAAGGTCATCATGATCGACTACCTCCAGCTGATGACCGCGCCGGGGGCGGCGCGGGAGAGCCGGCAGGTGGAAGTTTCGACGATTTCGCGGGGCGTCAAGGCCCTCGCCCGCGAGCTGAATATTCCGGTGATCTGCCTCGCCCAGCTCAACCGCGCCAGCGAGCAGCGGGATGGCAACCGACCCCGCATGGCGGACCTCCGCGAGTCGGGCTCCATCGAGCAGGACGCGGACGTGATCCTGCTGCTGCACCGCGAGGACTACTACCACGTGCAGGACGAAGAGTGGAAGATGGAGAACCCCGACAAGGTCGGGACGGCGGAGATCATCGTCGCCAAGCAGCGAAACGGCCCGACCGACATCGTGAAGCTCAAGTGGGACAGCAAGACGACGCGGTTCAAGAACTTGGACCTGCACTCGCAGGCCCCGGGCGGGTATGGGTTCGACGATTACACCGCCCCCTCGCAGGCCGCGGCCAAGTTCCCGGCGGGCAAGGGCAGCGGGCAGGTGGAAGCGAAGCCCTGGACGCAGGCGTATGCGCCGCCGGCCGCGGGATTCTCCCCGCCGCCGTTTGATGTGGACCCACCCGCGGCCGCGCCGCGACCCGCGACCAGCGCTTTCGGAGCGAGGCCCAAGACCGGGCCTGCGGAGAACCATCGGGATGGGGGCGGGTCGGATGTGAGGCCTGAGGTGGAGGAGGATGAGGGGCTGTAGGGGCCCCTTAGGGTGGCGAGCATGCCCGTATAATGAAGAGCCATGACAACCTATCGCGGAAAACTCGAGAAAGGGAAGGTCGTCTTTACAGGCTTGATTCCCCCGGAGTCGGATGGCACGCCCGTCGAGGTGACTGTCCGACCCGCCGCAGAGAATGGGCAAGGGACCTCGGCAGCGGCTGATGATCCTCTGCGCACGATTGGCCAGCATGCGGTGGAGACCGGCATCAAAGACGGTGCTGCAGAGCATGACCATTACATTTACGGCAGTTCTAAGCGTGGGAAGACCCCGACGTGACCCGTCGATTGGTTTTCGTTGATACCGCTGCCCTGGTGGCACTGACTTCTGCCACAGATGAGTTGCACACCGCAGCCGAGCGCGTGCACGGGGAGCTGCTCGACGCCGGCGCGCGACTGTTTGTAAGCCACTGGGTGCTCACCGAGTTCCTCGGCTGGAATGGTGATCCGCAGTACCGGTTGGCCGCATCGCGGGTTGCCGACGCATACTTGGCTTCGCCGAGCACGACGGTCTTGGAAGCGACCGGCGATGATTGGCTCAGGGCATTCGCGCTGTTCAAAGATCGCGCGGATATAGAGTGGTCACTCGTGGACTGTGCCTCCATGCTGTCGTGTCAGCAGCACGGCATCCCCGAGGTCTTCTCTACTGACCACCACTTCACGCAGGCCGGGCTTTCGATCCTTCTGCCCACCTGATAGGCTGGGGCAAAGGAGTCCCCCATGTCCAAGCTGCTGGGCCGTGTGTGTGTGGTGTTTGCGTTGATGCTTGCCTCGATCGCGATGAGCGGGTGCGAGGCGAAGGTCACGCAAGACAGCTTCGACCAGATCAAGACCGGCATGACCATGAGCGAGGTCGAGGGAGTCTTGGGCGGGAAGGGTGAGCTCGAAACCACCATGGGCGGCGGCATCTCCGCCGGGGGGATCGGCTCCACCACCATCGTCACCGGCAGCACGTACAAGTGGGAGCACGGCGTCAAGCAGATCACCGTGACCATGAAGGACGGCAAGGTCGTCGACAAGGGCAAGGCCGGCTTCTAAGCCGTTTCGTTTCCTCCACCAATGAGAAAGGCCCCCGCCATGAGGCGGGGGCCTTTTTTCTGTCACGAACTCTCAGATCAACTCAGCAGTTCCCGCCGCCAAGGACGCGGAAGAAAGCCTCGATGTCCTGATCGGTGCCGAAGTCGCCGTCACCGTTGAAGTCGGAACCCTGGCAGAAGCAGGTGGCGCAGCAGTTGCCGCCGAGGCAGGCGAAGAACGCCTCGATGTCCTGATCGGTGCCGAAGTCGCCGTCGCCGTTGTAGTCCTGGTTGCCGCACTCGTTGCCGGGGCAGGGGTTGGCGCACTCAGTGACGTTGGTGTAGAAGTTCAGGAGGACGGGCAGTGAGGAGCCCGACGCGGACCGGAGGTGCCAGCGGCCGTTGGTGGTCGCCGCGGCGAGTTCCGTGGTATTGAAGAGGCCGACGCCGAGGTAGTAGGTGCCCACGGGGAGCGTGCCATCCTGGCCGGAGAAGGGCAGGGAGCCGGGGTCCTGCGGCGTGCGCGGGCCCGTGTTGCCGTAGGAGAGGATGGACAGAGCGCCCGCGCCGTCGTCATCGTTCTGATCGACAAGGTTGCCGTTGGAGTCGTAGAGGAAGATCTCGGTGTCGGTCGTGGTCGCCGTGCCCTGGAGGTCGATATCCAGGAAGTTGTTGCCCTCGGCGGGGGCGCACATGCTGAAGGAGTACCACACCGTGTCCAGACGGCCGATGGTCTGGGTCGGGCCGGGGCTGCCGGGCGAGAGGAGCTGCCCCAGGTCGAGCACGTTGGAACCGGCGGGAGCGACGGAGGGCGCCGCGGGCGTGCCGTTCACGTTCGTCGCGAACCGGAGCGTCACGTCGCCCGCGTCGGTGCCGGCCGTGTTCACGCTGTACGCATCACCGAAGTTGCCGTTGCCGCTGGCCACGGCCAACAGGTACGTGCCCGGAGTGAGCTGGGCATCGCGCCCATCATACTGACGGCTGTCACCCACCGCGGCCCGGCGGCCAACGCCCATGGTGAGCTGACCATTGGTGCTGGAACCATCGTCATGGTCAAAGGCAGCGAGCGCAGCGCCCGGGTTGTACAGGCCGATCGAGGTGTTGAGCGCGGTCGAACCCTCGGTGTCGACGTCCAGGAAGGTTCCCAGGATGTCATTGACAGCCTCGTTGATGGTGAACTTGAACCACTTGATCTCACCGGCCGCGATGGGGCGGGTGATGGTGAGGCCCGCGTCGGTCAGGACGCCCAGGTCCTCGTTGGTGGGCTCGGGCGGGGGCGGGATGTCCCCGGAGAGCTTGCCGCGCTGGTTGGTGTTGAGCGTCGCGCTCGTGCGGCGGTGCTCGTGGCCGGCGCCGGCGCCGACGACGATGGGCGTGCCGCCCTGGAGGATCTGATCCAGGCTGATGTCACGCGCGTAGCTGGGAGTGCTCTGCCCCACCAGCGTCGTGCCGATACCAAACACGGGGAAGTTGGACTGGCTGGCCCCGGCCGGACGCAGTGTCGTCGTCCCCGGCTCCACCAGGCGGTACTGAATGAAAACCTGGTTCGTGGGGATCGTGACACCGCCGCCGGGCAGCCCCGTGAGGTCGACGATCCACCCCGTCTGCACGCCGCACGTCGCCGTCACCGCGACCCGCAGCGACGCCAGCGGCACCCCGGGCCCCGTCATCGGGCTCAGCACGTAGTCGTGGTCCGCGTCCGCCCAGAAGTCCACAAGGATGTCGTACTGCTGCGTCGTGTTCGCCGGGCACAGCGTGCCGCTCGACTGAACCCACACGATCAGCTGCGTCCCAAGCCGCACCGGCGTCGTCGCCCACGGCCCGACGCTGAAGTCCATCTCGTCGCCCCAGCTCGTCACGCCCAGCGTCGTGCCGTTCGTGTTCGTGCCGGCGTCGCCGCCGTTGTTGTACACCACGCCCACGGCCCGCGAGCCGTACGTTGCGGGCGGGTACCCCACCGGATGCACCGTCTGCATCACTTCGACCGGCGACAGCGGCTCAACCGCATCGCCGATCAACTGCGCGTTCGATCCCGCGGCCGCGAGCAGCAACGCCGCGGCGGCAAACACCCCTGACAACTTCTTCATAGCAACTCCCCTTGTACGAAAAGGAACACATCCGACGTAGCCTCACCGCGGCGAATGCCCGGCGGCAACCAGATTCCGCCTAGGTTCCCACCACGGTGCCGCCCTGTCAATCGAAATGTGAACCCTGCGCCAATTTGTGGACGTGCCCGCAAAGGGGTGTTCCGACTGCGTTATGGGCCCCCTCCGGGGTCCGCCGGCGTGCTCACGCCGGCAACGCAAACCTCGCACACAGCCCCCGCACCTGCTCCCGCACCTCCGCCGCGGCCCCCGTCAGAGCCCCCTCACCCTTCAGCCCCGCGTCCAGAACGCGGTCGATCCACTGCGCCACCTGCTCCATCTCCCCTTCTTTGAACCCCCGCGTCGTCGCCGCCGGGGCCCCTAAGCGGATACCGGACGTCACCCGAGGCGGGCGGGGGGCGTCGGGG
>Ga0208492_1001347_pt1 | contig 15507 bp, 11 predicted proteins | sample Subbioar_CSW14AB_FD_184820 | JGI IMG/M metagenome (GOLD analysis project Ga0208492, IMG submission 184820) | Serpentinite rock and fluid subsurface biosphere microbial communities from McLaughlin Reserve, California, USA - CR12Mar_CSW14AB (SPAdes) | ecosystem: Environmental > Terrestrial > Deep... | reverse complement strand
GCTGTGGCGCCACCGCCGCGGCGCGCTGCCCGTCGAGATCCCGATGGTCATCTCGAACCACACGAACGCGGCCGAGGACGTCGCCTCGTTCGGTGTGCCGTTCGTGCACGTGCCCTCGCAGAAGGGACCCGACAAGAGCGCCTCGGAGGCGGCGATCCTCCAGCACCTGGCGGGCAAGGTCGACTTCGTGGTGCTCGCGCGCTACATGCAGATCCTCTCGAGCGACTTCCTAGAGAAGGTCGGCGTGCCGGTCATCAACATCCACCACTCGTTCCTGCCCGCCTTCATCGGCGCGAACCCCTACCAGAAGGCCAAGGACCGCGGCGTCAAGCTCATCGGCGCCACGGCCCACTACGTGACCGAGGACCTGGACGAGGGCCCGATCATCGAGCAGGACGTGGCTCGCGTCACCCACGCCGACTCCACGACCGAGCTCCGCCGCCGCGGCGCCGACGTCGAGCGCGCGGTCCTCTCCCGCGCCGTGCTCTGGCACTCCCAGGACCGCGTCATCCGCTCCGGCAACCACACGATCGTCTTCTAGGAGCGGTCGCTTCCCTCGCACGACGGTCGGTGACCATGGTTGCTGCCGGTCGTTGAGCGGAGCGAAGCGGAGTCGAAACGGGCTGATCCTCCCCGGCCGGCCGGGATGATCCGGCCGCGTTTCGACTCCGGCTCGTTCCTCGCCTCCGCTCAACGACCGGGGGGTTGCTCTCGGTCGCTGAGCGAGCGGAGCGAGCCGAAGCCGATGGGCACCGCGATAGAGTCGCGCCTCGTGAGCGTCGACGCGCGGGATCGAGGGGTCCGGACCGGGTTCCTGCTGCTCACGCTCTGCCTGGTCGCGGTGAACATGCGCGCCACGATCACGGGCATCGGCCCGCTGCTCGAGCAGATGACCGCCGACACCGGCGTGCCGATCGCGGCGCTGAGCGGCCTCACCTCGGTGCCGCTGATCGCATGGGCGCTGTGCTCGCCGCTGGCCCACTCCGCCTCGCAGCGGTTCGGCATCAACCGCGTCATGACGGTCGCGCTGGCGCTGCTCGCGGCGGGCACCGTCATCCGGTCTCTGCCCGGCCCGATCGCGGGCCTCTGGATCGGCTCGGCCGTGATCGGCGTCGCCCTCGCCGCCGTCAACGTGCTCGTCCCCGCGATCGTGAAGCGCTCCTTCGGCACGCGCGTCCCGGCGGTGACCGGGCTCTACACGGCCCTGCTCGCCGGATGCGGCGCGCTCGCGTCCGGCGTGGTCGTGCCGATCTCCCACGTCCGCACCGGCGCCGAGCCGTGGGGCTGGCGGGTCGCGCTGATCGCGGTGTGCGCGACGCTGCCCATCGCGCTCGGGCTGTGGCTCGCCCACCATCGCCGCGCCGGGCACGGCTCCGCCGCGGCGCGCCCGCACGACGCCCGTCGGGGAGAGACGGTCTGGCGCGATCGCGTCGCGTGGCAGGTCGGGATGTACTTCGGGGTCCAGGCCTCGCACTTCTACGTGCTGCTGACGTGGCTCGCGCCGTTCGCGCTGTCGATCGGCCGTGGCGAGGCCCAGTCCGGCGTGGACGTCATGATCTACCAGCTCGCCGGCGTGGTCAGCTCGCTCGCGCTGCCGCTCGCCCTGCGCGGACGCCTCGAGCGGTGGGCGCCGGCGCTGCTCCCCGCCCTGGCGGTCGTCGGCGTCGCGGGGTTCCTGCTGGCGCCGGACGGCATCCTCGCGTGGAGCGTGCTCGCCGGCCTCACGAGCGGCGCGTCCCTCGCGATGTCGTTCACGCTCATGGCCTCGCGCTCGCGGGACCACCACACCGCGTCGGCCCTGTCGGGCATGGCGCAGTCGGTCGGCTACGCCTTCGCCGCTCTCCCGCCCATCGCCTTCGGCCTGCTCCACACGGCGACGGGCGGCTGGACCGCTCCGATGCTGTTCCTCGCCGCGATCCTGGCGACCCAGGCGATCCTGGGCATCCTGGTCGGTCGCGACCGCCGCGTCTTCGAGCGCTGACGCGCCGTCGCACTCAGGCGGCGAGACGACCTATGGACATTCCCTATCGCCATAGGTAAAGTCCGTCACGGATGCGCGATGGCGCGCACCGGAGCGGAAGGACCGATCCCGTGACAGACACCACCTCGCCGCAGGCGAAGCTCGCCGACGACTACTCGCTCGAGATGACGGGCAAGGACGTGCCGGGGCTGCACGAGGCGCAGGATGCGATCCCACAGGGGACGCGCGTGAACGTCACGTTCCTGGGCAACGAGGACCTCGAGATGCGCGTCGCCGCGGCGCAGGCCGTGAAGGAGGCGGGGTTCGTCCCCGTGCCGCACATCTCGGCGCGACGGCTGGCGTCGCAGGCGCAGCTGGAGGAGTTCCTCGACCGCCTGCAGCAGGTCGGCGCGACCGAGCACGTGTTCGCCGTGGGCGGCGACCCGGCCACGCCCGAGGGACCGTACGACAGCTCCTTCGACGTCATCCGCTCGGGCGTGCTGCAGAAGTACGGCGTGCGCGAGGTCTCGATCGCGGGCTACCCCGAGGGACACCCCGACATCCCGACGGATGTGCTCTGGGAGCACCTCGAGAACAAGGCCGCGTCGCTGGCGGAGCAGGGCCTCGGCGCCGTGATCCTGACGCAGTTCGCGTTCGACACCGACCCCGTGACGACCTGGATCCGGGACGTGCGGGAGCGCGGCATCGACGCCACCATCCGGATCGGCACGCCGGGGCCGGCCGGCATCAAGCGGCTGCTGAACTTCGCGCGGCGCTTCGGGATCGGCGCGAACGCCATGATCGTCAAGAAGTACGGCTTCTCGCTCACCAACCTGATGGGCACCGCGGGCCCCGACAGATTCGTCACCGAGCTGGCCGACCTGCTCGCCGCGGACCCCGCGAGCGGCGACGTGAAGCTGCACATGTACGCGTTCGGCGGGCTGCGCGCCACGGCCGAGTGGGCCCGCGACTACCGGCACAGGGTCTCGGCATGACGCTGCACGACCCGGCCCTGCTCGACCATGCGGTGCTCATCGTGCACGGCCCGGATCAGCCCGGCATCGTGTCGGCGGTCGCGGCGCTGATCACGCGCAACGACGGCAACATCATCTCGCTCGACCAGTACTCCTCCGATCCGGAGGGCGGCGACTTCTTCCAGCGCGTGGTGTTCCACCGGCCGGATCTGGCGGTCGCGCAGGCCGAGATCGAGGCGGATCTCGCGCAGACCCTCGAGCCGTTCGGCATGACGTGGTCGCTGCGCGACCAGTCCATCCCGAAGCGGATGGCCATCCTCGCGTCCAAGAGCGACCACTGCCTGCTCGACCTGCTGTGGCGGCATCGCCGCGGCGAGCTGCCCGTGACCATCCCGATGGTCATCTCGAACCACACGAACACGGCCGAGGACGTGCGCTCGTTCGGCGTGCCGTTCTTCCACGTGCCGTCGCAGGAGGGCCCGGACAAGAGCCGGTCGGAGGCCGAGATCCTGAAGCTCCTGGCGGGCAACGTCGACTTCGTGGTGCTCGCGCGCTACATGCAGGTGATCTCGGGCGGCTTCCTCGAGAAGGTCGGCGTGCCGGTCATCAACATCCACCACTCGTTCCTGCCCGCCTTCATCGGCGCCGGCCCGTACCGCAAGGCCAAGGAGCGCGGCGTGAAGCTGATCGGCGCGACCGCCCACTACGTGACCGAGGACCTGGACGAGGGCCCGATCATCGAGCAGGACGTCGTGCGCGTCACCCACTCCGAGACCGTCGCCGAGCTGCAGCGCCGCGGCGCCGACGTCGAGCGCGCCGTGCTGTCGCGCGCGGTCGCCTGGCATGCCGAGGACCGCGTCATCCGGCACGGCAACCACACCATCGTCTTCTAGCACCGTCTTTCCCACACCCACCCCACAGAGAGAGGTTCACCGTGGCACCCAGGAATCTGCAGGAGGTCATCGACCAGGCCGGATCGGCCGTCGACCTGCTTCGCAACTCGCAGATAGGCTCGTACATCTACCCCGTCGTGCCGGCCGACTTCCAGAACTGGATCAAGGAGCAGCGCGCATGGCGCGAGACGGCCGTCCTGTACGACCAGTCGCACCACATGGACAACCTGTTCCTGAGCGGCTCCGACGCGATCAAGCTGATCAGCGACACCGCGGTCAACTCGGTCGCGAACTTCCCGGTCGACAAGGCCAAGCAGTACGTGCCGACCAGCTCGACCGGCGGCGTCGTCGGCGACGGCATCCTGTTCCGCGAGGGGGAGGACGAGTACGTGTACGTCGGCCGCGCGCCCGCCGCGAACTGGCTGCTGTTCCACGGCGAGACCGGCGGATACGCGAACCTCCACATCGAGGTCGACCGCCGCTCGCCGTCGCGCCCCTACGGCGACGCGGTCTCGCGCAAGTACTACCGGTTCCAGATCCAAGGCCCCCGCGCATGGGAGGTCATCGAGAAGCTCAACGGCGGACCGCTCGAGCAGCTCAAGTTCTTCAACATGTCGACCATGACGATCGACGGGACCACCGTGCGCACGCTGCGGCACGGCATGGCCGGCGCGCCGGGCCTGGAGATCTGGGGCCCGTACGCCGACCACCACCGCATCCGCGACGCGATCGTCGAGGCGGGCGCGGAGTTCGGGCTCGTGCCGGTGGGCTCGCGCGCGTACCCGTCGAACACGCTCGAGTCCGGCTGGATCCCGTCGCCGCTGCCCGCAATCTACTCGGGCGAGGCCGAGCGCGCGTACCGCGAGTGGCTGCCCGCCGACAGCTACGAGGCGACCGGCACGCTCGCGGGATCGTTCGTCTCGCAGGACATCGCCGACTACGAGCTCACGCCGTGGGCCCTGGGCTACGGCTCGTTCGTGAAGTTCGACCACGACTTCATCGGCCGCGACGCGCTCGAGAAGATCGACCCGGCGACGCAGCGCAAGAAGGTGACGCTCGCGTGGAACGCCGAGGATCTCGGACGCGTGTGGACGTCGCTGCTGGACGTCGAGGGACCGCAGTACAAGTTCTTCGACCTGCCGCTGGCGAACTACGGATCCGCGAACTACGACAAGGTGGTCGACGCCGACGGCACGGTCGTGGGCTTCTCGATGTTCACCGGCTACAGCGCGAACGAGAAGCGCGGGCTCTCGCTCGCGACCGTGGACGCCGACGTGCCGGAGGGCACGGAGCTGAAGGTCGTGTGGGGCGAGCCCGACGGCGGCAGCCGCAAGGCCTCGGTCGAGCCGCACGAGCAGACCGAGGTGCGCGTGGTCGTGAGCCCCGTGCCGTACTCGACGGTCGCCCGCCAGGAGTACCACGGCGGATGGCGCACGGGCTACAAGGCCTGATCCGTCGCGCGGGGCCCGGTCGGTTCGCCGACCGGGCCCCGCGTCCGATACAACGGGAGGACACGACAGGGGGATGAACGCATGAGCCTTCGATACGCGCTGATGGCGCTTCTGCGCGTCGGACCGCTGTCGGGTTACGACCTGCAGAAGCAGTTCCAGGTGTCGGTGGGCCATCTCTGGCACGCGCCCGACAGCCAGATCTACCCCGAGCTGCGCAAGATGGAGGCCGAGGGCCTCGTGGTCGGCGAGGACCAGACGCGCGGCGAGCGCGGCACCCGCCGCGTCTACCACCTCACCGCGGAGGGCGACCGGGCCTACATCCGCTGGATGGAGGAGCCGCTCCCCTACGCCCGCGTGCGCGAGCCCGCGAACCTGAAGGCCGCCTACCTCGAGGCCGCCTCACCGGACGCCGCGCGCGCGTTCCTCGAGGACCACATCCGGCACTGGCGCGGCGAGCTGGAGCAGTGGGAGGCCGAGCTCGGCCGCATCGACGCGCGCATCAACCCCATGCTCGTGCGCCGGCTCGCCGCCACGCCGGAGCACGACCACGACCGCACGGTCGCGTTCAAGCGCTTCGGCTACGAGGGGCTGGTCGACCGCGCGCGCACCGAGATCGCGTGGGCCGAGCGCGGCCTCGCGCTGCTGGACGACCTCTACGGCCCCGAGGACGCGCACTCCGCGTCCTGAGCGGGGCCCTCTGGAGGGCGCCCGGTCAGCCGTAGTGGCAGACGTACGAGACGGGCTCGGTCACCACGATGTCGAACGACGAGTCGCCGGGGACCTCGAACGAGTCGCCCGCGCCGTACGCCGTCCACTCCTCCGAGCCGGCGAGGCGCACGCGGGACGACCCGGTGTGGAGCTCCATGACCTCGGGGGCGCCGGTGCCGAACGTCAGCTCGGAGGGCAGGATGACGCCCGCCGACTTGCGCGTGCCGTCGGCCAGGAAGAAGGTGTGGCTCACGCACCTGCCGTCGAAGTAGATGTTCGCGGCGGGATCCAGCGTGACGTTCGCGTAGGCCATGGCACGAGCGTACCGGCGGCCGGCGCGCGGCTCAGACCGCGTACTCCATGAGGTCGTTGCCGAGCGCGTGGAACGCGCTGTGCGCCCGGTGCCGGTGCAGGGGCGACAGGTCGTCGAACGCGATGATCATGGCGTACGCGAACGCCGCGCGGCGGCCCGCGATGACGCCGGCCTCGGCGCGGGCGCCGGGCTCACGGCCCGTGCGCCCGAAGTGCACCAGGCCGTGCTCGTCCTCACCGTGCGAGAGCGGGTCGAGCCCGAGCATCGCGCCCACCAGGCCCGCGTCGGCCGACGGCGTGAGCCAGTCGGTGACGCGCGTGCTGACGTCGCGGCTGACCACAGTGCGCGCCGCGAGCGCGGCGAACAGCGCGGCGTACTCGCGCGCGGTGCCGAGCGCGACGTGCGGGGCGTCGTCCGGCCCGCGCTCCTCGCGGAAGCGGTCGAGCAGCGCCGAGCGCGGCATCCCGAGCGACACCAGCCGGCGCGTGACCTGCTCGTGCCCCACGCGGTCGAGCAGCGCGTTCGCGGCGAGCGCGTCGCCCGACGACGAGGCCAGCACGGCCAGGTCGGCGAGCGGCAGGGTCGGCGCGGCGAGCAGGCGCCAGACGCCGGTCGCGCCCGCGTCGTCGAGGTCGGAGCGATCGGAGAGCTCGAACGGGTCGAGCGTGCCGGCGTCGAACTGCGCGGCCACCTCGACGAGCAGCGGCACGACGCCGAGCCCGCCGACCGGCAGCGGCATGTGGTCGTCGCCGGCCAGCACGGCCTCGCCGCGGTCGAGCTCGATCACGTGCACCGAGACGCGGGCGCCCTCGAGCGACAGGGCCTCGAGCGCCTCCACCGTCGAGCGGAACCGGCGCGTGCTCGACCGCGCGCGGCCGCCGCGGGTCGCGGGAGCGGCGGCGCGCAGGTCTGCGCGGTGTGAGGGATGTGCGGGCACGTCGATCGTCGATCCTCCGAAGACTCCCCCTCCTCGATTGTGCCTCACCGCGGCGGTCCCGCCGCGGTCGATCAGGCAACGGATCGGTGAAGAATCGATGCCGGCACGGCGGGCCCGGGGTTCATCGTCGTCCCAGCCCCGCTCGGGCAGAATCTTCCCCATGCCCTCCGACGTCCCGCCACTCGCGCAGGTCGTGCTGATCGGCGGAGCGAGCGGATCCGGCAAGTCCCGCCTGGCCGAGGCCTCGGGCCTTCCGCTGCTGCGCCTCGACGACTTCTACCGCTCGGGGGACGACCCCGCCCTGCCGCGCCTCGCCACGGGCGAGGTGGACTGGGACCACCCCGCGTCCTGGCACGCCGATCGCGCGATCGCGGCCCTCGAGGAGCTGGCCCGCACCGGGCGCACCGAGGTCCCCGTCTACGACATCGCGGCGAACGGCCCCGTCGGCACGCGCACGATCGAGCTCGGCGGCGCCACGCGGTTCGTCGCGGAGGGCGTGTTCGTGGGCGAGGTCGTGGCCGAGGCGCGGCGCCGCGGCATCCTGGCCGACGCGCTGTGCGTGCGCCGCTCGCGCTGGCTGACGATGGGCCTGCGCCTCACGCGCGACCTGCGCGAGCGCCGCAAGGCCCCGGCCTTCCTCGTGCGCCGCGGCCTGATGCTCGCGCGCCTGGAGCCGGTCATCGTGGGCCGACTCACGGAGGCGGGCTGCCGCCCGGCGTCGGTGCGCGCCATCCGCCGCATCCTCGCCGCCTGAGCGGAGCCGGGCCTCGAGGGGAGGCTCGGGCCGTTTCGACTCCCTCGCTTCGCTCGGTCGCTCAACGAACAAGGGGGAATGCTCGTTGAGCGAGCGAAGCGAGTCGAAACGCGTGAAGCCCCCGGCGGCCCGCCGGTCGTTGAGCGGAGCGAGCGCCAGCGAGCGAAGCGAGTCGAAACGCGTGAAGCCTCCGGCGCGGCCCGCCGGTCGTTGAGCGGAGCGAGCGCCAGCGAGCGGAGTCGAAACGCCCCAAGCCGCCGGCGGCCTACTGCACCAGGGCGCGGAAGTCGTCGGCCGTGAGCCCGCCGATCGCGGCCGGATCCTCGTCGCCCGCGAGCACATCCCGGAACAGCCGCGACTTCTTCTCCTGCATCGCGACGACCTTCGACTCGATCGTGCCCTTCGAGATCAGCCGGTAGACCACCACGGGACGCGTCTGGCCGATGCGGTGCGCGCGGTCGGTGGCCTGCAGCTCGGCGGCAGGATTCCACCACGGGTCGAGCAGGATGCAGTAGTCCGCCTGGGTGAGGTTGAGCCCGAACCCGCCGGCCTTGAGCGAGATGAAGAAGACCGGCACGTCGCCCGACGTGAAGCGGTCGATCATCCGGCGCCGCTGCGGCGCGGTGACGGATCCGTCGAGATACGCGAACGGGATGCCGCGGCGCTCGGCGACGCCCGCGGCGCGGCCGAGGAAGGTCGTGAACTGGCTGAACACCAGCGCGCTGTGCCCGTCGCCGACGATCTCGTCGAGCAGGTCGCCGAGCTTCTCGAGCTTGGCGGACGGCGCGGGCGCCTCCCCGACCAGCTCCGGATCGAGGGCCAGCATCCGCAGCGTCGTGAGCGAGCGCAGGATCTCCATCCGGTTGGCCTTGACGTCGTCGAGCAGCCCCATGACCTTCTGCCGCTCGCGCTGCAGCCGCACCTGGTAGATCCGCTGGTGCGCGCCGTGCAGCTCGACCTCGAGCAGCTGCTCGGTCTTCTCCGGGAGGTCGGCCGCGACCCGGTCCTTGGTGCGCCGCAGCAGGAACGGCCGGATGCGCCGCCGCAGCCGCGCGAGCCGGGCGCCGTCGCGCTCCCGCTCGATCGGCTTGCGGTAGTGGTCCGTGAAGGACTTCTCGCCGCCCAGCAGGCCCGGCGCGGTGAGCGAAACGAGCGCCCACAGCTCGAGCAGGTTGTTCTCGAGCGGCGTGCCCGTGATGGCGAACTTGGTCGGCGCGCTGAGCAGCCGCGCGCACCGGTAGCCCTGGGACCGGTGGTTCTTGATCTGCTGCGCCTCGTCGAGCACGAGCACGCGGAAGCCGAGCGCCTCGTACTCCGCGAAGTCGAGGCGGAACAGCGCGTAGCTCGTGACCACGAGGCGCGCGGCGGCCGCGACCTCGGCGAGCGGCGTGCCGCGCTTGCCCGACGTCTCCTCGATGCCGACCGCTCGCAGCCCGGGCGCGAAGCGCTCCGACTCCGACACCCAGTGCCCCACGACGCTCGTCGGCGTGACGACGAGGAACCGCGCATCCGGCTCATCCGCGCGCGCCCGCTCGAGTGCGGCGAGCACCTGCACGGTCTTGCCGAGGCCCATGTCGTCGGCCAGGATGCCGCCCAGCCGGTGCACGCGCAGGAAGTCCAGCCACGCGAGCCCGACCTTCTGGTACTCGCGCAGCGTGGCGCGGAAGCCGTCCGGCGCCGCGACGGGTTCGAGGCGGTCGGCGTCCGACAGCGCGCGGAGGGACTGCAGCCACTCCTGCTCCTGCGCCTCGACCACGCCGGTCTGCACGAGCTCGGTCCACAGGTCCACCTGCAGGCGGCTGATCCGCAGCGGGCCGGTCGAGCGGTCCTGCAGCCCGCGGGCCTCGTCGAGCAGCTGCCGCAGCGGCTCGAAGCGCTCCGAGCGCAGCGTGAACACCGCGCCGCTCGGCAGCACGAGATAGCGGTCGCGCGCCACGAGCGCCGCGAGCAGCGTGCCGAGCGGCACGGGCTCGCCGCCGACGTCGACGCTGACCTCGAGGTCGAACCAGTCGTTGCCGTGCGGCTGGGCCGACACGTGCACGACGGGCAGCTCTCCCGCGAAGCGGTACTCGGGGAGCTCGTCGGTCTCCTCGATCCGGAGTCCCTCGACCCCGCGCAGCGCGGGCAGCACGGCCGCGAAGAACTCGACCGTCTCGTCGCGTGTGAGCCACGCGGCCCCGAACCCGGTGCCCTGCCGCACGCCCAGCAGGTCGGCGCGCTCGCCCGCCGCATCCGCGACCGCGTCGCCGATGCGGCGCTCCTCGGCGGGCACCCGCGGCGCTCCCGGCGGCTGCTCCCACCGCCACGCGAGCCGCGCACGCGCCTCGTCGTGCGCGACGGTCAGGATGAGCGCCGGCCGCGGCGGAGCCGGGATGTCGTACGTGCCGCCGGGCGATCGCAGCGCCGCGATGCCCCGGAGCTTCGGCAGGTACTCGCGCTCGAAGTCCGGGACGGCCTCGGCGGGGACCGCGAACGGCTCGCCCTGCATCAGCCGGGTGAAGGAGTCGGCCAGGGGCTCGCGCAGCGGCACCAGCTCGCGCACGCGCTCGTCGTCGGTCAGCGCCATGGCGGCCACGGGCACGCCGACCGGCAGGATGCGCGCATCCGCGGCGTCGGCCAGGTCGATCACGGGCTGCACGTGCAGCGCGTCGTCGCGGCGGTCGAGCGCGAGGAAGTGCGCCGCCGGCTCGGCCCGCAGCGTCACGGCCGGCTGCGCCCTGGTGTCGGCGACGAGATGCACGCCGGCGTCGCGCAGCTCGACGAGCACGTCCCACAGGCCGCGGCTCGGGAGCTCGTCGAGGCGGATCCACTGCGGCGCGCGGTCGTACGACCCCCAGCGGCTGCGGTGCACCGGGCGGTGGTCGGCTGCGGCGCCAGGGAAGTGCTCGCGCGCCTCGAACAGCGCCTCGAGCTCGCCGAGCGCGCGACGCTGATCCGCCGTGAGGCCCTTGCCGTCGAGGTCGCGCCAGCCGATGCCGGTGCGGATCCACGTGCCGCGCGTGCCGCGCAGCGCCGGGCGGATCTGCACCCCGTCGCGATCCAGCCCGATCAGCAGGGCGACGTCCACCGTCTCGCTGTGGTGGCCCTCGTCGAGCGCGCGCTCGAGTGCGCGCCGCCACGGCTCGACGAGGCCGGTGCCGGTTCCGGCGCCCGCGCCCGGGCCGCGTGCGAGCGTCGCCCCGGACGTCGCACCGTGCGCGATCAGGTGCAGGACGGCCGCCGCGTGCACGCATCCGACGGCGCCGCACTCCGTGCAGTCCATCCGCGGGCCGGTGCGCTCATCCAGGTCGACGTAGACGGTCCACCGCGCGACGCGCCCCTCGTACGAGGTGGTGCCGCCCAGGTCGTACCGCTCGACGATGCGCGCCACGCCCTGCTCGGCGAGGTGCGCACCGTGCTGAACCATCCACACGGGCAGGATCCGCGGGAGGTCCGCGGGGCTCAGCACGAACGGCACCCCCCGAGCCTAAGCGGGACGCCCGACACCGCCGATGGTCGTGCGCCTCGCGGCGGCGACCCGCGTGCACGATGACCACGATTAGCCAACCGTCTTCAATCCGGTACTGCACGCGGCAGTCGCCCACTCGGGCGTGGCACTTCGGCCCGCGCGGTGACCTCCCTCGGCCACTGGCGGGCGCGGCTCCTTCGAGGGGAAATCATGTGAGCCTTCTCGCGCGAAACCCCTCGGACACCAGCGCGCATCTGCCTCGTCACGCCGAGCGCGTAGTAGAACGCATCGATGTTGCACACGATCTGCTTGCGCCGGAACTCGTTGGGCGAGTGCGGGTCGGTCCGAGGACTGCTACGGCGTGAGGCCGCCACCAATCGGATCAAGCACAACATCGTAATCCGGCTCATCGCATTTGAGCGTGTAGCGGTCTGAGCGTCGCGGTGGCCGGGTAGGCGTCGAGGTCTCCCGGAAGATGGAAGTTCCTACGCTCGCCATCTCAAGAAGACCTCGACGGTGATCAACGCTACATTCGCGACCCCGGACCTGACCACGTTCTGCCGCCTGGACGAGCTCGGCCTCGAAGCCATCGGGCAGCATCTCTCGTCCGGTCGGGCGGTGATCGAGTGTCGCCTCGCCGAGGTTGACCCGTGGTGCCGGGGATGCGGCGGTGAGGCGACACCACGCGGAACGATCGCGCGCCGACTGGCACACGAGCCGTTCGGGCACCGGCCCACGACGTTGCTGCTGCGTGTTCGGCGGTTCCGTTGCTCGCCCTGCGGCCGGTTCTGGCAGGAGGACACGCGCCGGGCCGCGGAGCCGCGCGCGAAACTCACCCGCACCGCCGCGCGCTGGGCGCTGTCCGCGCTGGTCTTCGACCACCTCACCATCGCCCGCGTCGCCGCAGGCCTCGGTGTCTCCTGGCACACCGCCAACGACGCCGTCCTCACCGAAGGCCGGCGGCGTCTGATCGATGATCCGGGCCGGTTCGACGGCGTCCGGGTGCTCGGCGTCGACGAGCACGTCTGGCGTCACACCCGGGCCGGGGACAAATACGTCACGGTGATCATCGACCTGACCCCGATCCGCGACGACACGGGCCCCGCACGCCTGCTGGACATGGTCGAGGGCCGCTCCAAGCTCGTGTTCAAGACCTGGCTCGCCGCCCGCCCGCAGGACTGGCGCGATGGCGTCGAGGTGGTCGCGATGGACGGGTTCACCGGGTTCAAGACCGCAGCCACCGAGGAACTGCCGAAGGCGACGGCGGTGATGGACCCATTCCACGTCGTCCGCCTCGCCGGCGAAGCGCTGGATGTCTGCCGGCGCCGGATTCAGAACGACATCTTCGGACGCCGCGGCCGCAAGAACGACCCGCTCTACAAAGCCCGCCGACTGCTGGTCACGGGCGAGAAGCTCCTCACCGAACGACACTGGCTGCGCCTGGAGCTCCTGTTCGCAGACGACAAGCATGCGCCGGTCGAGGCGACCTGGGGCGTCTACCAGCAGATGATCACCGCCTACCGCACCCCGAACCGGAAGGTCGGCAAGCAACTCATGGAGGCGCTCATCGACAACTTCACAGTCGGCATCCCCGCGGGCCTGGCCGAAGTCCGCAAGCTCGCCGCGACGCTCAAGAAGCGTCGCGCGGACATCCTCGCGTTCTTCGACCTCCCGGGCTCCAGCAACGGCCCGACTGAGGCGATCAATGGACGTCTCGACCACCTGCGCGGCTCCGCACTCGGCTTCCGCAGCCTCACCAACTACATCACCAGATCCCTGCTCGAGACCGGCGGGTTCAGACCAGCGCTACACGCTCAAATGCGATGAGCCACATACAGATCTACGGCGCTCGCAGTGTCACGCCTTGACCGAGCTCACTCCTGACCCGCGCACTTTCGTAACGGTCAGCACGCGGACATTCGGCGCTCCTGAGCCTCACCAGATGGTGACGCGCTGCTCCTCCGGCAGCCAGAGCGCATCCGCCTCGGTCACGCCGAACGCGTCGTAGAACGCGTCGATGTTGCGGACGATCTGGTTGCACCGGAACTCGTTGGGCGAGTGCGGGTCGATCGTCAGCAGGCGGATGGTCTCGGCCTCGCGGCCCTTCTGCTGCCACACCTGCGCCCACGACAGGAACAGGCGCTGCACGCCGGTGTACCCGTCGATCTCGGGCGCCGGCTCGCCCCCGAGCGAGAGCTGATACGCCTTGAGCGCGATGCCGAGGCCGCCGAGGTCGCCGATGTTCTCGCCGATCGTGAGGGCGCCGTTCACCTTGTACGACTCCTCCAGGCCGAGGGGCGTGAGCGCGTCGTACTGGGCGATGAGCGCCTTGGTGCGCTCCTCGAACGCGGCGCGGTCGGCGTCCGTCCACCAGTCGGTCAGGCTGCCGTCGGCGTCGTAGCGGCTGCCCTGGTCGTCGAACCCGTGGCCGATCTCGTGGCCGATCACGGCGCCGATCCCGCCGTAGTTCGCGGCGTCGTCGCGCTCCGGATCGAAGAACGGGTACTGCAGGATGGCCGCGGGGAACACGATCTCGTTCATCAGCGGGTTGTAGTACGCGTTGACGGTCTGCGGCGTCATGAACCACTCGTCGCGGTCGATCGGCTTGCCGACCTTGCCGATCTGGCGGTCGTGCTCGAACGCGCTCGCGCGGCGGACGTTGCCGAGCAGGTCGGTCGCGTCGATCTCGAGCGCGCCGTAGTCCTTCCAGGTCACGGGGTAGCCGATCTTCGGCGTGAACGAGTCGAGCTTCTTCAGCGCGCGCTCGCGCGTCTCGGGACCCATCCACTCGAGCGTCGTGATGCTCTGCCGGTACGCCTCGATCAGGTTGGCGACCAGGTCGTCCATGGCCGCCTTGGCGGCCGGCGGGAAGTGCCGCTCGACGTACACCTTGCCGACGGCCTCCCCCAGCGCACCCTCGGCGAGCGCGACGCCGCGCTTCCAGCGCTCCCGGATCTCAGGCACGCCCGTGAGGGTCGTGCCGTTGAAGTCGAAGTTCTCGTTCACGAAGTCGTCGGACAGGTACGGCGCCGCGGCCCGCACGATCTTGAACCGCAGCCACGCCTTCCAGTCCTCGATCCGCTCGTCCGTGAGCAGCGTGCCGAGGCCCTCGAGGAAGGACGGCTGGTACGCCACGACCTCGGCGAACGCCTCGGGCCGGCCGGGCGCGACGCCCTCGAGCCACGGCGCGAGGTCGAGGCCGGTGAGCGCCTGGATCTCGTCCCACGTCTTCAGGTTGTAGGTGGCGACCGCGTCGCGGCTGCGCACGTTGTCCCAGTGGTGCGAGGCGATCTCGGTCTCGAGCGCGACGATCCGGTCGGCCTGGCCGGCGGCGTCCGCGATGCCGGCGAGCGCCAGCATCCGCTCGACGTGCGCGCGGAACTGCGTGCGCACCTCGGCGAAGGACTCGAGGCGGTAGTAGCTCTCCTCGGGGAGCGACAGCCCGGACTGCACCAGGAAGGGGACGTAGCGGGTGGGGTTGCCGGGGTCGGGCTCGACGAAGACGCCGATGACGTTCGCGACGCCCTGGCGGTCGAGCGATCCGACCGTGCCGAGGAAGGAGGCCACGTCGGTCACGGCGTCGGCCTGGGCGAGGGGCTCCGCGAGGGGCGCGGCGCCGAGCTCGGCGATGCGCTGCTCGTCCATGAAGCTGGCGTAGAGGTCGCCGACCTTGCGGGCCTCGGTGCCGGGCTCTGCCTGCTGCGACTCCTCGATGATCGCGCGCACGTCCTTCTCTGCCTGCTCGGCGAGCAGGTGGAACGAGCCCCACCGGGCCTTGTCGCCGGGGATCTCGGTGCGCTCGATCCACGCGCCGTTCACGTGGCGGTAGAGATCGTCCTGCGGGCGGATCTCGTCGCTCAGCTCTTCGATGGCGATGCCGGAGCGGAGGGCGGTCGTGGGAGCGGCGTCGGTCATGGCTCCACCCTAAGCACGGCGTGCCGCGGCGCGCGCGAGAACCGGATGATCCGGACCCGATTCTCCGATCCGGAGTTCGGCCGGGCGCGCGGCGGCAAAGGCGGCCAGCGCGCACTCATGGAAGCCCGAGAGGATGAGCTTCTTCTTGCCCGGG
>Ga0208492_1001345_pt1 | contig 15542 bp, 16 predicted proteins | sample Subbioar_CSW14AB_FD_184820 | JGI IMG/M metagenome (GOLD analysis project Ga0208492, IMG submission 184820) | Serpentinite rock and fluid subsurface biosphere microbial communities from McLaughlin Reserve, California, USA - CR12Mar_CSW14AB (SPAdes) | ecosystem: Environmental > Terrestrial > Deep... | reverse complement strand
CCGGCCTGGTCACCTCAGCCCGTTTCGACTCCTCGCTGGCGCTCGTCGCTCAACGACCACATGGTTGGCGCCACGGCTTCGACTCGCTCCGCTCGCTCGGCCCGTTTCGTCTCCGCTTCGCTCCGCTCAACGACCGACATGTCCCCCCAGTGGTCGTTGAGCGAAGGCGCGCCAGCGCCGGAGTCGAAACGTGGCCGAGCCTCCCCGACCGGTCGGGTCGCTTCAGACCGTTTCGACTCCGCTTCGCTCCGCTCAACGACCGACACCGAACCCGTCATCTACCGTCGTGCGAGCGTCCCCGTGCGCTTCTCCATCCGTCGCATTCGCGACGGACGGAGCCTCGGCGCCGGGGGCCCAGCGAGCGTGCCGCTTGCGGCCCCGCAGCGTGCGATCGCTTCTGAAGAAGAAGTCCTTCTCAGCTCAGGCCGCTGTACGCGTGCAGACCCTCGAAGAACATGTTCACGATCGTGAAGTTGAAGATCACGGCGGTGAAGCCGACGATCGAGAGCCAGGCCGAGCGGGTGCCGCGCCAGCCGCGCGTCGCGCGGGCGTGGATGTAGCCGGCGTAGAGCACCCAGATGATGAAGGTCCAGACTTCCTTGGTGTCGAAGCCCCAGTAGCGGCCCCACGCGTCCTGCGCCCAGATGGAGCCGGCGATGAGGGTGAACGTCCAGAAGATGAAGCCGATGATGGCGAAGCGGTAGGCCATCCCCTCGAGCGCCTCGGCGCTGGGGAGCGTGCGCAGGAACGAGCGCTGGGGCTCGGCGTCCTCCGCCTCGAGCGCGAGCCGCTCGCGGCGCGCCTGCAGCAGCTGCAGCACCGAGAGCCCGAACGCGAGGGCGAGGAAGGCCGTGGCGAGCGACGCGACGAACACGTGGATGACGAGCCAGACCGACTTGAGCGGATCCATGAGCGGCACGATCTGCACGTAGAACGACAGGGTCGCCGCCCCCAGCAGCACCGTGACGAGCCCCACCATGAACGTGCCGAGGAAGCGCAGGTCGCGCCAGAACAGCACGCCCAGATACACGGCCGTGATGAGCAGGGTGCCGGTCATCGCGAACTCGTACATGTTCGACCACGGCACGCGTCCCGCCGCGATCCCCCGCAGCACCGTGCCGCCGAGGTGGAACAGGAAGCCGAGCACCGTGAGCGAGGTGCCGATCCGGCCCATCACCATGCGCGGCTTCGCGGCGGCAGGCGCGTCCTGCGCGACGCCGTTCACGGTGGTCCCCGATCCGGCCCCGACCAGCACGCGCTCGCGCGCGGCATCCTGACGCTCGAGCGAGAGCTGCGAGCGGCGCGCCAGGTCGAACGCGTACGCGACGAACGCGAGGGCGTAGACCGAGATCGCCGTCCAGATCAGAAGAACCGAGATATCGTCCAGCGAGAGCGCGTCAGGGTGCATGAGCCCGATTCTACGAGCGCCCGCTTCGCGCTCTCTGTGGGCGGGCCCTGTCCGCGGGGCCCGGGCCCCGGTAGCGTGCGGGCATGGCCATCGCGCTCGAGAACGTCGGCATCGCCGTCCGGGATCTGGAGGAGGCGATCGCCTTCTTCACGGACCTGGGCCTGGAGGTCGTCGGACGCGACACGGTCAGCGGTGAATGGACCGACACGGCCGTCGGGCTGGACGGCAACCACGCGCGCATCGTGATGCTGGCGACCCCCGACGGCCAGGGGCGCCTGGAGCTCTTCGAATACCTGCATCCCGAGGCGATCGAGACCGAGCCGGCGCGCCCCAACGAGATCGGGATGCATCGCGTCGCGTTCTCGGTGGACGACCTCGACGCGTCGCTCGAGATCGCCGCGCGGCACGGATGTCACCCGCTGCGGGGCGTGGCCACGTATCGGGACCTCTACCGGCTGACCTACCTGCGAGGCCCGAGCGGCATCCTGGTGATGCTCGCCCAGGATCTGCGGAAAGGCTGACGCCTACGCGTCGTCGGCGCCGAGCGCGGCGCGGTGCTTGGTGCGCAGGTCCGCGATCGCGGTCGCGAGCGTCGGATCCTCGCCGCGCGCGAGCGCCGCGTACTCGAGCCGGATTCCCGCGTCGTCCGCGGTCGCCTTGACCCAGACGCGGCGGCGCGGCACGAACAGCGCGGTGAGCAGGCCGAGCATCGCGAGCACCGCGAACGCCAGCACGAAGATCGCGGATCCGTCGTGGTGCGTCTGCAGCGACACGAAGCGCTTGACCGATTCGGTGAGGCCCACCTGCGAGCGGTCGGCATCCGCCGGGGTCTCGTCCTCGAACGTGACCGTGCCGAGGCCGTTCGGCAGCTCGACGGTCTCCCCGGGCGCGAGCTCGAGCGAGTCGATGTCGACCTGCGGCCCGGCGATCTGCTCCATGCCGCTCGGGTCGAGCTCGTACACCGAGCTGGGCACGCCGTCGTCGACCCCGAGGTCGCCGACGTACACGTTCAGGGTCAGCACGGGGTTGAGCAGCTCGCCGAATCCGGACGAGAAAGCGCCGCTCGCGAGCTGCATCTGGGTCGGGTAGAAGAAGCCGATCATGCCGACCTGCTCCGGCAGGCCGTCGGGGATCTTCACGACGCCGAGCGAGGTCATGTTGGCGTCCTGCGGCAGGAACGGCACGGGCTCGCTGTAGACCGTGGTGCCGTCGGGCGCCTTGACCGTGATGGTCGGCGCGTAGCCGTTGCCCAGCAGGTAGACCCGGTCGCCCGCGACGTCGAGCGGGTGGTTGACGCGGACGGCCTCCTGGCGCTCGGCGCCACCCGGCTCGACGACCGTGACGTTCGCCTGGAAGTCGCCCGCCTGGCCCGCGCCGCTGGTGCCGATCGGCTGGTACGTGACGTCGAACGAGTCCAGGCGCATGGCGTACGGCGTCAGGGCGTCGTCACCCACGAAGCGGCCGCGGTTCATGGACGAGTAGTCGACCAGCGAGTTGACCACGGACTGGCCCTCGATGATCACCTGCTGGCCCGTGTACGCGAAGCCCCCGCCCACCCCGACCGACACCAGCACGCCGACGAGGGACGCGTGGAACACGAGGTTGCCGGTCTCGCGCAGGTAGCCGCGCTCGGCCGAGACCGAGAACGCGCCTCGCCCGTCGTAGCGCTCGACCCGGTAGCCGCTCGAGCGCAGCTGCGCCTCGGCCAGGTCGACCGCGTGGGCCGCGTCGTCCGCGTCGCCGGCGATCCGGTCCTCGAGGTGGTCGTCGAGGCGCGCGAGCCGCGCCGGCGTGCGCGGCGGGCGCGAGCGCATCGCCTTCCAGTGGTGCTTGGTGCGCGGCAGGATGCAGCCCACGAGCGAGACGAACAGCAGCAGGTAGATCGCGGAGAACCAGACCGACATGTAGACGTCGAACATCTGCATGGCGTCGAGGATCGGGAACAGGTCGGGGTTCTCCCGCTCCCACTGCGTCACGCCGTTGGGGTTGGCCATCCGCTGGGGGAAAATCGACCCGGGCACGGCCGCGATCGCGAGCAGCAGCAGGAGGACCAGCGCGGTGCGCATGCTGGTGAGCTGCCGCCAGCCCCAGCGCAGCCATCCGACGACGCCGAGCGCCGGCTGGTTCACGCCGGAGTCGGCGTCGCTCTCGACGTGGTCCGACGGGCGCAGGGGCTCGGATCCGTCCCGCGCGGCCTTCCGGGCGTCGGTCTGGTCAGAGAGGGAGCGGGACATTCGCGAACACCCCCTGCAGGCGGTTCATGATCATGGTCCACACGCCGGTCACCATGAGCACGCCCAGGATGACCAGCAGCACGCCGCCGACGATGTTGACGACGCGCACGTGGCGGCGCAGGAACGCGAGCGACCGGGTGGCCCAGCCGAAGCCGAGCGCGACCAGCAGGAACGGGATGCCGAGGCCGAGCGAGTACGCCAGTCCCAGCAGGGTCGCGCGGCCGGCGTCGCCCTGGTCGTACGAGATCGCGAGGATCGCGGTCAGGGTCGGGCCGATGCAGGGCGCCCAGCCGAGGCCCAGGGCGACGCCGAGCAGTGGCGCCCCGACGAGCCCCAGGTCGCCCTTCAGGTGGAGCTTGGCCGTGCGCTGCGCGAAGCCGAAGAAGCCGATGAAGACGAGGCCCAGCAGGATGATCAGGACGCCGAGCACGCGCGTGATCGCGTCGCCGTAGAGCAGCGAGAACCGCTGCGTCGCGCCGCCCGCGATGCCGCCGAGCACGATGATCGTGACGAACACGAGCGTGAACCCGGCGATGAACAGCAGCACGCCGCCCAGCAGCCGGCCGCGTCCGGCGGGCGCCTCGGTGCCCTTGGGCGAGACGGCGCCGCCGATGAAGCCGAGGTAGCCCGGCACGAGCGGCAGCACGCAGGGCGACAGGAAGGAGATCAGCCCGGCGAGCAGGGCGATCGGGATGGCCGCCCACAGCGCGCCGTCGAAGACGACGGAGCCCGGGTTCATCCGCGGCCCGTCGTGGAGGTCACGCGCTCTCCTCCAGCGTCTCCCGCACGAGGGTCGACAGGATCGAGGCGCCCTCCAGCTGGCCGATGATGCGCGCGGCGACGCGGCCCTCGCGGTCGAGCACGAGCGTGACGGGCGTGGCGTTGACGGGCGTGGCCGCGACGAACGCGAGCTTCACGGCGCCGTCGTGCACGTCGATGATGCTGGGGTACGTGACGCCGTGCTTCTCGGCGAACGAGATCGCCTGGTCGGCCTGATCGCGGGTGTTGATGCCCACGAAGCGCACGCCCTCGGCCTGGTACTCCTGCCACACGGACTCGAGGTCGGCGGCCTCGGCGCGGCACGGGTCGCACTGGGCGTACCAGAAGTTGACGACGGTGACCTCGCCCGCGGTGTCGTCGCTCGACAGCGGCTCCCCGGTCTCGGTGACGCCCGCCCACTCCACGGGCTCGCCGCGGTCGGCCTCATCGATCGAGGTCACGGCGAATTCTCCGGCGACGTAACCGGTGTTCGCGCCGTTCAGGTACTGCTCGCTCACGGGATCCGGAGCGCACGCGGCGAGCGCGAACGCGAGCCCGGCGACGGCCAGCCCCGCGACCACCCGGCGCGCACCGCGCACGTGGGGCGAGACTCTCAGAACGGGGACGAAAGGCACGCCCCCAATCCTACGTTCGCGGTTATGCGGCGGCTGTGCGCCAGCCGAAAGCGCCGCCCGCCGGGGCGCGCCCGCTCGACGACCGGCATCTTCCCCGTGGTCGTTGAGCGGAGGCGCGCCAGCGCCGGAGTCGAAACGTGGCCGGATCAACGCGACCGGCCGAGGAGCATCGGCGCCGTTTCGGATCCTCGCTGGCGCTCAGAGCGAGACGACCACGAGGGTGTCGGCTTCGACTCGCTGCGCTCGCTCAGCCCGTTTCGACTCCGCTTCGCTCCGCTCAACGACCACGAGGGGGCGACCGTCGTGCGAGCGAAGCGACCGTCTGGCTCAGACCGCGCCGACGTCGACCGCGTCCTGCAGCGGCGCGGGCTCGGCGTACGCGACCTCGCGCCAGACGTCGCCGTGGCGCTCGAACGACGTGACGCTCGAGAGCGCGCAGCGGCGGGTGCGCGGGTCATGCGGCAGAGGCAGTCCGGCGACCGAGAGGTGCGTGAGCCAGATGGGCGCCTGGTGCGAGACGATCACGACGTCGCCCGAGTCCGTGCCGTGCCACGCCTCGTCGAGCGCCGCGTGCATCCGGTCGACGACCTGGGAGTACGGCTCACCCCAGCTGGGGAGCGACGGGCGGCGCAGGTGGTGCCAGTTCCACGGCTTGCGCAGCGCGCGGCTCATCCGCATGCCCGCGAAGACGTTGGTCGGCTCGATCACGCGCTCCTCGAGCCGCACCTCGAGCCCCAGCAGCTCGGCGAGCGGCTCCGAGGACTCCTGCGTGCGCTGCAGGGGCGAGCTCAGCAGCGCCGAGACCGGCCGGTCGAGCGACAGGATGTGCTCCGCCGCCGCGCGCGCCATCCGGCGCCCGTCGTCGCTCAGGCGGAAGCCGGGCAGCCGCTCGTAGAGCACGCGATCGGGGTTGTAGACCTCGCCGTGACGCACGAGGTGGATCCGTTCGGCCGTCACGTGCCCCATCCTACGGAAGCCGCGCGCGGCCCTCTCCGACGTGCGCCGGAGCGCCGCCGGGCTCGCCCCGGGCACCCCGGATACCGTGGGCGCGTGATCAGTCGCCCGCGCCGGATCGGTCGCCGCCTCGCGGCGGGCGCGATCGCGGCCGCCGTGGCGCTGTCCCTCACCGCGTGCGTCGCGGAGCCCTCCGAGGGCGAAGCGCAGCGCGACCCGGCCCCGTCCTTCGCCGACGCGCGCACGACGCAGGTCGACGCCGAGGGCGCGCGCTGGAGCGCGGCCGGCGTCGCGATCGACGTGCCCGGCGGCGCCGTGCGCACGAACGTCGCCAACGTCACGGTCGGCGCACGGATCGGCGAGGCCGACTCCGGGATCGCGCGCGAGGTCTTCGGCACGCCCGTCCGGCTGGAGTCGGCCGGCGCCTTCGCCGATCCGATCACCGTCACGTGGGATCTGTCGACCCTGCCGGCCGAGGCCGCGGCGAGCGCGTCGCTCGTGCGCTGGGATCCCGACCTGCGCGTGTGGGCGCCCGAGCCCGGCGCCGTGGTCGAGGGCGGCCGCCTGACCGCCGGGATCACGCAGCCGGGGACCGTCGCGTGGGCCGCGGCCTCCGTGCAGAACGCCACGGCGCCGACTCCCGCGGCGGACCTGCCCGCGTGCGGCGACGCCGAGCTGCCCGGCTGGGTCGCGACCTACGCCGATCCGGATGCCGAGCGCCCCGAGTCGGCGATCACTGCCTGCGTCGAGACCCACCGGTCGGATGTGCTGACGGTGCGCACGCGGAGCCGGGACGACGTGCCGCGGGCGCTCACGCTCACGGGCGAGGCCGCCTTCGACTGGGTCACGCGCGAGCGCGGCGGATCGCGGTTCTGGGCGCTGGCCGCGACCCTGGTGGACGACGAGCGCACCGCGCTGCTGCCTCCGGGCGGCGGCGTCGACGTGGGCCTGAGCGAGCCCGACGGCGGCGCGCACCGCGCGGTCGCGCGCGTGGACGTCCGCACGGCTGCGCTGGATCTGCTCGCCGCGTTCGCGCGACGCGTCTCGCTGGGCGAGGTCCCGGACGCGTCCACGACGGGCCTGCTGTCCCACCTGTTCCGATGCGCCACCGCCGGGGGCGGGGAGGTGCAGGACACGTCGGCGGTCGCGGCGCTGGGCGCCGCGCTCACGACGTGCGCGCAGCAGGTGCCGGGTGCGGGCGAGGCCTCGACCGCGGCCGAGGTACAGGGCCGCCGCGCGGCCGAGGCCGCGGCGCGCATCGGCGCATCCGGCGCCTTCGAGGAGCTGGCGGAGGCGCGCTCGGAGGCGCTCGTGGCGGCCGCCGCGGCGCCTGCGGGCGGCGCATCCTGGACCGTGCTGGGCGGATCCGACCCGGCCGTGCTCGGCGCGTGGGAGCCGACGTGCGACGACGCCGAGGCGGATGCCGCCGCGCTCTTCGCGAACCTGGCGGGTGCGCCGGAGTTCGCGGGCACCGACGGCTCGCTCGCGACCCACCCCGGATGGCCGACGGCGACGGTCGCGGCGGTCGCGCCCTTCGCATCCTGCTCCCCCGACGACCGCGCCCGCTTCGCGGCGCAGCTGCCCGACCAGTGGGCGGATCCGGAGGCCGCCCGCCTCGCGGTCGACGCGCTCGCCGGCCTCGGGCTCTCGCTGCTGTCGTGCGACGACATCTACGAGCTCGCGGCTCCGCTGGCCGAGGGCTTCCACGGCCTGCGCGGCATCACCGCCTCGGGCACCGGCCGCGTGGCGTGCGGCTGGGCGAGCGAGCGCGGCAAGGCCGTCACCGACCCGGGCATCCGGTCGCGCGTGCAGGTGTGGGTGTCGCGCGAGAGCGCCGACGCCGAAGAGGTCGCGCAGCGCCGCTCCGAGGCCGAGAAGACCGAGCTGGGCGGCGTGCAGCGCTCGGACATCCTGGACGCCGCGGGCGGATTCGTCGTCGGGGCGTACGTGCCCACGGGCCTCGAGCTCGAGTCCTGGCTCCCCGGCTACCGCATCGTGGTCACGACCACGAGCGCCGACGACCCGGCGCAGTGGCGCATGCGCGAGGGCGTCGAGGCCGTCGAGCGCATCGCCGCGGCGCTCACCGCCGACTGAAAGGGCTTGCCCCGAGTTGTCGCCACGTGGCGGCGACTCGGGGCAACGGCCGGTCAGTCGGCGCGGTTCTCGGCGCGCAGCGCGCGGACGCGGGCCACGACGAACCAGGCCACGGCCACGATCACGACCGCGATCACGATGTTCTGGAACACGTCCATGTACTGCTCGACGATGTGCCAGGCCTCGCCGAGGTACCAGCCGACCAGGATGAAGATCGTGTTCCAGATCAGGCTGCCCGCGCCCGTGAAGAGCACGAAGCGCCACAGCGGCATGTGCACGACGCCGGCCGGGATGGAGATCAGGCTGCGGAAGATCGGGATGAACCGGCCGAAGAACACCGCGGCGCCGCCGTGGCGGTGGAACCACGCCACCGTGCGGTCGACGTCCTCGACCTTCATGAGCGGGAGGCGGTCGGCGATCCGGCGCAGGCGCTCGAGGCCGAACCACGCGCCGATGCCGTAGAGGACGAGGGCGCCCACGAGCGATCCGACCGTCGTCCACAGGATGGCCTCCCACAGCGCGAACGAGCCCCGGGACGCCGCCAGGCCCGCCATCGGCAGGATGGCCTCGCTGGGCAGCGGCGGGAACAGGTTCTCGGCTGCGATCGCGATGCCGGCGCCGTAGGGGCCGATCACGTCCATCAGGGAGACGACGAAGTCGACGAGCGACCCCAGCCAGGAGCCGTCGGTCGTGGTCTCGGTCGTCGTCATCATGTGGCGGCATCCTCCGGTCGGGGCACGATCCCTCCGACGCTATCGAGCGGAGGTGTCCGGATCCTGGGTGCGGGCCCCGGATCCGCTTCCGGCTGTCCCGAACCGCCGCGATCCGCCGCGGAAAACCGCACCGCCTAGACTTGTCGGGTTCCGTCACGCCCCAGGAGGATCCTGAAGTGCTTCGCACCCACACCGCCGGCTCGCTGCGAGCCGAGCACATCGGTCAGACCGTCACCCTCACGGGCTGGGTCGACCGCCGACGCGATCACGGCGGGGTGGCGTTCATCGATCTGCGCGACGCGTCGGGCATCTCGCAGGTCGTGATCCGCGACGAGTCCGTGGCGCATCCGCTGCGCAGCGAGTTCGTGCTGAAGGTCACCGGCGAGGTGTCGAAGCGCCCCGCGGGCAACGAGAACCCGAACCTGCCGACCGGCGAGATCGAGCTCATCGCGAGCGACGTCGAGGTGCTCAACGAGTCCGCGCCGCTGCCGTTCCAGGTCTCAAGCGGCCTGGCCGACGCCGACCCGATCGGCGAGGAGGCGCGCCTCAAGCACCGCTACCTCGACCTGCGCCGCCAGGGCCCGGCGCACGCGATCCGCCTGCGCTCGCAGGTGTACAAGGCCATCCGCGACGTCCTGCACGCCCGCGAGTTCGTCGAGGTCGAGACCCCGACCCTGACCCGCTCGACGCCCGAGGGCGCCCGCGACTTCCTGGTGCCGGCGCGCCTGCACCCGGGCAGCTGGTACGCGCTGCCGCAGAGCCCCCAGCTGTTCAAGCAGCTGCTCATGGTGGGCGGCGTCGAGAAGTACTTCCAGATCGCGCGCTGCTACCGCGACGAGGACTTCCGCGCCGACCGTCAGCCCGAGTTCACGCAGCTCGACATCGAGATGAGCTTCGTGGACCAGGAGGACGTCATCGAGATGATGGAGGACGTCATCCGGGCCATGTGGGCCACGATCGGCGTCGAGGTGCAGACCCCGCTCCCCCGCATCACGTACGCGGACGCCATGGCGAAGTACGGCTCGGACAAGCCCGACCTGCGCTTCGGCCTGGAGCTGGTCGAGGCGACCGAGTACTTCAAGGACACCCCGTTCCGCGTCTTCCAGTCCGAGTACGTCGGCGCGGTGCTGATGCCGGGCGGCGCGAGCCAGCCTCGCAAGACGCTCGACGCGTGGCAGGAGTGGGCCAAGCAGCGCGGCGCCCGCGGCCTCGCGTACGTCCTGTTCAACGAGGACGGCACGCTCGGCGGCCCGGTCGCCAAGAACCTGTCCGAGGCCGAGCAGGCGGGCCTGGCCGAGCTCGTGGGCGCCCAGCCCGGCGACTGCGCGTTCTTCGCGGCCGGCACGACGAAGGCCTCGCGCGCGCTGCTCGGCGCCGCGCGCGTCGAGATCGGCCGCCGCCTGGGCCTGATGGACCCCGACACCTTCGCGTTCACGTGGGTCGTCGACGCCCCGATGTTCGAGCCCGCGGGCGACGCTGTCGCATCGGGCGACGTCGCGGTCGGCGCCGGCGAGTGGACGGCCGTGCACCACGCGTTCACGGGCCCCAAGCCCGAGTTCGAGGACACGTTCGACACGGACCCCGGATCGGCTCTCGCCTACGCGTACGACATCGTCTGCAACGGCTCGGAGCTCGGCGGCGGATCCATCCGCATCCACCGCGAGGACGTGCAGAAGCGCGTCTTCAAGGTGATGGGCATCGACGAGGAGCAGGCGCAGGAGAAGTTCGGCTTCCTGCTCGAGGCCTTCAAGTTCGGCGCCCCGCCGCACGGCGGCATCGCGCTCGGCATGGACCGCGTGCTGCAGCACCTGACCAAGACCGACTCGATCCGCGAGGTCATCGCGTTCCCGAAGTCGGGCGGCGGCTTCGACCCGCTCACGGAGGCGCCCGCGCCGATCACGCCGCAGCAGCGCGCCGAGGCCGGCGTGGACGCCGTGCCTGAGCCTGCCGAGGCCTGAGCCCCCCCCGGGACTGACCGCGGTCAGTCCCGGATGGGCTCGCCCGCGGGATCGAGGACCCACCAGACCTCGTCGACGCCCTGGCCGTTCGTATCGCCGGCCGCCTGATCGCCCGCGAAGTAGTACAGCGGCCAGCCGTTCAGGGTGAGTTGCGGCTCGCCGTCGACGCCGGTGATGGTGCCGACCTCGCCGGTCACGCCCTCGGCCTCGACGTCCTCGCCGCCGGGCACGGGCGGCCAGTTCTCCAGGCACTGGCCCTCGCACGTCGAGACGCCCGCACCCTGCTCGTCGCTGTCGAACTGGTAGACGACCTTGCCGTCGCCGTCCACGACGATCGTGCCGAGGTCGGTCTCGGCGGTGGTGAGCGACACCGCGCCCATCGTGCCGGTCTCGCCGCCGTCGGAGCCGTACGGATCCGTCCCGGGCGACATCGGCCCGTCGCCCGTGCCACCGCCGCATCCGGCCAGCGCGGTCGCGAGCGCCGTCGCGCCCAGCAGCACCGCCGCGGCGCGGCGGCTGAACCTCGTCCTCATGATGTGCTCCCCTCGTCGGAGTCGACCCCTCGGGGTCGCGGGCCGCGAAGACGGTCCGACGGGAACACGAGCCGCGGGTCCCCGGCGTTCACCGCTCGCGCGGAACCGGGACGCTCATCAGGATGTCGCCGCCCTCCGCGTGGACGGCCAGGCTCGCGATCCGCTCGACCGGGAGCGAGGTCGCGGCCTCGAGCTCGACCGCGCGGCCCGGCATCGCGCCCCACGTGGACACCTGCTGCGAGCGCCCGTCCACGTCGGTCACGACGAGCGCGTAGCCGGCGCCGGCGCCATAGCCGTATCCGGCGTCCGGGTACTCGCACCGGATGACCAGCCGCGTGCCCCACGCGACGGGCTCGAGCCCGACCTCGACCGACATCGCGGCCGACTCCAGGGCGACCGTGACGTCCGGCTCGTCCGGCGCCTCCATCGCCGCGGGCACCCCGATCGCGAGTGCGAGCGCGACCGCGGCGGCCGCCGCCCATCCGGCGATCCGCGCGCGGACGCCGCGCACGCGGCGCCGCTCCCGCTCCCGCATGCGATCGAGCAGATCGGCCGGCGGCGCGGGCGGCGGCGCGTCGGGCGCGCCCGCGCGGGCCAGCAGGCCGGGCATGGGCACGAGCTCCCCGACGGCCGCGCGGCACCGCGTGCACTCCTCGAGGTGCGCCTCGAACCGGCGCCGGTCGGCGGGGGTCAGAGCGCCGAGCACGTACGCGGCGTCCCATTCGGCGAGCGCGTCGTGGTCGCTCATCGCGTCACGCCCCTCTCCTGGAACGCCAGCCGCAGCGCGCGCAGCCCGTAGTGCAGCCGCGACTTCACCGTCCCCTCGGCGATCTGCAGCTCGCGCGCGAGCTCGGCGGTGCTGCGCCCGCCGAAGTAGGCCCGCACGATGACCTCCCGGTGGTGCTCGTGCAGCGACGCGAGCGCGTCCTGCAGCAGGATCGCGTCCAGCAGCTCCTCCGTGCGGTCCTCGACGGCTTCGTCGGCCGGCTCGTCCTGGGTCTGCTCGTGCCGGCGGCGCGCGCTGCGCGCCTGGTCGATCACGAGGTGCCGCGCGACCGTGAACAGCCAGCCGCTCAGCTGATCCGGGTCCTCGTCGAGGATGCCGGGCGTGCGCCAGGCCCGCAGGAGCGTCTCCTGCACGACGTCGTCCGCGTCGGCCGGACGGCCGGTCAGGGCCACGACGTACCGCCAGATCGCGCCCGCGTGGCGGTCGTGCAGCTCCCGCAGGGCCGCGTCCCGGCCGCGGTCCGCCCGCCTCGGCTGCGCCGTCATCGGCCACGCGCTCCGCCCTCGGGGCCGATCGTCCATGCCGTGCACACGTCGCCGGCGCCCGTCAGGTTCATTGTGGTCACTGCGTGAACCGCGCGACACCCGGTCGCGTGGTCCCGGCATGGAGATCCAGGGGCTCCCGGCGCACCCGCTCGTGGTGCACCTCGTCGTGGTGCTGATCCCGCTGACGGCGCTCGCGCTGATCCTCGCGCAGCTGTGGCCGGCCGCGCGGCGGCGGCTGGGCCTCGTGCCGCTGATCGCGGCGGTCGCGGTCGCGGCGCTCGTGCCCTTCACGATCGCGGCCGGTGAGGCGCTGGCGGCCGTCGTCGGCCCGCTCCCGGATGTGCAGGCGCACGAGGCGCGCGGACGCGCCGTCCAGCCCTGGGCGCTCGCGCTGCCGGTCGTGGCGGCGGGTCAGTGGGCGTGGTTCCGCCGGGGCCACGACCGCATCCGGCGAGACGGCGCCGCGCGGGCGATCACGCTCGGGATCGGCGCCGCGGTCCTGGTCGTCGCAGTCGGCGTGGTCGTGGCCGTGGTGCTCGCGGGCGAATCGGGTGCCCGCGCCGTGTGGGGCGGGCTGCTGGGCTGAGCCGGCGTCAGATCTCGACGTCGATCGCCGCGCGGCCCGATCGGATGGTGCCGATGTACTCGGCCGCCTTCACGTGGGCCGGGTGCGTGCCGTACGCCTCGAGCGCGGCGAGGTCGTCGAAGTCGGCGACGAGCGCGAAGTCCATGTTCTGACCCTCGAACGCGACGTTGCGCGACACGTCCATGGCACGCAGGCCGGGCACGACGCCGACGAGCGCCTCCAGCTGCGCCTTGGCCTCGGCGACCTGCGCGTCCTTCTCGGCGGGGTCGGTGGCGGTCAGCTGGAACATGACGATGTGGCGGAGCATCCGAGAATCCTTCGGGGAAGAGGGTCGTGGGTCAGGCGGTGGGAGCGGCGTCGATCAGCGCGGCGCGGAGCCGCTCGGGCGCGACGCGCCAGTGGCCGTGCAGTCGGTCGTCGATCAGCACGACCGGGATCTTCTCCCACCACAGGTCGTACAGCGCGGGGTCGTCCTGGATGGACGCCTCGCGCACCTCGACGGCGTCGGCGACGGGATCGGGGAGGTCGGCCAGCACCTGGTCGATCACCTCGCGCGCGACGTCGCACAGGTGGCAGTCGGGCTTGCCGATCAGCGTGAGCGTCGTCACGTGAGCGGGGCTCAGAGCTCGACGGGGTAGCCGGCCTCGCGCCAGGCGCTCGTGCCGCCCGCGACGTTGGTGACCTCGTAGCCGCGCTCGCTGAGCGCCTCGACCACGCGACCGGAGCGGCCGCCGAGCTCGCAGATCACGTCGAACGGCTCGGCCGGAAGGTCGCCGATCCGCTCGCCCAGCTGCGACATGGGGATGTTCACGGCGCCGGGCACGTGACCGGCCTCGTACTCGTGCACCTCGCGCACGTCCACCAGCGGGACGTCCTTGCGGTCGTGGAGCTCCTGGACCGAGATCTCGTTCATGCGTCCATTATCGACGCCGCACGGGGGCCGGGGCGTCCGGCCGGATCAGACCGCGGTGATCCGGCGCTCGTGCCATCCCGTCGCGCCGTCGGGCGCGGGCGGCGCGGTCTCGCGCGTCTGGGTCTCGCCGGCCGCGCTCACGGCGCGGCACCGGATGACGTGCCCGCCGGCCTCCAGCGGCACGCGGGCGGACCACTGCACCCACGTGTCCGCCGAGATCGCGGTCGCGAGATCGGCCCGCTGCCAGGGCCCGTCGTCGACCTGCACCTCGACGCCTACAATGCCGACGTGCTGCTGCCACGCGACTCCCGCGAGCACCGTCTCGCCGGCCGGCACCTCGCCGGCGCGGGGCACGTCGATCCGCGACTGCAGCTTGATCGGCCCGCGCTCGGACCAGCCCCGGTCGGTCCAGTACGCGCGGGCGCGGTCGAACCGCGTCACCTCGAGCTCGACGACCCACTTGGTCGCCGACACGTACCCGTACAGGCCGGGCACGACCATCCGCACGGGGAAGCCGTGCTCGAAGGGCAGCGGCTCGCCGTTCATGCCGACCGCGAGGATCGCGTCGCGCCCGTCGGTGAGCGCCTCGAGCGGCGTGCCGGCCGTGAAGCCGTCGTGCGAACGCGACAGCACCATGTCGGCCTCGGGCAGCGGCACGGCCCGCGTGAGCAGTTCGCGGATCGGATGCCCGAGCCAGACCGCGGTGCCGATCAGGTCGCCCCCGACCGGGTTGGACACGCAGGCCAGGGTCGTGACGCTCTCCTCGAGCGGCAGCGCGAGCAGCTCGCCCCACGTGATCACGACCTCGCGCTCGACCATGCCGTGGATCCGCAGCCGCCAGTCGGCCGGGTCCAGCTCCGGCACGATCAGCGCGGTGTCGATGCGGTAGAAGTCGACGTTCGGGGTGACGACGGGCGCGAGGCCGGGGATGCCCAGCTCGGCGGCGGCCGGGACCTCGGCGCGCCGCGCGGCGGCGGGCAGCCGCAGTCCCGCCCGGACCGCGGCGACCGCGCTCTCCCCCGCCCGCAGCGACGCGGCCCACGCGATCGCGAGCGCGCCCGCCACGGCGGCGCCCACGCCCCCGATCAGCACGCGCCGACGCGAGACGCCCGACGCGTCCGGCGCCGGCGTCGCGTCCGCCCTGGGCGCGAGCCAGGTGACCGCCGCGGACGCCACGACACCCGCGACGATCGACGGCACGGCCGCGAACGGCCCGGCGTTCTCGCGGCTGAGGGCCGCCGCGACGCCGAGCCCGCCGAGCAGCGCCGCGAGCACGGCGCCCCACGGCGGCCGCGCGCGCTGCAGCAGCCCCGCCGCCGCGGCGACCCCGGCGAGCGCCAGCGCGATCCCCGTGAGCAGCGCGATCTTGTCGGCCGTCCCGAACAGCGCGATCGCGAGGTCCTTGGCCCACGCGGGCGCGAGGTCCACGAGCACGCCGCCCACGGCGGCGACCGGGCTGGCGCGCGGCGCGAGCCACGCGGCG
>Ga0208492_1001344_pt1 | contig 15553 bp, 12 predicted proteins | sample Subbioar_CSW14AB_FD_184820 | JGI IMG/M metagenome (GOLD analysis project Ga0208492, IMG submission 184820) | Serpentinite rock and fluid subsurface biosphere microbial communities from McLaughlin Reserve, California, USA - CR12Mar_CSW14AB (SPAdes) | ecosystem: Environmental > Terrestrial > Deep... | reverse complement strand
TCGAGGGCAGGGCGCTCGCGCTCGACGACCTCGGCGCCGCATGGCGCGCGCTCGTCACCGCCCACCACGAGGTCGGCCGCGCGTACGTCCTGCACCTCATCGACCGCGTCGAGCTCTACGACGACCACGCGACCGTCGTGCCGCGGAGGCCCACGGCCGAGGTGTAAGAGAATCCTCGCGGGAGGCGCGGCCACCGCGGCGGATGGGCTCCGACCGAATTCCAAACGAAAAACGCGGCCTTCAGCGGGCCGCGTTTTCTCTCACTACCGTCTGACGTTGGCTCCCCGTACGACGCTGGAGTCGAACGGCTCTTTGTCGGGGAACTTAAGATGCTTGAACGATTCCGGGCAGAGAAATTGGTTCTCTTGGATGGGGTGACCCGAGTGGGGGCCCGTTCACGACCCGGCCTTCGGCCGCTCAGGTAGCGCGCTTCCAGCGGTCGAAGAAGCCGCGTCGCCGGAGATGTTGCTTCCGGAATGCCTCGAACCGTGCCGCGAACTCGGTGAGGCCCCCGTCACGCGCGGCAAGCGCGCGAAGGTCGATCGCCAGCGCGAACGCAGGATCGTATGCGCTCGTCTCGACCAGTTGCGCGAGCTCGGACCACGCCGTCTCGACGCGTGCCGCGAGGGCGTCGAGGTGCTTGTTCTTCGCGTTCACGGCCGCTCGCTTGGCCTTCTCGACGCGCTTTGCCTCGGCAGCGTCTCGGAGTTCACGATGTCGCCCGGCCGCCGCGCGAAGGTCTGCGACGGAGCGTGGCTTTGTGTCGCCGCGCGGCTTGGCCTGCGCACGAAACACGCGGAGGAGTTCGGCTCCGAGCGGTAGGTCCGGCGCATCGACGGCGCGGCCGAGCCACTCGTCTTTCATGGCCGGTGTGAGCTTCTTGACCCAAGCCCGCAACGCATCGCGGTCGTCCGGCGTGGCCGCGCTCGCCGTAGCGGCCGCAGAGACGAGGTCACCGTCGATTCGGAGGAAGTCGACCATGGCCTCTTGTGCCGCGCTGAGGTCGGCGAGGCCCGGAGGCACCGGCGGCTCGCGCTCGTCGTCGTCGACCTCGTCGTGTTGCACCGAAAGCAGCCACGCGAGGTACGCGGGCCGCAGGTCACCACCCATGATCTCCCCGCGAATCGGCGTCAGCGTCGCGAGGGAACCGTCGCCCTCCTCGTCGTACTCAGGCTCCTCCTCGCTGCGCAGGTCGATGATCAGGTGAGCCCCCACGCGTGTGGTGCTCGCGACGTCGCTGACGAAGTAGGGAGCCAGCGCCTTCGCATCGACGCGGCCGAGGGGGAGCCGAAGCATCAGCCGGTGCGTGCCCCAGTTCGCGAAGTACACGTGCGCATCGAAGTAGCGCTCCATCAACTTCGCAGGGTCCGCCTTGAGGTTACCCCACTGATACTCGTTCCAGAACCGCGTCGGCGTGATGTCAGCGCGCGTCGAGACGGCCCGCAGCTCCGCCATCTGCTTCGGGGTGAGCGGTCGGTCGAGGGCGACGAACTCGTAACACTGGTACTCACTCATGAGGCGTCCGTTCTCGGTGGCTTGGCGGGCACCTTCTCGCGCGGAGGATGGAAGGGGCCCTTGCCCGGCCAAACGAAGTGCCGTGCGTAGATCTTCTCTAGCTTGGCGTCGCCCGTCTTCGTGAACCGCAACGGCGTTCGAGGTCCGTCGCCCCAGCGGACGTAGCCCGCTTGCACGGGCCCGAGCTTCAGATCATGACAGAGGAAGCCGAGGATTCGCAGTAGCCGACTGAGGCGCGACAGGTTCCCCTGGATCACGCGCTCGAGGTAGGGGACTCGCCCGATTCGCCAGTCCTCGAGGTCTTGGGGCCGGAGCAAGTTCATCCGCAGCAGGACATCGACGGGGGCGACGACCTTCCCGGTTGCAAGGATCGCAGTCACCGCGGGGGCGACGCGCGGGTACAGCGGATCTTGCCGGTAGTCGTGGACGCCGACACGATGCTTCCGCGGCTTGGGTGCTGCCGCCCCGCCGGGCGCGCCGAAGCCTTTGCGGGTGGTCATCGCCCACCGTCGTCCTCGAGCCGCAGCGCCCGCTCGGCCTCGGCGCGTTCCTTCGCGAGCTCGGCCCGAAGCTCGTCCTCGGTGGGCAGGTACATTCGGTAGCTCGCCGCCAAGACTTGGGCGTTGTCGTTGGGCAACGTGATCTTCACCATCGCATCGTTCTTCTCGGAGCAGAGGACGATGCCGATGGTGGGCGCCTCGTGCTCGGCGCGCTGGAAGCGATCGAAGTAGTTCACGTACATCTGCATCTGCCCGAGGTCCTGATGCGTGAGCTTGCCGAGTTTGAGATCGACGAGCACGAAGCAGCGGAGCAGGCGGTTGTAGAAGACGAGGTCCACGTAGAAGTGGTCTCCCTCGAGAGTGAGCCGCTTCTGGCGCGCGACGAAGCAGAAGCCCTTGCCCATCTCGAGCAGGAAGTCTCCGATGCGATCGATGATCGCCTGCTCGAGATCGCGCTCGCGCCAGTGGGCGCGCTCGGTGAGGCCGAGGAACTCGAGCACGAACGGGTCCTTGAGCACGTCCGCAGGCGCGGCGACCAGCTGTCCCCGTCGCGCAAGAGCGAGCACCTTGTCCTTGTCGCGGCTCTTGGCGAGCCGCTCGAACAGCAGCGAGGCGGTCTGTCGTTCGAGCTCGCGGCTGGACCAGCCCTCGCGGACAGCCTCGATTTCGTAGAACGCACGCGCCGTCGGGTTCGCAACACGCATCAGCACTGCGTAGTGCGTCCAACCGAGGTGCGGCGGAAACGGGGCCGTTCGGGGCACCGCCGATTTGCCAGGCACCGCCGAGCGAATCTTCGAGGAGCTCGATCTGCCAGGCACCGCCGAGCGAATCGGAGGCCCTCCTAGCTCGGCCGGCAGAGCGGAACCGCTCGGAAACGTGAGGAAGAACTGCCGCATGTTCCGAAGGTTGGCGGCGCTGTAGCCTCTGCCGAGGCGCGCGGTCAGTCGCGCGGAGAGAGCCTCGATCGCACGCTCCCCGTACCCGGCGCGCGACTCACCCTGTTGCTCGACCTCCACGATCTCGCGGCCGATCAGCCAGTACGCGTGAACCATCGCGCTGTTCACGGAGCGCACCACCTGACCACGCGCCGCCTCGATGATCTCGACGACGCGCAAGAACAGGTTGTCGCCGACGGCCGAGGGCGGGGTCACGGTGATTCCGGCGCTGGGAGGCGACCTGCGTTTGCCAGGCATCCCTGTCGCCTACGCCATCACGGTGGCCGAAACAACGCCGGTGTCCATCAACGGGGGGCTGGTTGCTCTGGTCGGAAGGTCAGCGACAGCACATCGCCGGCAACCTTGGACCGGTCGCTGCTGGAGAGCTCGGCCAGCACCATCCGGCGTGCCGGTTGCGCGTACACCACGATCTCCACCGTCTTGTGACCGATCGGCGGCAAGATGCCGTCGGCGAACAGCTGAGCGATGACCGGGGCCGGCACATGGAGGACGACGATGTCGTCCTTGATCTCGGCGCGGTGCCGTTCGGGCGGAAATGCGAGGTGTGCGGTCGGAGACTGTCGAACCTGCACCGCGTCGAGAGGGCGTCCGCCAATGAAGATGCGGGTTTCGGCACGCGGGGGCGCGTACGGCTCGCACCCATTGGGTAGTCTCGCGTCGCAGACCAGCGCGTGGCCGCCCGCGCCGTCCGGCCCGAGCGTCCAATCCCCGACGCAGCGGTGGTCGTTCGCGAACAGGGAGCGGCGACGCTCGGACAGCGCTTCGAACACGGACCCGAGTCCTGGCGGCGAAGCCGGACCGCACATCACCTTGCGCGCCTCGGCGAGGTACTCTGGCTTGCCCCACAGTTCGGTCGCCGTCACGTGGAGGTTCCACACGTTGATCGCCAGCTCGAGGACACCGCGAGCTTCGTCGAGCCGCGGTACGGGCCCGAGTGGCTCGAGCAGGGGTACGGCGAAGTCGAGGATGGTCTCGGAGATCTTCCGCTCCGGCACGAAGACAAGACGTCGAGTCCCGGGCTGCGCATTGGTTCGCTTTTTGGCCATGCGGCTCTTTCCTCTCGCGCTTCGCGTCGCCTAGCGTTCCTTCTTCGTTGCTGAGCCTCGCCTTATCACCGCGGGGGCGCGGCGTCGTCGCCGCGCCCCTGAGGCCGCGCCGTCTCAAGAAGTCGAGCGGACCGTGTGTACCAGCGCTCGAATCGCCGTCTTCGAACGGAGCGCCTGCCCCTCGGCGACCACGGCGCTGCGCTCCTCGGACGGGGCGAGGTCGCCGAGGCGCTGCATCACCGCGTCGAGCTTGCGCCTCCACATGGCGACCGGCGGTGCACTCCACCAAAAGCGCAGGACCTCGGCGCCGCGCGGCACCGCGTGCCACAGCTCCGACTGAGCCTCGACGACGTCGCTCGCCCATTCCGGTTCTTCCATGCTGGTCGCGTGAAAGCCGGCGACGCGCTCCCAGCGCTCGCCGAGGAGCATCGGTGCGACGTAGCGGTTTGCGGCGAAGCCCACGAGTAGGGGTTCGCCGACATCTGCCGTGGGCCCAAGCATTCGGAGCCGGGCCAGCGCGAGCCCGAACGCGCAGCCGACCTCCTCGTCCATCTGCTTCGTGAAGGCTTCGATTGCTCCGGCGTCGTCGCCCACGTGCAGGTGCTCGACGCCGAGCAACCATCGGACGCCCTGATTGTCGTTGGGGTTCAGCCGCAGCATCTGCTGGTGGATCGCGAGCGCCTCGGGCCACTGTCGCTGCGCGGCCAGCGCAAGCGCGAGGTTACCGAGTCCGCGGAGGTAGGGTCGGTTCTCGATGGCCGCCCAGGGAATGTGCACACCGTCGCGCTCGAGAACGCGGGCGCCGCCGTCGACCGCGGCGCGGAAGTGGCGCTCCGCGACGCTCGCCTTCTTCGCGTCGAGAGCAGCGATCCCGAGGTGGTTGTGGGCGTCGGCATGACGCGGATCGATCTCGAGCACGCGCCGGAACACGGTGAGTGCGCGGCGTCGGTCGCCGGCCCACCAGTGCTCCATGCCCTGGTCGAACAGATCGTCGGCGGAATCACTGCGCAGGGGAGCGAGGTGAGGCATGTCGGTTTCCTTGGTTGGGGGCGCTTCGTTCCCGCGGCGGGTTGGGGCGAGCAGGCGTGATAGTGAGTTGCGGAGCGCGAGGAGTGATGGGCGCACGCGACTGACGAGGGCGACGTCGGCGGCGTTCGCGACGGACAAGGGCGCGAGCTCGACGACGAGCTCGGCGGCGAGTCGTTCGAGCTTGCCGTCGCGGCGATGCGTCGCCCCGCTCGGTGCCTCGCGCCACGCGGCGAGCTCTTCGTTCAGCCGCTCGCGAATGACGGGCCAGTCGAAGTCGATTGCGTCCTCACGCCAGGCGACGGCGCGCGTCCACTTGGTCCACTCTCCGTGGGCCAGCACCACCTCGAGGTCGGCGGGGGACGCGAATCGATGGATCTCCCGCTGCTGGACGCGCGACGAGCCGGCAATGCGCTCGTTGTGAACCAAGAGGATCTGGCCACGCTTCTTTCGGACGAATGGCATGCGTAGTGCCCAGTGTTCATGAATGGGCACCACACGTCAAGCCGTTCTCGGTGTCCCCTGCGACGGTGCGCTGCGCTTTGCCTCCATGTGGACCGTTCGAGCCCACACAGGAGGCCCATGACGACCAAGAGAGAACGCAAGCATCGCCGCATCGAGATGTCGGGGCAGGTCACGGTCGACGAGCCTCTTCCTCGATGGGAGGCCGAGCTCGTCATCGCTGCGCTTGCGCGCCTGCAGTCCGCGCGGCCAGGTGCGCCGGAGGCGGGACCCGAGTTCTTGATCGCCGAGGAGGTGGCCGATGCCGCGCGGTGATCGGCGAGACAAGTGGGTCGCGTACCTTCGGGTGAGCACCCCCGAGCAGGCCGAGCGCGATCTCTCGTTGCCCGCACAGCGGCACGCGATCGCCGGGTACGCGCACGGACACGGCGCCGCGATCGCGCGCGAGTTCGTGGAGGAGGGACACTCCGGCATCGACCCGCACCGCCCGGCGTTCCGCCGGATGCTCGAGGACGCTCTACGCCCCGGAAGCGACGTCGCCGTCATCATCGTCCACCACTCCTCGCGATTCACGCGCGACGCGATGGAGGCACGCGTCGTGAAGACGAAGCTCCGTCGCGCGGGCGTCCGGGTCTGCTCGGTGAGCCAGGACCTGCCCGACGATCCGATGGGCAAGCTGATGGAGGGCTTCTTCGAGTGCATCGACCAGTACGAGTCGGAGCTGAACGGCTTGCGCACGTCGGCGGCGATGGCCGAGGCAGTGCGGCAGGGGTTCTTCCCCGGATCGCGTCCGCCGTTCGGGTTCCGCACGCGCGCGGTCACGATCCGCGAGGGCGTCATTCGGCACGTGCTCGAGCCCGAGGAGGGCGAGGCGGAAGTCGTGCGCGAGATCTACCGGCTGTACGTCACGCACGGCGGCGCGAAGGCGGTGGCGCGGACGCTGAATCAACGTGGGCTCCGCTATCGAACTGGCCAGGCGTGGAACAAGAATGTCGTGCTCGACGTCCTCGACGAGGAGGCGGTCATCGGCTCGTACTGGTGGGGCAAGCGCCGCGACGGCGTCGCGAGGCCTCGGGACGAGTGGCTCTCGATCCGCGTCACGCCCATCGTCGACGCCGAGGTGTACGCGCTAGCCCACCGACTTCGACGCGATCGTGATGTCGGCAGCCGCGGAGGGCGGGCGGTGGCGCGGCCGCGAGTGCTGTCTGGCATGGTGTTCTGCGGACGGTGCGGCGCGAGCTGTCAGCTCGAGACGTCGGGCAAGACGATCGACGGCAATCGATACCGCTACTGCTACTACAGCTGCCGCGCGTACTGCCGCACGGGCAAGGAGGCCTGTCCCGGTGTCCGCGTGGCCACCGAGGTGCTCGACGACGCCGTGCTCGCGCACCTCGTGGAGGTCGCGTGCGCTCCGCGACGGGTCGGCGAACTGCGGAAGCTCGTCGAGGGCAGGGCGCTCGCGCTCGACGACCTCGGCGCCGCGTGGCGCGCGCTCGTCACCGCCGACCACGAGGTCGGCCGCGCGTACGTCCTGCACCTCATCGACCGCGTCGAGCTCTACGACGACCACGCGACCGTCGTGCCGCGGAGGCCCACGGCCGAGGTGTAGGAGAATCGCGCGAGAGCCGCCCGACACCGCGGCAGCTGGACCCGGTCGAAAACCAAAAGAAAAACGCGGCCTTCAGCGGGCCGCGTTTTCTCTCACTACCGTCTGACGTTGGCTCCGGAGGCAGGGCTCGAACCTGCAACCCATCGGTTAACAGCCGATTGCTCTGCCATTGAGCTACTCCGGAATGGCACCCTGCGAACAGGGACCCTGACGAGCAGGGAGCGCGGAGCATAGTCAGGGCGCGTCATGGATCAAGTCCCTTGTTCAGTCTTCGGTCCGGAAGAGCTCGGACGCGGCGTTTGACGACGAGGCGGCCACCGGGGTAGCCGTCGCTCGTGTCGAACGAGAGCCCGGCTGGGGAGGGGACGCGCCGCGGCGCGATCGCCATCGCCGCGGCCAAGGCGTGGTTCCTCGTCGCGGGGCTCGCGCAGAACGTTCTGCTTCCCCTCGCCATCGGGCAGGCCGGGTTCGGCGCGTACAGGCGGGCGCTGGCGTTCGTGAACGTGCTCAACAACGTGATCGTGGTCGCGTCGATCCAGGCGGTGTCGCGCGCGGTCGCCGCCGCTCCGCCAACCCGCCGCCGCGCGACGATGGCTCGGGCGACCGCGATCCAGGCGCTGATCGGGCTCGGCTTCGGCACGTTGTTCTTTGCCGCGACGCCGCTGATCGTCGCCCACCAGCACGCGCCACAGCTCGCTGCGCCGCTCCGGATGTTGGCTGGGGTGCTCGTCGCATACGGGATTTATGCATCATTGGTCGGCTCGCTGAACGGGGTGCGGGCGTTCGGTGCCCAGGCCGCGCTCGATGCGACCTACTCCACGACCCGAACCACGCTCTCGATCGTCTTCGGCTGGTGGTTTCTCCATCGTCTCGAGAGCGAGGGGGCGCTCGGCGCGACGGTCGGGTTCCTCACGGCCGCGGTCGCGATCGTGCCGCTCGCCTGGCTGCTCTCCCGGCGCGTGCGCGACGCGTCGGGACCGCTCGCGGAAGAGCATGCGTTCGACGCACGCGCGCATGTCGCGTTCCTCGTCGGCCTGCTCGCGATGCAGGGGTTCCAGTCGCTGCTCCTGCAGGTCGACCTGATGGTGCTCGGGCGTGCGGCGACCTTGCGCGCGTTGTCACAGGGGCTCTCCGAGCCGATGGCGCGCGCATCGGCCGATCGGTTGGCCGGCCTCTATGCCCAGGCGCAGTCGTTCGGCCTCGTGCCCTACCAGTTGCTCGTCGCCGCGGGATTCGTGCTCTTTCCGACCGTCGCGGCCGCTCGGGCGCGCGGCGATCACGAGGCGGTTCGTGCGGGGGTCGCGCGTGGCGGCGCTGCGACGCTGATCGTCGCGGGTGCGCTCGTCGCCGCGATCGGGGGCTCGCCGATGGCGGTGCTCCGCTTCGCGTTCGGTCGAGGCTCCGCCGATGGCCTGCCGCTGGAGCACGCGGCCCCCATCCTCCGGATGCTCGCGGTCGCGCATGGAGCCACGGCGATCGCGACGCTCGGTGCGACGCTCGTCGCCGCGTCGGGCCGTGGTCGTCTGGCGGCAGGGATGTCGGCGTCGGTCGCATGTTGCGCAGTGGGCGGCGCGGCGATCGGGGCTACGCGCGGCGACACCGTGCTCTCGCTCGGACTCGCGATCGCGATCGGTCTCGCGGTCGGTATCGCGATCGGTGCGACGCTCGCAGCGCTGGTCGTCGACCGCGTCGTGGGCCCCTACGTGCGTCCGCTCGCGGCGCTGCGGGTCGGCGTCGCAGTCGTGGCCGCTCTCGCGGTCGGGGCGCTCGTGCCGGTACCCGCGGCCCGGTTGCTCGCCCCGTTCGTCAGCCTCGTGCCCCTCGTCGTCTTCCTCCTGACGGTCTCGGTCCTCGGTGAGGACGTGCGGGCGCTCCTCCGACCCGCGCGTCGGGCGTGAACCGCTCGTGTTTCGATCGAGACCGTTCGTTCACGCCGGTCCCTGGAAATTGCGGCGCTTTCGCATAGGCTGAGGTGGCACGCTCGCTGCTCTGGCTCGCTGCTCCGGAAGAGGCCCGCCCATGACGTCGCTCCGTATCCCGCTCGCCCTCGCGCTCCTCTCGGTCACCGCGTGCGGCGGTCGCGTCGCCGACGAGTCGTTCGCCGAGCCAGAGGACGGGGCGATCGATTCGGGGGGCGGCGCCACCTTCGATTCGGGTGGCGGCACCACCTTCGACTCGGGCGGTGGCACCACCTTCGACTCGGGCGGTGGCACCACCTTCGATTCGGGTGGCGGCACCACCCTCGACTCCGGGACCAAATTCGACACGGGCGGTGGCACCGTCGATTCGGGGACCAAGTTCGACACGGGCGGTGGCACCGTCGATTCGGGCACGGTCGTCGACGTCGGCCCGCCCGTCGACGCAGGTGGCCTCACCATGGCTGCCGCGTGCGACAAGATCGCCGCGGCGACGTGCACGAGCTCCTTCCAATCCTGCTGCGTGAGCAGCGGCTTCGGTTGGGACGCCCTGGGCTGCAGCGACGTCTCGCACCTCTGGTGCGGAACCGGTGCCGACGGCGTCAGCGCCGGCAAGACCACGTTCGATCCATCGTGGGCCGAGGCCTGCGCCAATGGTTGGGCGATCGCGACGAGCCTCTGTCAGCCGCACCTGTTCGACTGGGTCAAGGCGCAGGTGCCGTGCAGTCAGATGTTCAACGGCAAGGTCGCTCCGGGCGGAGTCTGCTCCGTCTCGACCGACTGCAAGGCGGGCACGGGGCAGACCGCGTGGTGCGACGACGCGAGCAAGCGGTGTCGCGCGATCTCGATCGCGAGCCTCGGGCAGCCGTGCAGCTATTTCGGCGCGACCATCCGGTGGTGCGACAAGGGGCTCACCTGCGACACGAGCGCGAGCGGCGTCTCGACGTGCGTCACCGCGACGCCGGTCGGGGGCGCGTGCTTCGGTCCGGACGACACCGCATGCGGAATCGGCTTCAGCTGCCGCGGAGGGAAGTGCGCCACCGGCTCGGCGCCTGGCGCGACCTGCACCCGCGATCTGGAGTGCGCCTCGTGGTCGTGCTCCGGCGGGCGTTGCACCGATCTCCGTCAGAAGATCGCGAGCAAGGCGTTCTGCGGCACCCTCTGATCAGGCGGCGCGCACGAGCGGTCCGTCGGTCATCCAGCGCTCCAGATCGGCGAGCGCGCGCGCGGCCATCCGTTCGTAGCGCTCGGTCTTCGGCAGCTTCTTGCCCGAGTGGGGAATCGGCGGGATGTGCGCCCACGTGATGTTCGACGGCTGGAACCCGTGCTTGTCGCCGGGGTCGCGCGCGAGGTGCGTCAGCAGGCCGCCGAGCGCGGTGGTCTCGGGGGGCGGAACGATCGCGCCACCCGAGAGCCGCTGCGCCAACAACACCGCGCAGAGGAACCCGCCCGCGGCGCTCTCGACGTAGCCTTCGACACCGGTGACCTGACCCGCGAGGAACACGCCGGGGAGCTCCTTGAGCTGCATCGTCGCGTCGAGCACGCGGGGCGCGTGCACGAAGGTGTTCCGGTGCACCGAGCCGAACCGCATGAACTCGGCGTTCTCGAGGCCGGGGATCATGCGGAGAACGCGGCCCTGCGCGCCCCACGTCATGCGGGACTGGAAGCCGACGAGGTTGTACGCGGTGGCCGCGCCGTCTTCCTGCCTCAGCTGCACCACGGCCCACGGCCAGCGACCGGTCCGCGGATCGGTGAGCCCGACCGGCTTCATCGGCCCGAAGCGGAGGGTGTCGAGCCCGCGTTCGGCCATCACCTCGATCGGCAAGCACCCCTCGAAGTAACGGACGTTCTCGAACGCCTTGGCCTCGACCTTGTCGGCCGCGAGGAGCGCCTCGATGAACGCCGCGTACTGCGCCTTGTCCATCGGCGCGTTGAGGTACGCGTCGTCGCCGCCCTTGTCCCAACGCGACGCGCGGAACACCTTGTCGAGGTCGATCGACTCTGCGGCGACGATGGGCGCGATCGCGTCGTAGTAGGCGAGCCGATCCCCGACCACGCGCTCGAGATCCTTCGCGAGCGCGTCGCCGGTCAGCGGACCGGTGGCGAGGATGGTCGGGCGTTCGTCGGGGATGCGCTCGACCTCGCCGGCGACCACGGTGATCCGCGGATGGCCGTGGATTGCTGCTTCGACCTCGGTGGCGAACACCTCGCGGTCGACCGCGAGCGCACCGCCGGCAGGCACCTTGGCCTTCTCGGCGCACGCGAGCACGAGCGAGCCGGCGCGCCGCATCTCTTCCTTGAGGAGCCCGACCGCGTTGGACAGGGCGGCGCCCCGGAGCGAGTTCGAGCAGACCAGCTCGGCGAGCCGATCGGTGTGTTGGGCGGGCGTCCGCTTGATGGGCTTCTGTTCCCGGAGCTCGACGGTGTGCCCGCGAATGGCGAGCTGCCACGCCGCCTCGCACCCTGCGAGGCCTCCACCGACGACAATGATCTTTTCGCCTGACACGCGCCTCGTTTCGCACGAGCCCCGAGGCCCGGCAACCTCGGGTTCGGAAGTCACATACCCACGTCCCGCCTCACGGCGGATCCGTGGAATTTGGCCCGGCCGCCGCGCTTGGACCACAAGCTCCCGGCAGCGCCCAATGGACACCCCGGCGGCGAACCCACTCCCTGCGCCTCGCAGCACCCACGGAGCCCTGAACAAGCTGCCGTTCGTGTTCGGCGCGCTCGCCGTGGTCTCCGTCTTGTTCGTGACCCGGCCCGGAGACGAGGCCACGCGCGCGACCAAGAGCGTTCGCATCTCGTTCCTCGGCGAGCCGATCACGCTGGACGCCGGCACCAACGCGAAGCTCCGCGCTTCGCTCCGCGCGCACCTCCGGGGCAAGGTGACGCTCGAGCTCGGCGCAATCAAGAAGACGTTCACCCGCGAGGCGCTCGGCGCCCGCATCGACGAGCTCAGGCTCTCGGCGCTGGTTCGCGAGCTCTCGGATCCGACCTCGCCGATCCTGCAGAACGCGGCCCGTGCGCCCTCGGTTCCCCTGGTGTTGCCGGTCCCGATCGACCTCGATGCGAAGGCCGGCGTCGCGTCGCTCGGATCGCTCAAGGACGACCTCGACGAACCCGCGCAGGACGCGAAGGTCGACCTCGAGCACCGCAAGGTCGTCGCCGAGGTGCCGGGCCGGCGCGTGAAGGTCTACGAGACGCTCTCGGCGATCGAAGAGGCGCTGCGCGCAGGCAAGGAGACGGTCGCCATCGCGTACGATCCGGTCGCGCCGAAGGTCGACGCGGCAGCGCTCAAGGACGTCGATCTGACCGAGACGCTCGGGTTCTTCGAGACCAAATACGCGACCGACTACAAACACGCGGACCGCACGTTCAACCTGCGGATCGCGGCGTCACGCCTCAACGGCAAGGTGATCCTGCCGGGTGAGGTGTTCGACTTCAACGCGGTGGTGGGTCCGCGCGACGAGGCGCACGGCTATCGGATCGCCAAGGTGATCGCCGACGGCGAGCTCATCGACGGCATCGGCGGCGGCACCTGCCAGATCACCGGCACCCTCCACGGAGCTGCGTTCTTCGCTGGGCTCGAGGTCGTGCAACGCACGCCCCACACGCGGCCGTCCGGCTACATCAAAATGGGGCTCGACGCCGCCGTCGCCTATCCGCACGTGACGCTCAAGCTGAAGAACCCGTTCGCCTATCCCGTGGTCTTGCGCGAGACGGTCGTCGGTGGCGTGGTGCGCGCCGAGATCCTCGGACCGAAGCGTGCGCGCATCGTCACGTTCATCCGCAAGATCGACGAGATCATCCCGTTCTCCGAGCGGGTGGTCAGCGACGATCGACTCCCCAAGGGCGTGAAGGTCGTCACGCAGCGCGGCATTCCCGGGTTCAAGGTGCGTCGCTACCGCATCGTCCGCGACGGAGTGAACGCCGTCCGCGAGAAGACCGTCGACAGCTACCCGCCGACCCAGCAGATCGTCCACCTCGGCACCGGTCTCGACGTCGGTGGCGGAAAGCCGGCCAACGACGACCACCCCGAGTACGTGGCGGACGAATACCTCGCGATCACGCAGGGCGCTTCGGCCGACAGCCAGGGCATGGAAGAGGTCCGCGTCGCAGGGAAGACGGGAACCAAGGGCTGGACGCGGAAGTATACCACCGGATCGGTGACGGACCTGCCCGACAGTGACGACGAGGACGCACCGAAACCGTCGAAAAAGATAGCGTCGCGCAAGCCCAAACCCTGAGGCTCTGCTCGCTGCTCGCCACGCTCGCGATGCAGGCCCGCTCCGTGCTCTCATCGGACTGTGGCGAACGCCCCCGAGATCCCCAAGCGCCCGTCGGGCGCCCCGAGCGAGCCGGACCTCGGCGTCGCTCCGGAGATCTCGTTGATGGACGAATCGACGACGATCGAGGTGCTCGAACGCGAGCTGGCGCGCGCCTATCGCATCGAACGTGCGCTGCGCGACGTGGGGTTGGCGCTCGGCACCACGCTCGACCTCGACTCGCTGCTGCGACTGATCCTCGAACGCACGACCGAGGCGCTCGAGGCCGAGCGGGCCACGCTGTTCCTCCTCGAGAGCAAGGCCGATCGTTCGACCACGCCACCCACGCGCAGCGAGACCATGCTCGTCTCGCGCGTCACCGAGGGCGGTGAGGTCGACGAGATCTCGCTCCACCTCGGACAGGGCATCGCGGGCGAGGTCGCGCGCACCGGCACCGTCGCCAACGTCCGCGACGCCTACCTCGATCCGCGGTTCTCGCGCGCGTGGGACGAGCGGAGCGGGTTCCGCACGCGGTCGGTGCTGTGCGTCCCGCTCAAGAGCCAGCTCGGTCGGATCATCGGCGTCATCCAGGTCCTCAACAAACGGCCGGGTGGCACCATCACCGACCGCAGCGGGTGGTCGTCGATCGAGGACGCTCACTTCGACGACGACGACGCGGCGCTGCTGCAGGCCCTCGCCACCCAGGCGGCGGTGTCGATCGAGCAGGCTCGCCTGTTCGTCTCCATCCTCGACAAGAACCGCGAGCTCTCGGCGGCGCGCGGCGCGCTCGAGAAGAAGGTGCAGGACCTCGCGGTCTTGTTCGCGATCGAGCGCGCGACCGCTCGCGCGACCACCCGCGAGGAGCTGGCCGCAGCGATCCTGCCCGAGGCTGCGCGGGCCGTCGCCGGGCGCACCGCGTACGTCGTGCTCTCCGACGACAGCGGCGATCTCTCGCTGCTCCACCTCGAGCACGATGCGATCGAGCTCGCAGACGACGCGCTCGCGCCCCCCGAGCGTGGCTCGCTGCCCGCCATCCCCGTCGGCGTGCCCAGCGTGCCGTTGCCCGCGTCGGCGTCGGTGCAGAAGCTCCGCATCAAGACCGGCGAGGGGCTCGTCGGCGCCGCGATCGCCCGCGGCGAGACGATCGTCGTCGACGACGTCGCGAGCGATTCGCGTCGCAGCCTGCGCATCCGCGAGGCCCTCTTTCCGCACATCGAGGACGAGGGCGCCCCCGCAGCCATCGTGCCGCTGCTCGACGAGCACGACACCCCGTTCGGCGCGCTCGCGGTGGTGCGTTGGGCAGGCGGCCCGCCGTTCGCCAAGGACGACGTCGACCTCCTTCGCCTGGTCGCGCTCAACGCGTCGACCGGCTTCCAGCTCGAGTTCGCACGCGAGGCGCGGGCCCGTGAGGAGCGGCTCACGACCATCGGCTCGCTGCTCTCGGGCATGATGCACGACCTCAAGACCCCGCTCACCGTGATCAGCGGCTACGTCCAGCTGATGGCGGGCGAGGGCGATCCGGCGCAGCGCGAGGACTACGCTGAGCTCATCCACAAGCAATTCGACCACCTGGGCGCGATGCAACGCGAGATCCTCGCGTTCGCGCGCGGTGAGCGCACGGTGCTGTTTCGCAAGGTCTACCTGCAGAAGTTCTTCGGGGAGATCGAGGCGCAGCTCCGCCACGAGATCGCGCGCCGCAAAGTGCCGGTGGAGCTCGTGTTCGACCTCCGCGATCGCGGCACGGTCCGTGTCGACGAGGCCAAGCTCACCCGCGCCATCCACAACCTCGCGCGCAACGCCATCGAGGCCATGGGCGACAAGGGCGGCACGTTGACCATCGTGGTCGACCAGGTGCCCGGCCAACTCGTCATCTCGGTGTCCGACGAGGGCCCCGGAATCCCCGCCGAGGTCGAGGCGCGCCTGTTCCAGTCGTTCGTCACGTCGGGCAAAGCCACCGGCACCGGCCTCGGTCTCGCGATCGTCAAGAAGATCGCCCAAGACCACGGCGGAAACATCGAAGCAAAGTCCTCGCCGTCGGGCGCGACCTTCGTGCTCCGTCTTCCGCAAGACGCGGCCAATCCGGCGTTGAAGCGCATGCCCACCGGCGCGAGCTGACTCAAGAGCCGTCGGAGAATTGCCCCCGGACTGAAGTCCGGGGCACCGACTGCAAGACGAAGCCCTCCGGGCTGGGGAGGAACGGCTCGCAACAGCGAGCGGGGCGACCGCGAGGCCGCATCCTACGGGCCGGCCAGGCGCCT
>Ga0208492_1001343_pt1 | contig 15556 bp, 12 predicted proteins | sample Subbioar_CSW14AB_FD_184820 | JGI IMG/M metagenome (GOLD analysis project Ga0208492, IMG submission 184820) | Serpentinite rock and fluid subsurface biosphere microbial communities from McLaughlin Reserve, California, USA - CR12Mar_CSW14AB (SPAdes) | ecosystem: Environmental > Terrestrial > Deep... | reverse complement strand
TCGTCGACATCAACCCCCGGCCGACGGCAACGCTCGAACTCTACCCCGAACGCCACCGTATGTTTGCAGCTCACCTCGCGGCTTGTACCGACCAGACGCTCTTGTATAGTAGCCCGCAAGACAGCACCCATCGCGCGCATCTGGTGCTGTATGCCGATGCGCCGTGGCACGTGATCAAAGGCCTGCTCTGGCCGGACTGGATTGCGGATCGCCCGCCGGCCGGCACCGTGATTCCGCGCGGAGCGCCGCTGTGTACCTTGCAGGCGGAAGGCGCCACCCGCAGCGCACTCGAACACACGCTGCGTCAACGCTATCACGTCCTGCGCGCAAGGCTGGGCGCATCGGCGCAGTCGGTCTTGCCGACGACGATAAACATAAGAACCATGTGAAGGGAGGAAGCATGTCGGAACTCAAACTCGACAGGGACTGCAACGTCAATCATGCAGTCCAGCCATTGGTCGCGGACTTGCGCGACAACGCCGCGCGATATCGTGTGGGCGTCAGTCGGCTCGACAACGGCGTCACCGTCATCGATGCAGGCATCGCCCATGTCGGAGGATTGGAAGCGGGCCGCATCGTCAGTGAAATATGCATGGGCGGACTCGGACGCGTGAGCATCTCCAGCGCCTCTCCGTTCGCGCACTGGCGCTGGCAGGTGAATGTCACCGCCAGTCATCCCGTGATTGCCTGTCTCGCCTCGCAGTACGCCGGCTGGAGCTTGAATCACGGCGAAGGCAAGGGCGCGTTTTTCGCTTTGGGCTCGGGCCCGGCGCGCGCGATGGGCAGCAAGGAACCGCTGTTCGAGGAACTTGGTTACCGCACGCCGGGCGGCGACACCGTCATCGTGCTGGAAGTGGACAAACTCCCGCCAGCGCCGATAGCCGACAAGGTCATCGAGCGCTGCGGCATCCGTCCCGAACAACTGACCATGATCCTGACTCCCACCACCAGCCTGGCCGGTGGCGTGCAAATCGTCGCGCGTGTGCTGGAAGTGGCCTTGCACAAGCTGCATGAATTGAAGTTCCCCCTCGCGCACTTCGTCGATGGGTCGGCGAGCGCGCCGCTGCCGCCGCCCTCACCGAATTTCATGACCGCCATGGGGCGCACCAACGACGCCATCCTGTTCGGTGGACAGGTGCAACTGTATGTCGACAGTGATGACGACGCGGCCCGAGCGCTTGCCGAGCAGATGCCATCCTCGACCTCGCGCGATTTCGGCAAACCCTTTGCCGAGGTCTTCAAGGGTTATGGCTACGACTTCTACAAGGTCGACCCGATGCTGTTCTCGCCGGCCCAGGTGACGGTCACCAACGTCAAGAGCGGTCACAGCTTCATCGGCGGCGGTGTGCATGAAGAACTGCTGGAGCAGTCGTTCGGCGCGTGAGTTCGTCCGTTCGCGCCACGCGCATCGTCATCTTCACCGACGAACCAGGCTGGCATGGCGCACAGCTCAAGGCCTGGTTCGCGGCCCATGGCGCGCAGGCCGACTACCTGTCGTTGATGGACTGCCATGTCGATTTGCAGGCAAGCGCGTCGGGATTCGTAATCGGCGCGCAAGGCTCTGAACTGCCCGATGGCGTGTTCGTGCGCGGCATTCCCGGCGGTTCGCTGGAGGCCATCACCTTGCGCCTCGACATCCTGCATCGCCTCGCCGCACTCGGCGTGCCGGTGATCAATTCGGCGCGCACCATCGAGCGCACCGTCGACAAGGGCATGACGAGTCTGCTGCTGCATCAGCATGGCATTCCGACCCCCGAGACCTTCGTCAGTGAATCGCTCGAGCGCACGCGTGCCTATGTCGAGGCCGCGCTTGCCCGCGGCGTGACGCTGGTCAAGAAACCTTTGTTCGGTTCGCAGGGCAAAGGCCTGCGGCGCGTGCGCTCGATGAGCGATCTCGGTTATCTCATGCCGGGCGAGGTCTGTTATCTGCAGCACTTCGTCGCCGTCGATGCGGCACCGTATCGGGATTATCGTGTGATGGTGGTGGAGGGACGGGCGCTGGCCGCGATGGAAAGAGTCAGCGATCACTGGATCACCAATCGTGCGCAGGGCGCGAGTTGTCACGCGCTGCCCTTGGACGAAGAACTGGCCCATTGGGCCGAGGCCGCGGCGCGGGCGGTGGGGGCCGATTATGCCGGCGTCGATCTGTTGCGCGGGCTCGACGGCCGCTGGCTGGTGACCGAGGTCAATGGCATACCCGCCTGGCAGGGCCTGCAGTTCGCGACCCGCATCGACATCACCGCGGCCCTCGCCGGCGCCTGTCTGCGCCGCATCGAGGCGCCGCGTTCATGAGCATGGCGCAGGCGCAACTGGCGGCGACGCTGGCGAGGGCCTGTCGCATGGACGTGGTGGCCTTCAAGCCTGGCAATGTCAGTCTGTGGGCGGCGGGCCATGCCATGCAGGCTGAAGATTTTCTGCTGAGCGCGCGCGCGGCGGTGCCCTGTTTGAGCGAGGCACGGGCAACGGTCGGAGAGCGCATCGAAAGCGCCGTCAACGCAACCATGGCGGCGGTCGGCTGCAATACCAATCTCGGTATCATCCTCTTGCTCGCGCCGCTTGCCTGCGCCGCCGAGGATCAGACGGCGGGCGATTTGCGCACGCGCCTCGCCCACGTGCTGCGAGCGCTCTCCCGTGCGGACGCGGCGGCCTGCTTTCGTGCCATCTGTGTCGCGCAACCGGCCGGCCTCGGCGAAGTCGATGCCGGCGACGTGCGTCAGCCACCGGATATGGACCTCTTGCACGCGATGCGCTTGGCCGCCGTACGCGACCGCATTGCCATGGCCTATGTCAGCGATTACCAGGAAGTGTTCGAGGTCGGTGTGCCGGCGCTCGCAGCGGCCCGACAACGGTGGCATTCGCTGGCCTGGGCAAGCACCGCCTGCTATCTGCATCTGCTCGGTCGCGCACCCGATACGCACATCGAAAGAAAGTGGGGAAGTGCGCTTGCTGCGCAGGTTTCCGCGCGCGCCCGAGCGGTGGAATCGACCCTCAAAGCGTGCGAGAATCCTCGTACCGCCGTCGCCCATTTGCGGGCCTTCGACGACGAATTGAAATCAAGAGGCGTCAATCCGGGAACCAGCGCGGACCTGACCGTGGCATGCGTCGCGGTGCTGCTGCTGCAAGCGCGTCTCGCGTGACAATAACAATCCGGACGCGTGCCCAGTCACAAGCAGCACGCGTGTACAAACGCTGACGAGGTGTTGGCGCAATGTCGATTTTCAAAGCACTCTTTGCAACTCAAACTGCACAATCCGCAGCACTAGAAGGAGAACAAAGCATGGCAGTGGTAGATCGTGTTCTAGTAGGCGAATCGCTGGTCGGTGACGGTAACGAAGTCGCCCACATCGATTTGATCATGGGGCCGCGCGGCAGTGCCGCAGAGGCCGCTTTCTGCAATTGCATCACCAACAACAAGGACGGCTTCAGCAGCCTCCTGGCAGTGGTCGCTCCCAATCTGGCGGTCAAGCCGAACACCGTGATGTTCAACAAGGTGACCATCAAGGGTTCCAAGCAGGCCGTGCAGATGTTCGGCCCGGCACAACGCGGTGTGGCGATGGCCGTTGCCGACAGCGTCGAGGATGGCACCATCCCGGCCGCCGAAGCGGACGACATCTTCATCTGCGTCGGTGTGTTCATCCACTGGCTGGCAGAGGACAACGCCAAGATCCAGGACTACAACTACCAGGCCACCAAGCAGTCGATCCAGCGCGCCATTGCGCGTTCGCCGAAGGCCTCGGAAGTGGTTGCGAAGAAGGGCTCGGTGGATCATCCGTTCCAGGCCCACAGCTGATTGCGCGCGGCTGCAAGCGGCCGCTGCTCGACGCCCCGCTTCGGCGGGGCGTTTTTTTTGCGGAGCTTTTTTCCTAGAGTTGCGCTTGCGTGATGCGGCCATCATGCAGGGCCGTCGCAACCAGGGCACCCGCGACGCCCTGCGCGGCGAGTGCATGCAGGTCGGCTTCATCGCGTACGCCGCCGGCGGCATACACGGCGCATTGCGGTGCACGGGTGCGCAGCGTCGCAAGGCCATCGACGTCAGGGCCACCACCGCTGCCGACCCGTGCGAGCGTCATGTGTATGACCCGTGCCGGCCACAGTGTCGGATCTTCGAACAGCGCACCACAGCCGAGCGTGTCGCCGGTCGGTCCACGGTCCAGCGACAACACGCGACGGTCGTGCGGCACAGCCGCGCATAGCCTGTGGTAGTCGGCGAGTGTGGCTATCGACTCGCTGCCGAACACATGGTCGAGCGAGGGCAGCTCCGCCACGCTCGCCGATGTGACGCGCGCACCGAGCCCGGCATCCAACCACAGGCGCAGATGCGGATGACGGCACGCGATCTCGCGCACCACGGCGAGGTGATCGGCGCGCCCCGCAATGGCGTCGAGATCGGCAATATACAAGTGGGTGAAATCGCGATATCCGAGCAGGCCATCGACCACTGCCAAAGGGTCGGGCGTGGCGGCGAAGGGCGTGACCAGGGCACGGTAGTTGTCGCGCTCGCCGCGGCGTGCATGCACCACGATACCGCCTTTGAGATCGATGACCGGAATGATGTCCATACTGCTCGCCGTGTTCGTGGTGCTGTCGCGCGGCGCATGGTAACGCAGCCACGCGTGCGATGAGTTGACCATCGACGCTGGTCGCGTAGTTCGTCTACAGTGCCGCCATGAAATTGATCAAGTCATGAGTAACGAACGAGATATGGAGGGCGTCTTTTTCGGCTGGGACATCGGCGGTGCGCACCTCAAAGTCGCGAGTCTGGATGCCGGTGGCCGTCTGCTGGCTGTGCGACAGGTGGCCTGTCCGTTGTGGCAGGGCCTTGCGCAGCTCCAGCAGGCGTGCACGGCGCTGGCGGTGACGCGCATGGCACCCGGTGCCGTGCATGCGGTGACCATGACGGGCGAACTGTGTGACGTGTTTCCTGATCGCGCGAGCGGTGTGCACGGCATTCTCGAGTGCCTGGCCGGCATGTTGAACGAGCGTGTGACGTTGCGCATCTATGCCGGCGACGACGCCTGGTTGAGTCCGGCGGCGGCAGTGACGGCGGCGGCCCGCGTCGCCTCGGCCAATTGGTTGGCGCTCGCCCATCTGGTCGCGAGCCGCGTGAAGCAGGGGGTGTTGCTCGACATCGGCAGCACCACCAGCGATGTCATCCTCATCGAAGACGGACAAGTGCGGAATCGCGGCCGTGACGATGCCTCGCGTCTCGCCTGCGGCGAGCTGGTCTATACCGGTGTGGTACGCACGGCGGTGATGGCCGTGTGTCGCCAGGTACCGATACACGGCCTGTGGCAGGGACTCGCCGCCGAATACTTCGCAACCATGGCCGATGTCCATCGCCTGCTCGGTCAGTTGGATGAACGCCATGATCAGATGCCGGCCGCCGATGGCCGCGGCAAGGACCTCGAAGCGAGTGCCCGACGTCTGGCACGCATGCTGGGGCGCGACTTCGGTGTCGATGCGAGTCTGGCCGACATGCGAGGCGTGGCGCGCCATCTCTCGCGCATCCAGGCGCGCGAAATCGAAGACGCGCTGGCGCTGCAACTCAGCCGCGCGCAGGACGGCGGCGCGTCGCTGCCGCTGATCGGCGCCGGCGCCGGTGCCTTCGTCGCTGCGCACTTGGCGCAGACCCAGGGGCGTGGCTATCTGCCGTTCCAGTCGTTGCTGGAAACCGACATGGAAGGCTCGCTCGCGCAACAGGCCGCTCTTTCTGCTCCGGCGGTGGCGGTGGCCAAGCTGCTTCATCGCGCATGGCAGGCGAGGTGAGCGCCTTGCCGGCACCGCGTCGCCTGGAGGTCGAATACTGGCCGGACACGGCACTGCGCGTGCAACGGCTGGCAGCGCGCCCCTGGTTCGCGTTTCTCGACAGTTGCCGTTTCGCGCCGGGCAGCGGCCGTTACGACATCGTGGCCTGGGATCCGGCGCAATGCCTGCGCACCACGGCCGCGCTCACCACGCTGGATGCGGGTGGCACGCAACGGCAGGTCAGGGACGATCCTTTCGCGGTGCTGCGCGCGGCCCTGGGGCCGACCGTCGAAACCTTTGACCTGCCCTTCTGCGGTGGCGCGATAGGTGCCTTCAGTTACGACCTCGCGCGCCGTTGGTACGACCTGCCGGCGCGCGCTGCGCGTGACATCGCCCTGCCGGAGATGGCGGTCGGCATCTATGACCGCGCACTGGTGGTTGATCACGAAGCACAGCGCGCATGGTTCGTGCATCGCGGCTTGCATGCCGAGGAAATCGAACAGGCGCTGGCCTTGATCGCGGTGCCGCGCACGCTCACGCCGGCAGTGCTGGGTCCGCGGTTCATGGTCAATTCGACGGTCTCGCCGGACTTGAGCTTCGCCGAATACGCCGCTTCGTTCGCACGTATCAAACGCTATCTCACCGATGGCGATTGTTATCAGGTCAATTACACGCAGCGCTTTTCCGCGCGCGCCCAGGGCGACCCTTACGACGCCTATCTGCGCCTGCGCCGCTTGAATGCCGCGCCGTTCGCCGCCTTTCTGCGGCTGCCGGAGGCGGCCATCCTGAGTTCCTCACCGGAGCGCTTCATCGAGGTACGTGGCAGCGCCATCGAGACGCGACCGATCAAGGGCACCCGCCCGCGCGGCGCGGATGCCGCCAGCGACAGCGCGCTGGCGGCGGATCTCGCGGCCAGTGCCAAGGACCGCGCCGAGAACGTCATGATTGTCGACCTGCTGCGTAACGACCTCGGCAAGAGCTGCGAAGTCGGCAGCGTGACGGTGCCGCATCTGTGCGCGGTGGAATCCTACGCGCGGGTCCATCATCTGGTCAGCAGCGTGCGCGGAGAACTGCGCGCCGAAGTCGATGCCTTGCAGGCATTGCGTGGCTGCTTTCCCGGCGGCTCGATCACCGGCGCGCCCAAGCTGCGCGCCATGCAGATCATCGAGGAACTCGAACCCACCCGGCGCGGCATCTACTGCGGCGCGGTCGGCTATCTGTCCCTGGACGGCCAGATGGACACCAACATCGCGATCCGCACCTTGCTGTTTCAGGACGAGCGCCTTTATTGCTGGGCCGGTGGCGGCATCGTGATGGATTCCGAACTCGAGGCCGAATACCAGGAGAGTCTGGACAAGGCCGCGGCGCTGTTGAATGTGTTCGCCGATGCCGCCGTCCAATACATGGGTGCTTAAACTCGGCGGCGCGATGCACGGCGCCGACGAATTGCCGGCCTGGCTGGCAGCCTGTGGCGGTGAGGTCTCGCGCGCCACGCGCTGTGTGGTGGTGGCCGGTGGCGGTGCGTTCGCCGATCAGGTGCGCGCCCTGCAGGCGCGCTGGCGATTTGACGAGCACCTCGCCCACGCGCTGGCGCTCGACACCATGCGACTCAACGCCCGTCTGCTGCATGGCCTCGCACCCCATCTCACGCAGAGCGAGGCCGTGCATGCCGCTGCCCTGGCGGCGGAGGGCGATGTGATGTGGTCGCCCCCGGCGGATTTCGCACCGACCGCGCTGCCGGCTTCCTGGGCCGTGACTTCCGACAGCATCGCCTTGTGGCTGGCACAGGCGCTGGGCGCGCAGGCCGTCCTGCTGGTGAAGTCGCTGGCGCCCGAGGACTTGCAGGCCGGCAGTGCCCGCCAGCTCGCGGCGCGCGGCGTGGTGGACGACTTCTTCCCCGCATTGCTGAGCGCGAGTCAGGTGCCGGCACGTCTGCTCAGCAAAACCGCTGTCGGCGATTTCGCGCGCCACCTGCAGGCGGGCAGCCTGCCCGGCGTGCGTATCGATTGAGTGTGTTGTGCTTTCAAGTCCGAGCCCGCGCGGGCCGCTAACGGGTGACGCTGATGCCATCCCCCGGAGCCCCGTGCATGTACAAGCTGATTGAAAAACTGAGTCTGGCACAGCAGATGTACCTGCAGGCGGCGCTGGCCACAGGCTGCCTGGCGCTGACCGGCCTGGTCGCTACGGTGCCCCTGGCGGGCCGCAGCCCGCGTGAACTCGCGCTCGGCGCGGCGCTGGCGGGCAGCGTGCTGCTGTTTGCGTTCGCCCATCTCTGCGGCCGTGCCGCACGCTTGCGGGCCGAGCAGGTCGTGAACGGACTCAAGGCCATGGCCAACGGCAATCTGACCAGTGAACTCAAACTCAGCGGCGGCGATGAATTCGCGTGGTTGGGTGCGGAATTCCTCGCTGCCCGTCAGCATCTCGCCAGCATCCTCACCGCCACCTTGCACGGCGCTCGGCAACTGGTGGCGGCGAGCGAACAACTCTCGGCCGGGACCGGCGCGAGCAGAACCCATGCGACACGCCAACGCGGCGAACTCGAGCAGGTGGCCGCCGCCATGCATCAGATGTCCGCCACTGTCGATGACGTTGCCGGCCATGCGCAGCGCGCCGCCGATGCGGCGGTCGAAGCCGATCGCGAATCGAAACGCGGTCTCGACGTGGTCAAGGCCTCGGGGCGCACCATCGATGAACTCGCGGCCGAAGTGAAGACCACCGCCGAACTCATCGGCGTGGTCAAGGACAGCACGCTCAACATCGGTTCGGTGCTCGATGTCATCCGCGGCATCGCCGAACAGACCAATCTGCTGGCGCTCAATGCCGCCATCGAAGCGGCGCGCGCCGGTGAGCAGGGCCGCGGCTTCGCAGTGGTGGCCGATGAAGTACGCAGTCTCGCCAGCCGTACGCAACAATCGACCCAGGAAATCCACGACATGATTGCGCGTCTGCAATCGGGCGCCAGTCAGGCCGTGGCAGCGATGGAGCAGGGCCGCCAGCGTGCCGAAGCGACAGTCGAACAGGCGCGCGTCGCGGCGGCGTCGCTGGGCGCAATCGCCGATATGGTCGATGCCATCCGGCGCATGAACGTACAGATTGCGGAAGTGGCGGACGAGCAGAGCGCCACCGCACTCAACATCAATCGCAGCATTGAAAGCATCAGCGGCATTGCCGCGGCGAGCAGCGAGGGTGCGACGCAAATCGCCGATGCGAGCGGCGATCTGGCACGACTCGCGACCGCCCTCGAACACAACGTCGGGCGCTTTGTGGTCAATTGAATCGGTGGACTGGCGGGATTTCAGACGTGCCGCAGATGGCGGCGGGGCGTAACTGACGAATTAAAAAGGCTGGTGAGGCTGTTGTCAGCCTCACCAGCGAATGCAGCGCATCCTAGCTCCCATGCGAGGAGGTCTGGTCTAATGCCCAATTAGTCCCAGCTAAGAGCGCCGCCGGTCTGATACTCGGTGACCCGAGTTTCAAAAAAGTTCTTTTCCTTCTTGAGGTCGATGACCTCGCTCATCCACGGAAACGGATTGCTCGCGCCCGGATACTGTTCCGGCAAGCCAATCTGAGCGCAGCGCCGATTGGCGATGAAGCCCAGATAATCCTCGAACATGTTCGCGTTGAGCCCCAGCACGCCGCGCGGCATGGTGTCATGCGCATAGGCGATTTCCAGATCGACCGCTTCGCGAATCAAACCGATGATTTGCTTCTGGAAGGCGTCGGTCCACAGTTGCGGATTCTCGACCTTGATCTGGTTGATGACGTCGATGCCGAAGTTCATGTGCATCGATTCGTCGCGCAGGATGTACTGGAACTGTTCCGCGACGCCGGTCATCTTGTTGCGGCGACCCATGGACAGGATCTGCACGAAGCCGACGTAGAAGAAAATGCCTTCGAACACCACATAGAATGCGATCAGATCGCGCAGCAGGCGCTGATCGGTTTCCGGGGTGCCGGTGTTGAAGGTCGGATCGCCGAGACTCTGGGTGAAGTTCAAGGCCCAGGCCGCCTTGTTATGCACCGCCGGCACTTCGCGGTACATGTTGAAAATCTCGGCCTCATCGAGACCCAGGCTTTCGACGCAGTACTGGTAGGCGTGGGTGTGCAAGGCCTCTTCAAAGGCCTGACGCAGGAGATATTGGCGGCATTCGGGATTGGTGATCAGGCGATATACCGCCAGCACCAGATTATTCGCGACCAGCGAATCGGCGGTCGAGAAGAACCCCAGGTTGCGCTTGATGATGGTGCGCTCATCGGCGGTCAGACCATCCGGGTCCTTCCACAGGCTGATGTCCGCATTCATGTTGATTTCCTGCGGCATCCAGTGGTTGGCGCAACCATCCAGATATTTCTGCCAGGCCCATTTGTACTTGAAGGGCACGAGCTGATTGAGATCGGCCCGGCAGTTGATCATCTTCTTGTCATCGACAGCCAGCCGCTTGGCACCGAACTCGACCTGCTCGAGGCCGGTCACGCCGTGATCGACCTCGTCATCCAGTGGCGCGACCGGCGCGGGCGCGCCGACAGTGCGCATCACGCTGTGTTCGACGCGGGTCTCGATACGCACTTCCTGGCGCTTGAATTCCGCCAGGACTTCGGTGGCGGCCATGGCGCGCGCATGCCGTTCCACCGGCGCCGCACTGGCGGCGGCCGGTTTGAACTTGGCAATCGGATCATCCCAATTCAGCATCTTCATTCCTCTCGAGGAGTCTCTTCGCGGGCGCTGCCTACTGGCAGGCTTCGCAGTCAGGATCGAGTATCGAGCACACCTTGGGGCCGTCGTCCGCCGCCGGCATCTTCTGCACGGCGTTCAGACGGCCATCGGCCAGCGTGCTCTTCTCGACATGAGTGGCGCCCATGGTGCGCAGGTAATAGGTGGTCTTCAGACCCCGTACCCACGCCAGCTTGTAGAGATTGTCGAGCTTGGCGCCGCTGGGCTCGGACATGTAGAGGTTGAGAGACTGCGCCTGATCCAGCCATTTCTGGCGACGGGAACCGGCTTCCACCAGCCAACGCGGGTCCACTTCAAAAGCGGTCGCGTACAGCTCCTTCAACTCGTTCGGGATGCGATCGATCTGCGCGACGCTGCCGTCGTAATACTTCAGATCGTTGACCATCACCTCGTCCCACAGCTTGCGACGCTTGAGGTCGTCGACCAGGAACATGTTGACGACGGTGAAGTCGCCCGACAGGTTGGCCTTCACGAACAGATTCTGATAGGCCGGTTCGACGGACTGGCTGACGCCGCAGATGTTGGAAATGGTGGCGGTCGGCGCGATGGCCATGCAGTTGGAGTTGCGCATGCCGACGGTGCGCACGCGTTCGCGCAGCGACTCCCATTCCATGCTCGTCTCGTGATTCATCTCGATGTAGCCGCCACGGCCTTCCTCGAGCAGTCTGATCGAGTCGATGGGCAGGATACCCTTGCTCCACAACGAGCCGTCAAAGCTGTTGTACACGCCGCGTTCGGCAGCGAGGTCGGTCGAGGCCTTGATCGCGTAGTAGCTCACCACTTCCATGGAATGGTCGGCGAATTGGACCGCTTCCTCGGTGGCGTAGGGGATGCGCAACTGATACAGGCAATCCTGGAAGCCCATGATGCCGAGACCCACCGGGCGATGACGCAGATTGGCGGCACGCGCGGTCGGCACGCTGTAGTAGTTGTAGTCGATGACGTTGTCGAGCATGCGCATCGCGATGCCGACGGTGCGCGCGACCTTGGCTTCGTCGAGCTGACCGTTGCTGATGTGCTGGGCGAGATTGACCGAACCCAGGTTGCACACCGCGATTTCCTGACCGGCGCGGGTATTGAGCGTGATCTCGGTGCACAGGTTCGAGCTGTGCACGACGCCGACATGCTGCTGCGGCGAGCGCAGATTGCAGGCGTCCTTGAAGGTGATCCAGGGATGGCCGGTCTCGTACAGCATCGCAATCATCTTGCGCCACAGGTCCACCGCGCGCAGACGCTTGACGTTACGAATCTGACCGCGCTCGGCCATCTCTTCGTACTGCGCGTACTTGCGCTCGAATTCCGGGCCGATGGCGTCGTGCAGGTCCGGCACTTCGTCGGGCGAGAACAAGGTCCACGGGCCGTCTTCGACGACGCGCTTCATGAACAGGTCCGGCACCCAATTGGCGGTGTTCATGTCGTGGGTGCGGCGACGGTCGTCGCCGGTGTTCTTGCGCAGCTCCAGGAATTCCTCGATGTCCATGTGCCAGGTTTCGAGGTAGGCGCACATCGCGCCCTTGCGCTTGCCACCCTGATTGACCGCCACCGCGGTGTCGTTGGCGACCTTCAGGAAAGGCACGACGCCCTGCGACTTGCCGTTGGTACCCTTGATGTGGGCACCCATGCCGCGCACCGGTGTCCAGTCGTTGCCGAGACCGCCGGCATACTTCGACAGCAGGGCGTCGTCGCGAATCGCGCTGAAGATACCTTCGAGATCGTCCGGCACCGTGGTCAGGTAGCAGGACGACAACTGCGGACGCAGCGTGCCGGAATTGAACAGGGTCGGCGTGCTGCTCATGAAGTCGAAGGAGGAGAGCAGGTCGTAGAACTTGACGGTCCACTCTTCCGGCTCGATCTCGTTGATGGCCAGGCCCATCGCGACGCGCATGAAAAAGGCCTGCGGCAGTTCGAAGCGGGTGCCGCGGCTCTGCAGGAAATAACGGTCGTAAAGAGTCTGCAGGCCGAGATAGGTGAAATTGAAATCGCGCTCGTGCTTCAAGGCGGCACCGAGGCGTTTCAGATCGTAGTTGCCCAGACGCGGGTCCATGAGCTCGAGATCGATGGCGCGTTTGACATAGGCCTCGAAGTAGAGCGGGTAGCGCTCTTCCATCTCGGTCTGGGTGGCTTCGTCGCGGCGATGGTTGAGGAAGCTCAGCGCTTCCTGACGCAGGGTGTCCAGCAGCAGACGCGCGGCGACCAGGGTGTAATTCGGTTCACGTTCGATGAACAGGCGACCGGCCATGGTCACACCCTTGGAGACGTCGGCTTCCGATACGCCGTCGAACAGCGAACGCAGGGCCTCGTCGATGACGGTCGCGGGCACCGCGCCTTCGACACCCTGGCAGGCTTCTTCCACCACCTTGCGCAGACGGTTTTCGTCCAGCGGCACCTTGCTGCCGTCGGCCAGCGTCACGCGCAGAACGCTGCGGACCTGCGTCGGCTCCTGTTTGTCCTTGGCGGCCTGGCGCTCACGGGCGCGCTCTTCGCGATACAGCACATAGGAGCGCGCGACCTTGTGTTCGCCGGCCCGCATCAGCGCCAGTTCGACCTGGTCCTGGATGTCTTCGATATGGGTGGCACCGCTGGCCGGCATGCGGCGGGTCAGGGCGCCCAGAATCTGGTCCGTGAGTTCGTCGACACGCTGGTGGATGCGGGTCGAGGCGGCGGCACTGGCGCCTTCCACGGCGAGAAAGGCCTTGGTCAGGGCAACGCGAATCTTGTTGCCGTCGAAACTGGTGACCTTGCCATTGCGGCGTATGACCTTGAAATCACCCGGCGCGGTCGCGCTGATTTCCGCAGTGGATTCCGCATGGGCATAAGCTGCTTGGGCCGGTGCCACTTCCCTGCGGACGGCCGCATTCTCAAATTCCATGTCGCCTCCCGATGATCGTCTACGTGGGGATGACGGGCTTTCGTGAGCCCGCCTGATTGTTTTTCTTGGTCGCGGGCGACTGTATAGCACCACAACAAAATGTGGTCAAGAAAATTAACAACCACAAGATAGTGTGGTTCGTCTGTGGATTAACGGCGCTCAAGCTGGGCACAAACTGGGTATAAATCCGGGATAAGAGTCGGGATCGCTAGAGAGATCAGGCGCTTAGCGGGCGGCTGGAAAAGGCGGACGAAAAGCGCGGGAAAGCGGGGGTCTTGTGGTGTCGTCGACGGCCGGGGCCGGGCCTCGGCGACAGTCGTTGGAGCGGTTCCGGCGGAGGCGCGCGGGCGCGATCGAGCGTGCGGATGACGCGCCCCTGCGGATCAAAAGCCGCAGGGGGCGGACCCATACGGCGCGACCGCGGCCTAGTCGACCGCGCCGCGCAGATAGAGCGGCAATGCCTCGGCTACACCTACGCTCGCGCCGCGCGCATGCAACGCGGCGCCAAGTCGCGCGACATCGACAGCGTGGGGGTGAAGCAAGGGCGCGCGCGGTATCGCCGCGATATCGGGCGCGAAGCGCGCGGCATACACCTGCCAGCCATTGCCGACCGCAAGCCATTGCGCGGGACTCGCGATGGTGACGGCCTCGGGAGCGATCACGCAATCGGCGATCACGCATTCGCCCGGGGCCTCATCGTCAGCAAACCGAAACGCCGCGAGATAAATCTCTTCGCGGCGCGCATCGAGGGCGGCCAGCACCTGGCGACCGCCATGCAGACGCGCGCCCCCCGCGGCGAGTGCCGCCAGGGTCGACACCGGCGCGAGCGGTACATCGAGCGCCAGCGCCATGCCTTGCGCGACCGCGGCTGCCACGCGCACGCCGGTGAAGGCGCCCGGGCCTTGGCCGAAAGCGATGAGATCGAGCGCCGAGCGCGCGATGCCGGCCTCGGCCAGCACGCGCTCGACCATGGTGAAAAGCAGATCGGTGTGCTGGCGCGGCGCGATTTCATGCACTTCATGCACGCCGCCGGCATGCAGAATCGCGACCGAACAGGCTTCGGTCGAGGTTTCCAGCGCGAGAATGTTCATGGTGACTGAAACGCGCCGCGGGGGAGGGCACGCTTTTCGCTATAATCCGCGCCCATGATTGCGCCGGTCGATTGGTTCATTGGTATTCGCTACATCTATGCACGGCGTGGCAATCATTTCAGTGGCTTCATTTCACTGACCGCGATCGTCGCCACCGCACTTGGGGTGACGGTGCTGTTGACCATATTGTCGATCATGAATGGATTCGAGGGCGAGGTGCGGGATCGCATCCTGGGTCTGGCCGCCCATCTCGAAGTCGACAGTCCGGCCGGCGGCGATTGGCACGCACTGCTCAAGGACGTCGGTTCGCAGCCGGGCGTGGCGGCCGCCGCGCCCTATGTGACGCGCGACGTGTTGATCGCCGAACGCGGCGCGGTGCGCGCCGTGGAAGTGCGCGGCATCGACGCGGCGCGCGAAATAGGCGTCACGCGCATCGAAGAACATCTCAAGGTCGGTTCCCTGGCCGAGCTCGATCGCACGCCTTTCGGCGTGGTGATCGGCCGCGAGCTGGCGGACTCGCTCGGCGTGAATATCGGTGATCGGCTGACCCTGATCACGCCCCAGCCCAGTGTCACGCCGGCTGGCCTCGTGCCGCGCCTGAAGCGCTTCGTCATCGTCGGGGTGTTTGAATTCGGCCTGCAGGAATACGACGCGGGACTGGTCCTGATCAACCTCGCCGACGCGCAACGCCTGTTCCGCAGCCTCGATGCCATCGATGGCGTGCGCGTGAAACTGCTGGATGGCGGCCAGGCCACGACCATGAAACAGTCGCTTGCCGCGCTGCTTGGTCGCGATGTGCAGGGCGACACCATACGCGACTGGACCGACACCCATCGCAATCTGTTTCGTGCGCTGCGCATCGAAAAGACCGTGATGTTCGTGATCCTGGCGTTGGCCATCGGCATTGCGGCTTTCAATGTCGTGTCCATTCTGGTGGTGGCGGTGACCGACAAGCGCTCCGACATCGCGATGCTCGGCTCGCTGGGCCTCGAACGGCGCGACATCATGTGGGTGTTCCTGGTGCAGGGCGGCGTGACCGGCGCGATAGGCGTGGTGACGGGCGTACTGTGCGGCGCGCTGCTGTCGGCCAACATCGATGTGATCGTGGCGGGTGTCGAG
>Ga0208492_1001342_pt1 | contig 15564 bp, 12 predicted proteins | sample Subbioar_CSW14AB_FD_184820 | JGI IMG/M metagenome (GOLD analysis project Ga0208492, IMG submission 184820) | Serpentinite rock and fluid subsurface biosphere microbial communities from McLaughlin Reserve, California, USA - CR12Mar_CSW14AB (SPAdes) | ecosystem: Environmental > Terrestrial > Deep... | reverse complement strand
GTCCGCTCCGCCATGTGGCGCAACGTCGGCATCGAACGTGCCGAGCCCAAGCTCTCGGGCGTCATCGACATGCTCGACTTCTGGGCCCGTTACACGCTTGACAAGATTTTCGACGAACCGAGCGGGTGGGAGACGCAGAACCTACTCCTGGTGGGGGCGCTGGTCGCCAGGTCCGCCGCGTGGCGGGAAGAAAGCCGCGGCTGCCACACCCGCACCGACTGCCCCGAGCCCCGCCCCGAGTTCGCCCTGCACGACTGCTGGCGACGAGGCCGCGGGATGGTCAGCACCACCGAGATCGCCGGAGTCCCCGCCTCCATCCCTCAGCCCACCCCATGAGCAGCCCCTGGTTCAACTTCTGGAAGTCGCCCAAGGGCAAAGCGTTCCGCCCGTGGGTGTGGGTCGCGTTCCTCTTCAGCGGCTGCGCCGGTTGCGAGAAGCGGGTCGTCCGCTACAACCCGTTCCTGGGCGGCCTTCCGAACTCCGAGTCGTCGACGCCGGTGATCCGGGGCGACCTGAACTACATCGACCCCACCGCCGTCCCCGAGGACCAGCTGGTCGTCGAGGACCCCGCGACCAAGAAAAAGACCCTCACCACGCGCAGCGGCCGCCACCTGATGGTGCACATCTACAACGCCATCAAGGACAAGGACAAAGCGACCTTCGTCGATCAGATCCTCTCCAGCGTGACGAAGGCCGAGTGCGCCGCGCGGGGCGTCGACCCTGGCGACACCTTCGAAGAGATCATGCGCCGGCGCGACGACGTGGTCGCCCTCTTCAACGCGATGCCCAACGGCGAGTTCACGCCCGGCATCTACCTCCGCAAGCTCGCGCCCAAGTCCCAGCGCATCGAGGTGCAGGGGCTGGCCGCGCAGGAGCTCGCCTGGACCGGCATGGACATGGTCATGGAGAGCGGCAACTGGAAGTTGCGCTGGTTCTACGGTCCGGGCGAGTGATCCGCTCGGCAGCACGGAAACAGGTGCCTACCGCACCGGTGCCCGATAGCACACCAGCGTCGTCCCTTCGATATGCCGCAGGGGCAGTTCCTTCGACAAGCGGTTGAGCGTCGTGAACACCCCCGGCGCCCGCTGCGGTCCGCGGTAATCGTGCCAGAAGATGAGCCCGCCCGGCTTCACCATCCGCAGCGCCTTGCGGCTGTCGCTCTCGACGTACGACGCCGCGTGCGAGCCGTCGACGAAGATCATGTCGCACTGCCCAGCATACTCGCTCTCGTCGAACGCCTTGCTGTCCCCGAAGAGCTGCGTGATGCGTCCCTCCACCGGCGTACCCGAGTAGAAGAACTCGGTGAACGCCGATTCCTCAATCGCCGCCCGCCGGTCCCGGCCGGCGTCCCCGGACGCGTTGGCGTACACCGACGCCTGCTCGGGCGCGAGCGTCAGCGTTACCACCCGCGCGTCCGCCGGCGCGTTACGGGCCAGCAGGTACGTCGTCTTCCCGGTACACGTCCCCAGCTCGAAGATCAGCTTCGACTTACTCGCGATCGCGCACAAGACCCACGTCTCGCGGTCGCTGATCCCACCCAACACATTGATCGCCGGCAGGAAGATCGTCTCGGACTCAAGCTTGGGCCCGAGTTCCCCCGGCGCGAGCGCCTCGTCGACCTCCCCCGCCGGCACCTTCCTGATAGGCCAGCGGAACAGCAGCCCCCGCCCCTCGAACTTCGCGCGGTTCTGCCGCAGCCGATACACCGCCCCCGCGAGTGCGATCAGACTGACACCGAGCAGGATGTACAGCGTCGAGGTCGTCACACTCACCGTGCCGGGGCCACCTTCGCCGACTCAGGGGCCGTGAGCTTGACGTCCACCGTCATCTCCTTCCCATCGCGGATCAGCGTGACAACCACCGTGTCGCCCGGCTTGGACTTCTCCATGCACACCTGCAGCGCCATCACGTCCTTCAGCACCGAGTCGTTCCACTTCATGAGCCGGTCGCCCTCCTTGATCCCAGCCTTCGCGGCCGGTGCATCCGCAGAGGTGATCGAATCGACCACCACCCCCGGCTCCTCATCGCTGTAGTTGCCCGGCGCAATCCCCAGCCGCACGCGCCGACCAGGCCGAACGACGGGCGCTTCCTCGCCATCCCCGCCCACCGCAGCACGCGGCGTCCCATGGGGGTCCGCCTTCTCATCCTTCGGCAGCACCCGGGGAGCTCTGGACGCCGCCCGCTCAGGCTTCGCGTCGTCCGCGTTCTCTTCGTTCGCCGGCTCATCATCCCCGATCGCGTTGCTGAACTTCAGCGGCTCAGGGTTCTGGGCCGCGTCGAGCGTGATGCGGTACACCAAGTCCGCAATCTGCGCCGCGCCCTCGAAGTTCAGCGTCTCGACCGTGTCCGCCGGAGTGTGGTACTCCTTGTGCAGCCCCGTGAAGAAGAACAGGTTCGGGATCCTCGTCTGGTAGAAGCTGAAGTGATCCGAGTTTGGCGCACCCAGCTTCGACTGCTTCACGTTCAGCCCCGAGCTCTCGATGTACGGCCGCAGCCACTCCTTCAAACCCCGCCCGGTCCCGACCCCGCCGATCTCGAGACCCTGCTTCTCATTCCGCAGCCGCCCGATCATGTCCATGTTCAGCATCAGGTAGTGTTTGTTCGCCGGCGCGATCATGTGCTTGGTGTAGTACTTGCTCCCCACCAGTCCCGACTCCTCCGCGCTGAACGCCAGGAACAGCACCGACCGGGCCTCCGCATCCTCCGGCAGTTCCGCATACGCCGCGGCCAGCTTCTTCGCGACCAGCAGGTTCCCCGAAGTGCCCGACGCGTTGTCATCCGCGCCCGCGTGCAGCTTCCCGACCTCGTTGCTCCGCGAGCCGAAGTATCCATACCCCACGTGGTCGTAGTGGGAGCCGATCACCACGTACTCGTCCGCGAGCTTCCCCTTCCCGGGCAGGATCGCGCCGACATTGTCCGTCATCAGCACCGGCTTCTCGACCTTCGCGTTGATGCTGAGCTTGACGTCCTCCTTGAACTCCACCACGCCGCCCGCCTTGTCCGCCATCGTGCGCAGCTGCATCAAGGACCGCCCCTCCGGGTCCGCCTTGCGGATGAACGCATCCGCCGCGTCCGACGACATCATGATCACCGGCACCTTCTGCTGCGTGCCGCCGAACTTGATGTCCTCCAGCCGGTCCGCGCGATCATCCTTCACTCCCGGCGGGTTCACGAACACGATCGCCGCGGCGTTGTGGTACACCGCCTCGCGGAACTTCGGCTCAATCGCCGCCGCCCGCGTCCACGGCTGGTCCTCATCCTCCGACCACTTGCTCTTCCCCTCATCATTCAGCGGCTCAAACCGCAGCATCATCACGACCTTCCCCGCGAGATCACACTTGGGCGGGTACGAGTAGTACTCCTGCTCCTCCACATCCAGCGAGTACCCCGCGAACACCACCGGCCCCGTCACGTCCCCGCTCGACGAGTACCCGATCACGTTGAAGTCCGTCCCCGCCCGCAGCTCGCGCGTGGACCCATCGACCTCATACGACGCCGCCTGCTCGATCAGCTTCAGCCGGTCCTCGGGCCGCTGCGAGGGCGGCGCCTTGAACTCCTGGCGATAGCTCGTAAACGCCTTGCTCGAATCCTCGCCCTCGTCGTTCTTGCTCACCGTCGGGAACGCCGGCTTCAGCCCCAGCCGCTCGAAGTGCCATTGCACGTACTCCGCCGCGGTGCGGTTGCCCTTGGTTCCCGGCGCACGCCCCTCCATGAAAGGATTCGCCAGCGTCGTCACATGCTGCCGCCACGTCAGCGCATCCTCCGCCAGCACTTCCGCCGGCGACGGCTCGACATTCCCCGACCCCGAGACCAAACCAACCGCCGTCCCACCGGACCACGCCACCGGCGCGAGCCCAGCCAACGCCACCACACCCGCAAGCACCCACACGGAACGCGACGAAGCCATGCGCATGACACCACTCCTGGGGAGACCCATCCAATGAGATGGAAGGATAGCGGAACCCCGTCACGTCCACCCGAGAACCCCCGCGCCAACGGCTCGCTGTCACCTTCCGTCACACCACCAAAATCGACAAATCGCCACCCGGCGAACCTACAGTCGAGCCACCATGCCAACCACCCTCACCAGCGCCCCCGCCAAGCCCGAAACCCCTTCTCACTCGGGCCACGCCCAGCCGGGCCTGCTGAGCGCCAGCGACACCTTCCACCACCGCCACATTGGCCCCAATGAGGCTGAAATCGCCGACATGCTCAGCACGCTGGGCTACGCCTCCCTCGACGAGTTCTCCGACGCCGTGGTGCCCGCCGCGATCCGCCTCAACCGCTCCCTCGACCTGGTCGGCCTCCCCGCCGACCCCCGCGGCGAGTTCGAGGTCCTCACCGAACTCCGCGCCATTGCCTCCCAGAACAGAATCGCCCGCTCCTTCATCGGCATGGGCTACTACGACACGATCACCCCGCCCGTGATCCTCCGCAATGTCATGGAAAACCCGGGGTGGTACACGCAGTACACCCCCTATCAGGCCGAGATCGCGCAGGGCCGCCTCGAAGCCCTCCTCAACTTCCAGACCATGGTGAGCGACCTCACCGGGCTGCCCCTCGCGGGCGCATCCCTGCTCGACGAAGGCACCGCCGCGGCCGAGGCCATGGCCATGTGTTTCGCCGTCACCGACCAGGCCCGCCCCGTCTTCTTCTATTCGACCGACTGCCACCCCCAGACCATCGCCGTCTGCCAGACGCGCGCGAGCACCCTCGGCATCGACCTCCGCCCCCTCCCCGCAACCGTGACCGACTGGTCCAAAGTCTGCGGCGTATTCGTACAATACCCCGACACCCACGGCCAGGTCGCCGACTTCGCCGACCTCTCCGACGCGGCCCACGCAGGCGGCGCCCTCATCGTCGCCGCGTGCGACCTCCTCGCCTGCACACTGCTGACTCCTCCGGGGGAGTGGGGCGCCGACATTGCCGTGGGCTCTGCCCAGCGCTTCGGCGTCCCCATGGGTTTCGGCGGCCCCCACGCCGCGTTCATCGCGACCAAGCCCGAGTATGTCCGCAAGATGCCCGGCCGCATCATCGGTGTCAGCAAGGACGCCCAGGGCAACCCCGCCTACCGCATGGCCATCCAGACCCGCGAGCAGCACATCCGCCGCGAGAAGGCCACCAGCAACATCTGCACCGCCCAGGCCCTCCTTGCCAACATGGCCGGCCTCTACGCCTGCTACCACGGCCCCGAAGGTCTCCGCCGCATCGCCCAGCGCGTCCACGCCTACGCCGCCATCCTCTCCCTGGGCCTCAAGCGCCTCGGCCACACCGTCCTCACCCCGACCTTCTTCGACACCCTCCGCATCAAGCCCACCACCGCCACTTCCGCCGTCATCGCCGCCGCACGCGCCAAGGACATGAACCTGCGCGACTTTGGCGACGGCACCGTCGGCGTCTCCCTCGACGAGACCACCACCCGCAAGGACATCGCGGCCCTCTTCGAGGCCTTCACCCCCGGCGTCGCCGTGGGCAAGGGCGGCGCGTTCGACGCCGACAAGCTGATGGCCGAGGCCGAGCTCGCCTTCCCCGCGAAGTTCACCCGCACCAGCAGCTTCCTCACGCATCCCGTCTTCAACACGCACCACAGCGAGCACGAGATGCTCCGCTACATCTTCAAGCTGCAAGGGCGCGACCTCTCGCTCGCGCACTCGATGATCCCCCTCGGCAGCTGCACGATGAAGCTCAACGCCACCAGCGAGATGATCCCGGTGACGTGGCCCGAGTTTGGCCGCCTGCACCCCTTCGCCCCCGCCGACCAGACCAAGGGTTACCAGAAGCTCTTCAAGGACCTCGAGTCCTGGCTCTCCGAGATCACGGCGTTCCACGCCGTCTCGCTCCAGCCCAACTCCGGCGCGCAGGGTGAATACGCCGGCCTCGCCACCATCCGCGCCTACCAGGCCAGCATCGGCCAGGGCCACCGCAACGTCTGCCTCATCCCCCAGTCCGCCCACGGCACCAACCCCGCTACCGCCGTGATCGCCGGCATGGATGTCGTCGTCGTCGCCACCACCAAGCACGGCGACGTGGATATCGATGACCTCCGCAAAAAGGCCGAGGAGCACAAGGACAACCTCGCCTGCCTCATGATCACCTACCCCTCGACCCACGGCGTGTTCGAGGAGGGCATCCGCGACATCTGCAACACCATCCATCAGCACGGCGGCCAGGTGTACATGGACGGCGCGAACATGAACGCCCAGGTCGGCCTCTGCGCCCCCGGCGACATCGGTGCCGACGTCTGCCACCTCAACCTCCACAAAACCTTCTGCATCCCCCACGGCGGCGGCGGCCCCGGCATGGGCCCCATCGGCGTCGCCAAGCACCTCGCCCCCTTCCTCCCCAGCCACCCCGTCGTCGCCCCCGGCGCTGCGACCAGCAACTCCATCGGCCCCATCTCCGCCGCCCCCTGGGGCAGCGCCAGCATCCTGACCATCTCCTGGGTCTACATCGCGCTTATGGGAGCCTCGGGCCTGAAGCGCGCCACACAGGTCGCCATGCTCAGCGCCAACTACATGGCCAAGGTGCTCGAGCCCCACTACGGCATCGTCTACAACGGCAAGTCCGGCCGCGTCGCCCACGAGTTCATCCTCGAGTGCCGCCCCTTCGAGAAGACAACCGGCATCAAGGTCGACGACATCGCCAAGCGTCTCATGGACTACGGCTTCCACGCCCCGACCATGAGCTTCCCCGTCCCCGGCACGCTCATGATCGAGCCCACCGAGAGTGAGCCCAAGGGCGAGCTCGACCGCTTCTGCGAGGCCATGATCAAGATCCGCGCCGAGATCGCCGCGATCGAGTCCGGCGCTTCCGATAAGACCGACAACTGCCTCAAGAATGCCCCGCACACCATGCAGGTCGTGACCGGCAACGAGTGGGCCCACGCCTACCCGCGCCAACAGGCCGCGTACCCCGCGAAGTGGCTCCATGACCACAAGTTCTGGCCCACCGTGGGCCGCATCGACAACCCCTACGGCGACCGCAACCTCGTCTGCATCTGCCCTCCGACCGACAGCTACCAGTAACCACTGAGTGCCATCGCGGCTCCAGCGTGCCATGGCGACGGCTATGCGTCGCTATGGAGTGACGCACATTCTCGGTAACCATCGGCGGCTCATCGACTTAGTCTCAGACGCCCCCTTCCCCGACAAAATCCCGAAATCCCGCAATCATCCACCCCCTCCCGGTGGTAACTTGATGCAACCCTCACTCGAGGGCGCATCTCTCTCCGTCCGCTGCCGGACGCACCCCGCCCCTGCATCTCTGGTCCTCAACCTCCGGAGGCCGCCGCGATGTCCCACCTGCCCCACCTGCCCCGCCGAGGTTTCACCCTCATCGAGCTCCTGGTCGTCATCGCGATCATCGCGCTGCTGATCGGCCTCCTCATGCCCGCCCTGGGCAAGGCCAAGGACTCCGCCCGCTCCGCGCTCGAGCTCGCCGCCATCGGTCAGCTCGTCAAGATCAACGCCACCTACACCGTCGACTTCAAGGACCAGATCATCCCCGGCCGCATCAGCAAGTACTGGATCTGGTGGCACAACTGCAACGTCAACCTGTTCCCCGCGGACCCCGAAGACCCGCGCATGACCATCTCGCACGAGGCCATGCGCCCGTGGACGTGGCGTCTCGCCGCCTATTCCAACATGAGCATCGAGCGAGTCCTCGTCATCAACAAGAACGACTACACCGACTTCCGCGCCCGCAACGGTGTCGGCCGCTCCGTGATCGCCAACAACCGCGCCACCTACACCGACGCATCCTGGGTCGGTGCCGTCGCGACTCACCCCTCCTTCGGCATGAACACCGTGTTCCTGGGCGGCGACAGCAACCACTCCGCCTTCAAGCAGCACGGCATCACCCCCTGCGGCTTCGACGGCATCGTCGGTGACCGCAACCCCATCTCCTCCGGCGGCCAGTTCTACCGCACCAAGGCGACCGACGTCCGCTTCCCGGCAAACCTGCTCGTCTATGCCGGTTCACGCGCCGGCGACGTCAAAGGCACCAGCTACTGGAGCAACGGCCAGACCGCGGCGAACACCGGCATCATCCGCGACGGTTTCTACAAGGTGCTCCCGCCCACCCTGATCCCCAACACCGAGCCCGACCACGCCACGAGTTTCTCCTCGACGCAGGGCTGGACAGCCACGCCGACCACGGCGTTCACCACCAAGTACCAGCCCGCCGCCTTCGGATACCTCAACGCCCGCTACTTCGGCACCGTCGCCACGTCGCGCCTGGACGCCAGCGCGAACCGGATGTCCATCGCCGATCTGCGCAACATGAAGCACTGGGACGACTTCGCCCCCGAGAACACGCACCCGACCACGCGCGTCTACACCTGGCGCCCACGCTGACCCTCACCGCTTCAGCGTCGCAACATACTCCGTGAGCCGCTCGAAAGTCCCGCTCCAGCCGCCCTGCATCGACCCCGCGCCGTCGTGGAACGTCTGCCGCTCCGCCGCCGTGGCGTTGATCGGCGACCACGTCACCGTCACGACCGTGCCGCGACCGATGCCCGCGTGCGGCTTGAACGTGACCTCCGACAGCCACTCCAGCGGCCACGTCTGATCGAAGAACGCACGCACAGGATTGCCCGACTCGTCCGTGAACGACACGACGAACTCGAGCCGATCCGGCGGCGAGATCTCCCGGAAGACCCAGCGGCCCCAATGCGCCGAACCATCCGGCGTCCCCATCCGGTACACCATGCGGCCACCCGGCCGCAGGTCCATCTCGCTGACCGTGACCTGCGTGTCCTTGGGCCCGAACCAGTGCGCGAGGTGCTCCTTCTGGGTCCAGAGTTCGTACACCAGTTCCACCGGGGCCTGGATGAAGCGCGTGATGACAAACGGCGGGTACTCGGGCCTGGCAGCGTTGGCGTGCCTGGCCAGCGCGTGCTCGGCGAGCCGGTCCATCGTCTGCGTCCCCCCGTCGATTGCGCCGTACTTCCTGACCACGTTCTCTTGTTCCGCTGCCGAGGGAAAGGTCATGCGCAGCGATACGACCGTGTGCTGGTCCGCGGCCCCCGCGGCCTCAAATGTGACAGTCGTGTGAAACCGCAGGCCCGCAGTCTCGCCCAAACCCCCTTGCTGGTAGACGATCCGCGAAGGGCGCGTGACCTCGAGGTACGTGATCACATTCTCGTAGTCGCGCCCATCCGGGCCGTGCATCGTGAAGCGCCACTGCCCGCCCTCTCTCGCCTCCATGGCCTTGCTGGTCGTGGAGAATCCCTGCGGTCCCCACCACTGGACGATCTCCTCCGGGTTGGTCCACAGCTCGAACACCAGCTCGCGCGGTGCCTGGATGAGCTTGGTAATCGTGATCTCGCGCTCCGAGGTCGCGACCTGCGTGGGAGCGGTGGTGGGGGTGGTGGCGGATTGCATGGGCGTGATCTCTCTAGAAGAGGGGCTTGCGGCCCGCGACGCGCCGGCAGTCGGCGATCTGGCCGTAGTGAACCATCTGGTGCAGCGTGCAGAGCAGGAACGTATTGCCGATGTTGGACATCGCGTCCTCGAACCCGGGCGGCACGATTGCGGGTTTGCGGTCGAGCGCCTCTTGCCCGAGCTCGTCGAGCAAGCCCAACGATCGGGCACGCATCGCCTTGTACTTCGCGAGCACATCATCGAAGCTCGGGTACTTGCTCCCATCCGGGTCCGACACCGTGCCCGTCCCAAACAACCCCGCCCAGTCGGCAAGCGCATGCGGCTTGCCGGTGATGGCGTGATGGATGAATCCCTCGATGAACGCCTGGTGCCCGACGTTCCACAGCGTGTGGTTGCCGTCCCCACCCTTCGCGCCGGGCGTCGAGGTCATCAACGCGGCGTCCTTCATATCCGAGACAATGGCACAGAACCCCTGGTCGCTCATGACCAGGGCCTTACGAATCACATCAATCGCCTGCATGACTGCTCCGTTACTTGAGGCGGCGGTAGTGCGCCTGCATGAACTGCGTCCACTTCCCATCCTCGCCCAGCATGAACGAGGTGAGCGTGCGGTGGTCGTCGGTGACGAACTCGATCACGTCCCGGTACTGCGCAAGCTTGCCCGCCTCGCCGAAGTGGGGGCCCTCAGCGCTCAGCGTGAGCTTGTTGCCCTCGAGCTTGCCGTCGTACACCCACAGGTTGCTCATCATGGACCCGACCCACGTGCCGACAAACTTGTTCCGCAGGGTGTCATAGCCCAGCGTCATGATCATCGTGGCGCTGACTCCGCCCGGCATCTCGCCCTTGCCCTCGCCCACGTAGAACAGACCGCCAAGCGTGCGGAACGACTCGGTCCCCTTGGACTTGCTGCCGTCGCCGCAATCCATCTCGGACTCCCACTCGCCGAGAAGCTTTGAGAGCCACTGGTGATTCGCGGTCGGTGTTTCGGGCGTCATGCGTTCGGTCTCCAAATAAAAAGTGTGTTCAGTCGCCGCGGCTTACTTGCCCAGCCGCGATCGCTCACGTGCAAGCGACTCGGCCCGCTGCTTGAGGCGGTCGAGCTGATGGTCCCAGTAGCGCTCAAAGGTCTTGGTCCAGTCGTGGACCGCCTTGAGCTCCCGGGCGTTCACGCTATACAGCCTCTCCCGCCCCCGCCGCTGCACCGCGACCAGCCCCACTTGGCGCAGGATCGCAAGGTGCTTCGACACCGCGGGTTGCGGCATCGCGAGCGACGCGACGATGTCGTTCACCGGCTGCTCGCCGCGCCGGGCGAGCAGTTCCACGATCTCGCGCCGACGCGGCTCGGCAATCGCGGTGAAGACATCATGGGAGGGAGTGCTCGTCGCCACGTGCAGAATATATCCTGAATCAAGAATATGTCAATCCGGCTCGGAAATCTTCAGGATCATTGAACGCTGCTCATCCAGAGCGCCTAGACATGCCGCGGGGTGAAAAACCATTTAGGCCGGTCCCCGATACTGGCCGCGTCGGAGCCTCAATGATGGGCCCGCGGAGGTGCGTTTGGCGCGAAACAGCAAGATGGTGGTCGTCGCGAACCGGCTGCCAATCAGCCGTGGCAAGAACGGAGCGTGGGTCTCGAGCTCCGGCGGGCTCGTCACGGCCCTCGTGCCCATCCTCCAGAAGCGGGGCGGGGCCTGGATCGGCTGGACCGGCGACGCCGGCCGCGGCGGGCGACTGCCCACCGTTGACGGCGTCGCCATGCGCTCTGTCGGTCTGACGGAAACGGAGATCGACACCTACTACAACGGCTTCAGCAACCGGACCCTGTGGCCGCTGTACCACGACGCCATCCGCGAACCCGAGTTCAACCACGCCTGGTGGCCGCACTATGAGGCCGTGAATGAGAAGTTCGCGCGTGCCGCGGCCAACGCGACCGGGCCCGGCGACACCGTGTGGGTCCACGACTACCACCTCCAGCTCGTACCCCAGATGCTGCGGGAAATGCGGCCGGACCTCAAGATCGGGCTCTTCCTGCACATCCCCTTCCCGCCCGAAGAGCTCTTCAGCTGGCTGCCCTGGCGGGAGCGGATTCTGGAGGGGATGCTCGGCGCCGACCTGGTCGGGTTCCAGACCTACTCCGACGCGCAGAACTTCTCGCGCGCCGCGCGGCGGTACACGGAAGCGGACGGCACCGACACCGAGCTGCGGCACGCTGGTCGGCACGTGAAGGTCAACTCGTTCCCGATCTCGATTGACTTCGACTGGTTCGAGGCGGAGGCCAGCAAGCCGGAGGTCAAGAAGGAGGCCGAGACCGTTCGCCAGCGACTGGGCCGCAAGCGCAAGGTCCTTCTGTCCGTGGACCGGCTCGACTACACGAAGGGCATCGATACACGCCTGTGCGCATTCGAGGTGCTGCTCCAGCGCGGCAAGTTCTCGGTGCAGGACTGCGTGCTCGTGCAGATCGCCGCGCCCAGCCGCGAGCCGGTCTTTGAGTACGCCGAGATGCGGACCAAGATCGAGCAGCTGGTGGGGCGGATCAACGGCGAGTACAGCGAGCCGGGGCGCGTCGCGGTCCACTACTTCCGACGTGGGTTTACGCGCGAGCAGCTGGTCCCGTACTACCTCGCCGCCGACGTCATGGTCGTCACGCCGCTCCGCGACGGCATGAACCTGGTGTGCAAGGAGTACATCGCGACGCGCACAGAGCACGACGGGATGCTGGTGCTGAGCGAGTTCGCGGGCGCTTCGCGGCAACTGCGCCGCTCGCTTCTGGTCAACCCGCGCGACGTCGAAGGCACGGCCACGGTGATGGAGCGGGCGATGACGCTCCCCGCGGCCGAGTCGCGTCAGCGCATGTCCATCCTGCGAACAATGGTGAAGCGGCACGATGTCCATGAGTGGGCAAACCAGTACCTGGAGGCGTTGCAGGGATGATCCCGCTCGAAGACCGTCTCAGGACCGTGTCCGGCACGCCGATCCTTCTCGTGGCGTGCGACTTCGATGGCACGCTCGCGCCGATCGTCACGCACCCGGCGGACGCCAAGCCCGACGAGCGCTCGCTGCTCGCCGCGACCGCGCTCGCCAACATGCCCCACACCTACGGGGCCGTGATCTCGGGCCGGGCGCTGAGCGACCTGACCCGGATGGTCAAAGGGGCCGACAAGCTGTGGCTGGTCGGCAGTCACGGCGCCGAGTTCGACAAGAACTTCCTCTCGACCTTGCCGCCAGCCGCGCAGGAACTGCTCGCACGAGTCCGCGGCGAGATCGTCCGCAAGAGCGCCGGCGTCGAGGGCGTGCTGATCGAGGACAAGCCCGCGGGGGTCGCGTTCCACTACCGCAACGCCGAGTACACGCAAGTGGCGGGGGTGCTGGACCACCTGCTCGCCGGGGCCGCGACGTGGGACGGCGTGCTGACCCGCCCGGGGCTCAAGGTGCTGGAGTTCAGCGTCGCGCCCGGCGACAAAGGCCGTGCCCTCGCGGCCATCAAGCACCGTGTCGGCGCGACCGCGATCGTGTTCATCGGCGACGACACGACCGACGAGGACGCGTTCGCGACCCTCGAGCCGCACGATCTGGGAATCAAGATCGGCCCCGGGAAGACCCGCGCCGAGTACCGCGTGGAGAGCGTGGATGAGGTCCCGCACCTGCTCGCGCGGCTCATGCTGCTGCGGAACGACTGGCTGCAGGGGCGCGATCTCGTTCCCATCGATCACCACTCGCTCCTCTCGGATCAGCGGACGGCGGCGCTCATCGACTCGCGCGGGCGGGTGGTGTGGACGTGCCTGCCGCGGATCGACTCGGCGGCGATCTTCTCGGAGATGCTCGGCGGCCCTTCGCGCGGTTACTTCGAGGTCCGTTCCCAGAGCGCCCGTGGTCACCCGAAGCAGAAGTACCTCAACGACAGCTTCATCCTCCAGACCCAGTGGTCGGACCTGACCGTGACGGATTACCTCGACTGCTCCGCGGGCCGGCCCTTCCAGCGAGCGGGGCGGACGGACCTGATCCGCGTGCTGGAGCGCGCACCGGGGGCGACCGGCGATGTCCGCGCGGTGGTCCGGTTTGCGCCGCGCCTGGACTTCGGGCGGGTGACGACAACGCTGATGGTGCTGGAGGACGGTGTTGAGATCGAGGGGTCGCCGGACCCGATCGTGCTGTATGCGCCCGGGGTGAAGTGGAAGATTGTGCAGGACGGGCTGCACCAGACGGCCGAGGCGGAGGTCGATCTGTCGGGCGGCAGCGTGGCGCTCGAACTGCGGTACGGGTCGGCAACGATGCGGCCTGCGGCGACAGCGGAGCCGGAGCGGCGGCAGCAGACGGACCGCTTCTGGAGCGGGTGGGCGCAGACACTCAAGCCGTGTTCCGTCAAGCCGGATCTGGTTCGTCGGAGCGCACTGATCCTGAAGGCGTTGTGCCATGGACCCACCGGGGCGATAGTCGCGGCGGCGACGACGAGCTTGCCGGAACAGCTGGGCGGGATGCGGAACTGGGACTACCGGTACTGCTGGCCTCGTGACGCGTCGCTCACTGCGGCGGCGCTGGCGCGGTTGGGCAACACCGGCACGGCGATGAAGCTTCTGGACTGGCTGAACCAGGTCGTGTTCGCGGCGGAAAGTCCGGATCGGCTGCGGCCGATCTATGCGGTGAGCGGGCGGGAGCTGGGGCCGGAGGCGGAGATCGGTGAGTTGAGCGGGTACGGCGCGAGCCGGCCGGTACGGATCGGGAACGGGGCCGCGTCGCAGGTGCAGCTGGACGTGTTCGGGCCGATCGTGGATCTGGTCGCGCTGCTCGCCGAGCGCGGCGCGCCGATCACGCCGGAGAGCTGGCACCTGGTTGAAGCGATGGTGCAGGCGGTGGGCCATCGGTGGATCGAGCCGGACCACGGGATCTGGGAGATCCGAGGTCCGCGGCGGCACCACGTGTACTCGAAGATCATGTGCTGGCACGCCGTGAATCGGGCGATCACGGTGGCGGAGTACGTCATCGGGAAGCGCCGACCGGCGTGGGAGCAGCTGCGCGATGAGATCGCGGCGGACGTGTGGGAGAAGGGGTTCGACCGCAGCGCGGGGATTTTCCCGGGTGTGTACGGCGGGCACGAGCTGGACGCTGCGGTGCTGACGATGGGGATGTGCGGCATGGTGCCGCCGAAGGACCCGCGGTTTGTCGCGACGGTCGAGGCGATCGACAAGCAACTGCGGACCGGGCCGGTGGTGTACCGGTATAAGGAAGACGACGGCTTGCCGGGGATCGAGGGCGGGCTGCATATCTGCGCGTTCTGGCTGGTGGAGGCGCTGACGCTGATCGGAGAGCGGCGGCGGGCGGAGGAACTGTTCGACTCGGTGTGCGCGCTGGTGGGGCCGACCGGGATGCTGACGGAGGAGTGGGAGCCGGAGCTGGGGATCGCGCTTGGCAACACGCCGCAGGCGTACTCGCACCTGGCGCTGATCAACGCGGCGATGAGGTTGGCGACGGCGGACTAGGCGGAGAATGCAGAGGAAAACAGAGGAACGCAGAGGCGGGGCGTGGCCGCCTACCCTTGGGCCCAAACTTACCCAGGAGATTTCGGACATGGAAACTACGCTCATTATTCTCAAGCCTGACGCTGTGCAGCGGGGTTTGATGGGTCGGATCATCAGCCGCTTCGAGGAGAAGGGGCTTGCGATCGTGGGCTGCAAGCTGATGCAGATCAGTCAGCAGCTGGCCGCGACGCACTATGAGGCGCACAAGGAGCGGCCGTTCTACAAGGGGCTGGTGGGGTTCATGACCTCGAGCCCGGTGCTGGTGCTGGCGGTGCGCGGGAACGGGGCGATCACGATTGCGCGGAACATGATGGGCGCGACGTTCGGGAGCAAGGCGAACCCCGGCACCATCCGCGGGGACTTTGGCGTGTCCAACTCGTTCAACCTGATCCACGGCTCGGACAGCCCCGAGGCGGCGGAGCGTGAGCTGAAGCTGTTCTTCAAGGACGGCGAGGTTCTGAGCTTCGAGCGGGCGGGGGATCGGTGGATCTACGACATGAGCGGTGGGAAGGCCGAGTAAGGAAAACCGGAAGTCGGAGACCGGAAGGCGGAAATGGACAGGCCTGGCGCGGGTGCGCTGGGCCTGTTTTTGTTTTGGGGGAGGGGAAGGCGCGGTTGCTGCCGCAACCGGCTTCGTTTTTGCGCCGGCTGTTACGGGGCGGGGA
>Ga0208492_1001341_pt1 | contig 15573 bp, 17 predicted proteins | sample Subbioar_CSW14AB_FD_184820 | JGI IMG/M metagenome (GOLD analysis project Ga0208492, IMG submission 184820) | Serpentinite rock and fluid subsurface biosphere microbial communities from McLaughlin Reserve, California, USA - CR12Mar_CSW14AB (SPAdes) | ecosystem: Environmental > Terrestrial > Deep... | reverse complement strand
CAGCACATCAACCTGCCGGAGCTTCGCGACGATCTCCTCCGGCTTGTAACGCTTCCTTGCCATCCGCTTCCTCCATCCTGTCCGAAGACATACCTAAGGGCGGACCACTTCAATGGGGGCGGATCAACACCGTCGAGCCAGTTGCGCGCGTACTCGAATGCGGCATACTTCTCTGCGTGCTTCCGCATACGCGGATCCATCAAGCACGGGGGACATTGATGACGAAGCTGCCTGCCCTGCTCCTCGCAGCACTCATGAGCTCGACTTTGGCGAGCGCCCAGACGACCTACAGCTACGAGTATGATCAGTTCGGACGCCTCGTGCGCGTCCAACGCAATACAGGTGATTCAACCAGCGTTCGATACACCTATGATGACGTCGACAACCGCACAAAGGTAAAGCAGGGCATGTCGGCCCCTTCAGCGGCTTACGACTACTATTTTGGCGAGAGCGATTACGGCGTCTACATCGACGGGCCGAGTTACCTCTTCGTCAACGACACGGACGCCGACCTGCCTTTTGACTCGTTCACGATCAGCGCCGTTGGCGGCACAAACGCTTCGCTGGCGACAATCCAACCGGGCGGTCAGTCAATCTATTTTGCAGCAGGACCTGGCACGTATTCGATCACGTATACGTTGAAGGACTCGACCAATCGAACGTCGGTCGCGACGGTCGATATCGAGATCATCCCGACAATCATCATTACCTGCCCACCGGAATGCTGGTGATCCCCATGAAACGCTTTGCCATCGCTCTTGCCTTTCTCGTCGCCCTGCCCGCGCTCGCTCAGCAGACAACACCGCCCCCGGAAACTGAGCTGATCATGGACGCCTCGGGAGAGGTCGTTGCGCCCTGGACCAAGGGTAAGACCTGCACCCGAAGCGCATCCGAGCAGGAAACCTGCAAATGGGTCATCCTCAACGGCAAGACACGCGAGATCGCGCGCGTCGGCGACACATGGGCCACCAAGTTCGCACCAACCGGCAAAGGTCTGGAAGTAAGACGCCTCGAAACCTCCCTGCACAAGGCACAAAGACTCGCAGAAGAGCAGTAGACGAAGGGAAGCCAAGGCGGAGCAGCCACATCAGGTCGCGTCTCAAGCTCTGCCAAGGCAACTCATAAAAGGCGGGCGAAGATAACGGGGCGTCCGATCGCGGATACGCAACCCACAACGGCGCTGAACTGGGCTGACGACTAGCCGCCAACGCGGCACGCCGGACGACAGCTGATACTTTATGAATACAGATTCACTGTGGGCCGCAGGTGTGTTCTGCGGCCCACAGCATTGTCCGCTCTACTCCGCTGCGACTAGCGATGCGCTGAGAGCTACGTCAGCCGCTCCGCTTCTGCCTGGCGTGACGAGTAGACTTGGAAGATAGCCAACACCTGCGAACGCCTGACCAACCTTGGCGGCCAGTTCGTCTTTCTTGAGTTTGGCGTAGGCCTTGATGACGCCCTCGCGTGTTTGCTCCGACCGGCTTGCCGAAACTGGCGCCTCGGCGAGAGCGGCCAAAAGGTCTGCCTTCGGAAGTCGTGTCCAATAGGCGGCATCCGCCTCCCAGAACTGACGCATATCAAGATCGAGTACCGAGGCCAGCCTGTCAGCCAACGCATGGCGACGATGGTCTGCGAGGGAGCCTTTCTCGTGGACCAGATCAACCGAACCCGCCACGACGACAGCAAGCAGCGACAGGAGTGTCTCTGGCGGTTGGATCAAGCACCAGTCCAGCAACTCGTCCTCTTCGTCAGGAACGTGCGCAAGAATTGCGCCCCGCGTTTCGACAAGGGTGTCAAGATCGTGAACGTGCGCCGGATGTGCGGTGACTCCGATTCCAGGCAGCTCGTTCTTGAACACCGAACGCGCAATCATTGCGGCGACGGTCACTGCAAGCGCGGTTTCGCGGTCACGCGTCAGCAGAAGACGGATCGCGCGTGTACGTGCCTGCGACAACTCGCGGATCAGCATTTTGGGAAGACCGCTTTCCATCGGAGCTGCTTCCTCACGGGAGATTTCGCGTGCCCCGACACCTTCGTCGCCAGTCGCGTCATCGGTTTCTAGCTGCTCGCGGATCGCTTTGATCGTCTTCTCATCAGGCTGCCGGACAACGCCGAGCGTCGCGTACACCTCTCCGTCGTAGCTAATCGATACCACAACGCCCGCGTGGGCGATGAGCTCCTTGTTCCATACGCGCGCCGACTGACGCAGGCTTTCAATGGCGCCGGCGATTGTGTCGCGCGTTTCCCACCGTGGGTCGTCTTCAACGCTGTCCTCATCCAGTGCGGCATCCAAAGCTTCCAAGTCACCCCGCAGGCGTGCGAGGTCGGCCTCTTCGTCATCTGTGAACTCGCGCCAATCGGCTTGAAGCCGCGTGGCAGCATAACCGCCATCAGCGCGGCCTTGACCGAGACTGCAGTCAACCCAGCCCCACCCCCGAGCGAGCCAACTGTCCCGCTCTTCTTCCAGTTTCTTTTCAGCCAGCTGCGTCATCAGCGCCGGATTTTCCACATAGACCGCTTCAGCGTCGAAAAGATCTCGTACCACACCGCCTCCGGCGAGTTCATACGCTTCAAGCCCGACAAACTTGGCGAGCCGGTCAGAGGCGCGCATGCGTCCTTCCATCAGACGTGCGCGGACGGACCCTGCGTGCGATACTGGTTTGCCGAGACTGCGGAATACCGCTTCCTGTTGCGAGTGGCTTTCGACGAGACAAAACGCGCGCGCCGCTTCAAGACTGACGTCGCCACGCTTCCAGGCCGCCTTGATCTTCGGGGACAATCCAGCGAGCGCGAGACGCTGATCGACATGACGGCGAGTTGCCCCGAACCGACGGGCGACGTCTTCTGCCGTGGCACCCTCTGCTACGAGCGCGGCATACGCATCAACTTCATCCATGGCGTCCATGGCGACCCGCTGTACATTCTCCGCAAGAGACACCTCAATGCCCTGCTCCAACGCCACGACGTGACAGGGAATGAGATGGTCTTTGGCAATCACCTTCTGTTTGGCCAATTGTTTCAGCGCGGCTAGACGGCGACCGCCAGCGTCCACCTCGAAGGTGTCATTGTCGGTCGGAACCACGCATAGATTCTGAAGCAGACCGTGGGCGGCGATCGAGGCAGCCAAAGCGTCGAGATCGGCTTTTCGATCCTGCTTGCGAACGTTGCGTGGCGAAGCGACGAGCTTGTTGAGAGTGATCAGCTGGATCGGTTGAAGTTGAGCGGTCATGGATCAGCTCCTTGAGCATGCCCGATGGCGACACGCCGGATCGGGGTCGCCTGCGCGACTCGCCGCCCCGGCCTGTCGCAAAAGGCCGCCGCTCAAGGGCGAAGAGCGTCAGCGTCCCTTGAACGGCGGACGCGACGGGCCATGGCGAGGGAATGCGCGCAGACGAGCACATCCGCGCGCCACGGATGTGGGATATCGAGGCGGTTCTCCCCCAGATCGACGTGATCGCAGGAGTCGCGGGAGCTCGCGCCAGGCGCCGACCGCATTCGCGCTCAAGACCAGATCGTGCGAAAAAGGATCAGTGCAAATGGCCGTCAGAATCTAGTGCCCGAGGTGGACCACCAGACCCAAGCATTTCAATAACTGAGCCGCAATCGTCCTTGAACAGGTCGCGCTTGTTGGTGGCGCTCGCGCCGTCGCACCAGGCAATAGGATCGTCCACCCCATCACCATGCACATAGCAGCACCGCAGCGCGTTCGAGCCGTTGTATTCCGCGATCGGCCACGCGCCAACGTAGAGGAACTAGGTCGTGTCGTTAGCGGTGTTGCCGCGGCCACCACAGGCAAGGCCCGTTCCCGCAACGGATCGCGTCTAAATTTGCGTTCTCAATACTCTACGGGATTGAACAGCCACAAGACGTTTTTAACTTTGTCGTCGAGGAGAGCGATACAGACTACGCGCCTCGTACCAGCTTCCCAGCGCTCCAGTTCCTCCTCCCGTGCCGGATAATGCATCCATAGGCATCGTGGCCGCCCATCATCGAGAAAGTGCTCGATTGGCACCTGACGAAATCCTCGGCGGCTGAGAGTACTCTCAGCGTCGATCCGAGCCTCGCCGATGTCGATCCCAAAGACCGAGCCCGAACTAACAGAGCCGTCACCGGGCAACCACCAAGCTCGGTTCAGATCATCGGAGAAATACACAGCTAGCGGCAAGATCAGTGCGCCGAACAACACGATTCCTCCTGCCAGGCGCGTGCGCCTTCTTAAGAGCCGAACAATTCCCTTAGAATAGCCTCCCATTCTGACTCCCAGGACTCCTCACTCCCCGATCCCGGCGCCGGGGGTGGACGCGGCAGTGAATCCACACCCAGCCGGGAAACTCCACGTTCAGGTCCAAAGGGTCCCGCCGCTTCTCCAGAGTGGGCAGAGCCATCGGGGTAGTACTGGTCGCGACCGGTAGGAAATCCACCGACGCGGCTTTGCCGCCAAAGCGCGGATCGCGCAGCCAGCCGAACACCACGCTGGCGTTGATCCCATGACGCCTTGCAACCAGCGCGATCGAAACGCCAGCCTCGTGGGTCTCGGCCACCAGTTGCTGCTTAACCGCGCCGGAATAGTTGCGGCACACCCCTATTTGCTTGTGGTCGGACATGGTGGGATCGTGTCGACGATAGACAAGCGGACACGATCCGCCCCGATCCATCCAGTATGCCCCTCATCCCCGCCGCCGTAAGGTCGATCAGTCCGGACGCTTACCGATCTATCGTCGCTTCCACCGATCGAACGGACAAACCCAGCCAGCCGGTCTTGGCTCACACTGGATGAACCTGGGGTGTCAAAGCACAGACGACGCGAGGAGCAACGCTGCAGACCGGATACAATCATGGATCGCAACGACTATTTAATATAGTGACCGCCAAGAATTAGAACGAATCATTTGTTCAGCGGATTTTGCGCAATAGATTCCCCCCATATACCATTGCCAATGTGCCTACTGCCCTCAAACAGACGAAATTTCGCGTTTTTCTTTACAAACGGTATTGATTCTACCTCATTGAAGAACCCAATCTCAACACGTAGCTGTTTGCCTAGCGTGAGAATGGAGTTATCGATCGATCGAATCTCACATCCGAACTCCATTTGCGCGTCAGCATTTAACAACTGAAGACGCGCCCAATCTGTCAGATAGTCGCTGTTTCGACCGCCCTGAGAAAAGAGTACAATTGTCGCGGCATGTTTTTTCATCTGCATATTACTAAATTACAAACCTGCTTTAATTGGTCGTTTCCTCGCAGATAAATACCATCCATCGATCGCCCCGGCACGTCGCTAAATTTTCTCCACTCCGCACCTTCAACAAGACCGCGCGGAGCTACGCCAGAGACCACAGTCTGCGGCCTTCCCGGTGCTTCATATGCCTTTGCCAGCGCTTTCGCATCAGATTCACTTCTCACAAAGCCTTTTACCTCTGCACCATTCGGACCAAGGCTGAACTTGCCTGTCTGCTGAATGCTCTTCAATTCATTGGGACCAACAGCCCGATATAATGTGACGCTCTCGTCAGCGCCCCTTGTTACATCGGCGACTGCATTTGCGACCTTGACCCCATCGTCCGCTGCACGAACGGCAAGGCCTGCCCCCGTAGCAAAAGGCACGGCCGCCCCAGCGACGTCAGCGCCAAGCGCAACCAAATTCTCCGTACGATTTGCGCCTCCATTTGTCGTTTCATCCACAACAATGGTGACAACATCAGCAACAATAAGAATGCCGTCTAAAATTATATCGAGAAGCGCTCCGGTTGGATCTGTCTTATTAAGCGGATCATTTCCGACAACAGGATTCTAACATCGCCACAACCAGCAAGATCAATTGAGTAATGAGCCCGGGGGGAGGTCACTCACCCTTTCTCTTCTTCAGGACAATGAGGAGCAACAAGGGACTGCCTCCGATGAAGAGGGCACCAAGAATGCTCCCAGCAACGCCAGCCCAGTCGGTCGTGCCGCCCTGTCTTTCTAGGGTCAATACGAACTGGACTACTTGATATCCCCAAACGACCGCGGTGAGGATACCTACAGACCCCGCGACCCAACAGATCATCCGCAAGATGCCTATGGCGCTCACGTTTCGCGTCTTGTCCATGAACAAACCTAGAAAGAGTAAAGGTGCCGCATGCGTTGCCCGGTCTTCTCGTCAACCTTGTAGTCTCGCTCCCAAGTATGGACGACGTTTCCAAACGGCCACATCTTTATTTGCTGGTCAAATTTATATGCGGTACTCAATGAGCCGTTGTTATTCAGTACACGGATCTCTTGTTTGATCGGCCCCCACCGAGTGGTCCAAGTCGATTGTTAGTTCATCATCAGGTCTGACGCTAGCCGTGGCATGGCCGGCGGAGCGCTTGCGTGACGCGGAGCCGGCCATGCCACGGCTAGCGCCGGCACGAACACCTCCGGAGCAGGCGCACGATATCCAAGCGAGGCGTGAGGCCGCACCGTGTTGAAGTGCCGCCGCCAGGCCTCGATGATCACGCGAGCCTCCGCGAGGGAGTAGAAGATCTCTCCATTGAGAAGTTCATCGCGCAATCTTGCGTTGAAGCTCTCGACGAAGCCATTCTCCCACGGACTGCCTGGCGCGATGTACGCGGTCTTGGCGCCTACTGCGGCGATCCATTCCTGCACCGCCGTGGCGATAAACTCGGGCCCGTTGTCAGAACGAATGTGCTCGGGCACGCCGCGCGTGATGAAGAGATCAGACAGCACATCGATGACGTCGACCGACTTCAGTTTTCTTTCGATGCGGATGGCGATGCACTCATGCGTGAACTCATCGACGATATTGAGCATCCGGTACTTCCTCCCCTCATGGGTGCGGTCTTCGACGAAGTCGTAGGACCAGACATGGTTGCGACGCTCCGCGCGGAGGCGGATGCAGGACCCATCGTTGAGCCATAAACGGCCGCGCTTTGGCTGCTTCTGCGGGACCTTCAGTCCCTCCTGCCGCCAGATCCGTTCGACCCGCTTGTCGTTCACGACCCAGCCAGCCGTCGACCGCAGCAACGCTGCTATCTTCCGGTAGCCGTAGCGGCCGTACTGCCTGGCGAGCTCCACGATGTCAGCGGTCAGCCGTTCTTCGTCATCATGGCCCCGCGGTCGCTTGCGCTGCGTCGAGCGGTGTTGTCCGAGCACGCGGCAGACCCGGCGCTCGGACAATCTCAGCTCCGACCTGACATGGTCGATGCAGGCGCGGCGACGCGCGGGGCTTAGAAGTTTCCCTTGGCGGCCTCCGACAGGATCAGCTTGTCGAGCGTCAGATCCGAGACCGCCTTGCGCAGTCGCTGGTTCTCGAGCTCGAGATCCTTCATCCGCTTGACTTGATCAGTCTTCAGGCCGCCGAACTCCGAACGCCATCTGTAGTAGGTGACGTCCGTGACGCCGATCGACCGCACCGCATCGACCACCGACTGGCCCTGCGAGACCAGCACATCAACCTGCCGGAGCTTCGCGACGATCTCCTCCGGCTTGTAACGCTTCCTTGCCATCCGCTTCCTCCATCCTGTCCGAAGACATACCTAAGGGCGGACCACTTCAATGGGGGCGGATCAAGCGCTCAATTTATTGATTTTGTTCTTCTGAGGCTTGGGCACGTAGGAGAAATCTTCAGAGGCCGGGGCGGTTCCGGCGCTTCCGAACGCGGCGTGAAAGCCTGCAATGACGGCCGTGATGTCATCGCGCTGGATGCGTAACGGGGCGTCAAAGCGATCGAAACCGAGTTTGGACCATATGTCAGGATGCTGCATCAGCCAAGCACGGAGCTGTTCTAGCCCGTGGATGTGCGCGCCCTTGAGGCCGAGCTCGGCCAGCGCCTTCTCCTTGGCGATGGTAGACGTGGCCGGCTTCTTCCGGTTCGTGAAGACTAGGTAGAACTCGAGTTCGCCGCCGTCAGCGAGCGCTTTGATCTTCGGCTTCTCGTCATCGACGATCTTGCCAAACTCCTTGCTACCACACGAAGCCACCGGATTGGCGGTATGCTTGGCCTGGATCACGAATTTGCCTGAATACGGCGCGGCGACGCTTGGAAACTTTTGGGCCGTTCCAACGAAGGTGCCATCGCGACCTCCGTCCTTGCCAGCCGCGAAAACGACCGCTCCGGTGCCAAGGATCTGCTGGCAGATGGCCCCGACCAGACTCTCGAATTCGTCGGAACTCAGATCATGAAACTGGAAAGTACGCCGCACGCCGATTCCCCCAAGTGCCGCCCCTATTCAACACCTGCCTCATTAAGCCGGCAAATGAGCCAGACGAATTCGAGCAGGCTGCGCGAATACCCGAGTGCTGGTGCGCCAACGCCGAACGTAAAGTGGATCGCCCCGCTCGGCAACGATTCGAGGGGCGCCACGACGAAGCCTCCCGAGCGCTGTTCTCGCCCTTTGTGGATGATTTTTGTGGTCCTGCGACGCCCTTTGCACGCAGCTCGAAGCGGCTTTGAGATCACTCGCCAACGTGGACAGCGTGCCCGACGGCACTAGCCTGGCGACGCGATTCGCAAGCTAGGGGGACGTTGGGCTTGGTCTGATGAGGTGGACGGCCTCCATCCGCGGGGATCATCGTGCCAAAGTGTGGCTGTTGTGGTCACACAGGAAGGAGAGCCGCCCACCTCATCAGACCATATGTTGTAAGGTTTTGCGGGGGCGACATGTCGGCCTGGAATGTATTTCGCGAACGTCTGGACGCGCTTGGCGGAGATGCTGAGGCGCGCTTCAACGTACTGTTTGAGGCGATGAAGTAGAAAGCGCGTTCGGCGTCAGCGGTCCTAGCCGTCGACCGCCTTCAAGAACTCTTCCATGAGCGCGGCCGCATCACGTTGCTTGAGGACAAGCTGATCCTTGTCGGCTTCTTCGCCGAGCTCGAACCGGGCCGCGCCCACGGGTCCGTCTTTCTCGAAACCTCTGGCGTTCTTGTCGGTCCGGAACCTGCTGCGCAGGATCCGCAGGGCGCCCTTGACGATTTCGTCGTGCTTTCCGTTGAGAGCGGCCCGGAATTCCGCAGCCGCGGCGGCCACGCCTCCAGGTGCGAACTCAATACAGTAGAGGATGTCGTGCGCGTCCTTCCGGGCGCCGCGTCCCTCGAACGCGTAGGCCTTGAGGCAGATGAAACAGAGGAGGTTTGCATGGCGGATGACTTCAGTCGCCTTGCCACCATCTGCGATCAGATCAGCTGTAACACCCCGTTCGATGTATGAGTCGAAGACCATCGATGAATGCGGGATGTTCATCGCGGAGATGTCGCCCTTCGTCGGGAGCACTTTCAGCTTGCCGCCCTTGGTGTCGGGATCATCAGCCAGCAGCTCCAGCTCGATGACGGTCTTGCCTTCCCGCAGCCACCATCCCCACTTGTCGTTGTTGTTGTTCTTGTTGAGGCGCGGCTTGAACCCGATCTTCTGGAGGTTCTCTTCCAGCGTCCGGTAGGCTTCGGTCTCGCCCAGCATCTCCATCTTGATCACGACGTCGATGTCGCCCGTGCCGGCGTGCGCCCGGATCTTGGGCGGTTTGTCGTGAACGAGATAGCGTGGAACCAAGCCACCGATGAGGTACATCGACTCCTTCCATGGACCGAGGTGGCGCAGGAGCGTCACAAGCACTCGCTCGCACAGATCGGTGACTTCGGGGTTGTATTCGTCGATCGTCTTCCGTTTGGTCATCAGTAGCCCAGCGCTTCCTTGCGCAAATGATCCGCCAACTCCGCCGCCCGGCCTGGAGCCCTGATCAGATCCAGATAGGCGATCACCGGGCTCGCGAGCTTGAGTCCATCTCTCTTCTCGCTGAACAGAAAATCGGCCTCTTCGCGTGACTCCAGAATGAGGAGATTCGCTCCGTCATCCACCGGCTCGGCTGACAGCGCTTCGACCAGCTTGTCGCGCGCGCCAATCTCAACACGACATCTCACCGTCGAGATCGATGAGAGATGTGGCGTGTAATGTTGGGCTGCGACCTCGCCGGTCACGATGCACTTCAGTTTCAGATCGTTGGAAATCGTGCTGACTTTGCGTGCGAGCGCCTCTGCCTCTGCGCGTGGAACATAGTAGCGGCGAAAGACTGGTGGACGGCCGGTTTTGATCTGCGCGACCCACGCATCGAGCATTGCGCCTGGCTTGTTCAAGCAACGCTCTTTCGACGGACCATTTCCTTGCGCCGAGACCCAGTCAAAGAGGTCGAGCATCGACATGGCGTCCGAGGCGGTGGCGGGCGCAACCTCAGCTTCCTCGGCGATATCCTTAAGGCTCACCCACTGGTGATGGCGCTGCAGCATGGCGTGCATGACCTGCGCGCGCTTCCCCCGGAACATCGCCCGGTTCTTCTTCTCGATGGGTTTAGGCTCCGGCTTGTCGACCAGGACGTAGAAGCCCGGCGCCGGAATGAAGAGGCTACCGCCGCTGTCGAAGTAGCCGATATTGTTCTGGTGAAGCATGTCTTTCGCGCCCTGCGACAGCGAATAGGCTTCGAGAAGAGCGAGTGGCGGATTGGTGACCTGGAAGCGCTCGTCGCCATTCACCGTCCAGATTATGTCGCGGACGTCGCGTGGAAACAGCGATCGGCTCTTGGCTTCGATCATCAGGACGACTGGCTTACCGCCAACGGGTTTGATGGTGATCTTCGCGTCGGTCCACATCCCGCGCTTTTGAGTCTCGTCGACGTCTAGCCCCTTTATCCCCGGCAACGCCTGAAGAGCTTCCACAAGCAGCTGTATTTGCTGTTTTTCCAAGGATTTTTCGACAGACATTCGCTAAACTCGCATTATTCACTGCGCAGTGAATAACGTACAAATACCGAATATACGGTAAAAAGTCCATATTCACTGCGCAGCGAATAACGCCATTACACCGAATATAGGGCTAGACCGACCAGCTGGCTGACCAACGGTCCGGCGCTCTGTCCCGCCCAGAACGGCACACCAGGGCGGCCCGCTGGGCGGTCGGCGGGACGGCCTCCGAATTGGGTTCGGCGAACCCGGAATGCAACTCCGCGCCGGCCGCCAAATCCGAATTCTGTTCGGCGCCGCTCCGGCAGCGGTCTTGCGCCTCGTTGTCCACGCAGGGGGACAAGCGTGGGCACGCAGGCTCTCGTGCAAGTACCTTGATTTTGTAACGCTTGGAAAATCACCCCGGTTACCCCTACAGGTTCGCTGGCTGTTCTCGTCCAGGCGATTGGCTACGGCCTCGCCTCCACCTTCGTGCGCAAGGCATGGCGACCATCCGCCGATACCGGCGCAGCCAGCTTTGCAGCGATTTGCCGTCCAATTTCGTCAGCCGCTCGCCGGAGCGGCGTGTCTGCCAGGTGCGCGTATCGCTGTGTCGTGGACGCCTGTCGGTGACCAAGGATCCCGCCGATAAGCGGAAGCCCGATCCCGCCACTCGCGCCAACGCTGGCAAACGTGTGCCTCAGGTCGTGAATGCGGACATCGCCGATGCCGGCCGCCTTGCGGATCCGACGCCACTCCTTGGAGAGTCCATCGAAGTGCCCGTCCGAGCGCGCCGCCGGAAACACCCACTTTGCATTGTCGTTCGCCCATTCGCGCTCGGCCGTCAGCAGGTCGATGGCAGCGCCGGCCAGCGGAATGATCTTAGCGCCGGTCTTGCTGCTCTCGAGCCGGAGCATCCCGAACTCAAAGTCCACTTCGGACCATTTCAGCGCTTCAATCTCGCCGCGCCGCGCGCCCGTCAGGACAAGGAGCCGAATGACGGTTGATGCCTTGCCTGCTGTTGGCGAGGGCGCGGGCGTATCGAGCGCCTGACCGAGCTGCCTGATCTCAGCGGCGCTTAGATAGCGGTGCCGCTTCTGGCTTGGAGCCAGTTTGACACCCAGTGCCGGATTTCGCTCAATCAGCCTTTGATCCACTGCGAAGGACAGGATTGAAGACAGGAGGCGGATCGTACGGGCAGCTGTGCCTGCACCTCCCTTGACGTTGACGAGGCCCCGCTTCCTCCCCTTCCGCTTGGTGCGGGAGTCTCCCTTGGCGATCTGATTGCGAAGATGCTCGATGTCACTCCTCGTCAGATCGACCACGGCGCGATGCCCAATCAAAGGCTTCAGGTGATGGTTTGCCTGCGCTACCTCGTTGTCGATATTTTGCTGCGAGCGACTTTCGCCAGTCCGACGATTGGTCATGACACCCGTTGTCGACCAGATGTCGATGAGCTCGGCAACAGTTGCAGCCGTCCGATGGCGAAGGCGCTCTTCCGCTGGATCTTCCCCTAGCCCGGCCTTCCGCAGAACCGCTTTGGCTTCAACCCGGGCCTCGTCTACTGTCGAGGTTCCGTAGACGCCGACGGTGAGTTTCCTAAGCCTCGCCTTTCGACCGCCGCCCACACGATACTGAACGACGAATGTCTTCTTGCCAGAGGGCCTGACGCGAAGGCCGAACATCGGAAGCTCGTCGTCCCAATAGATGCGATCCGCCGCTTCGGGCATCACCGCATCGACAGAGCGTTTGGTCAGGCGCACCAGTATCCCCGCTTTTAGTGGTATCTCTGAAATTGTAGCGCGAGATTTCTGGGCATCACCTGGGCATCACCGTGCACGGGAATTAGGGGTGATTTGAGGAAACAGGAGGAAACATAAATTGCCATCGGACCTTCCTCTCTGATGGATTTGCAGACTGTGAGTAGCGCTACAAACCCTTGTGGCATCAGCGAAATCGCCACGCGATGCTACAGCAGGTTATGAAAGGTGGCAGTCGCTGATGCATGTCGACTCAGCCGACTGCGGACGCCAGTTCTGGATTCGTAATGCGGGGGTCACGTGTTCAAGTCACGTAGGCAGCACCACTTAACCCCTTGTTTTCTAAGTCCTTTTTCGTCGTTGCGCTGCGCCTTACGCGTTGCATTCCATTTCAATGCGAGGGTCAACTTCTCTTCTGCGCGTGTTTGCAGCGTGTTTGCTGCTAGGTGGAAGCACATTGGAAGCACAAAGCGTCGCGGCAGAAGACACGAGCGCCTCTCGAGGTTGTTTGCTTGACGTCGCTCCGAGTTTCCGCAGCTCGCGAATTGGTCGTGGAACGCAAGCCCAACCGCTGCTCGACAGCTGGTAGATGACATCGCCGGGTTATCGCCAAGCCTATCTAGCTGCGACCTATATGTTGGCAGCCTTCATCGGCCTGAGACCCTCGATGCGTGATCCCTTCGCAATCAAATTGGGCCTTAGGCGCTGATACAGCCGCCCGTAGTTGTAGAACGGCACGCTCGGCCAGAGGTGGTGCATCAGGTGAAGGTTCTGCTGGAACGTGAGCAGACCCGCGCACGGCCACAGGCTTACCCGCGTGTTGAGATATCGCTCGGTGCTGTCGAACGGATGGTGAGGCAGCCAAGAGAAGAAGATCGCCAGGAGAGTTCCTCCCAATCGGCTGGGGAGAAACAGCAGAAATAGCCAATCCATGAAGTGGCCAGTCGGGATGGCTATGGCCAGCAGAACCAGTACGGCAACGGCGACGACGTCCGACTGGATCACCTCGGAACCACGCAGGTCTCTCACAGCCATTTTATAGTCCTTCGGCGAGAGATAGCGAAGGATGAAGAGAGGTATCGTAACGACGATGCTCATCAACACGGACTTCAGAAGCAGCATTGCAAAGCCGCCCTTGACCCAGATGTCTGGATCCTCATCCGTGTTTGTGTGCGAGTGATGCATCAGGTGCGCTCGCATCAGCATTGGCCAGTTCAGTCCCTGCCCTAGCGCTGAAATCCAACCGACGACGTCGTTGAGCCAGCGCAGCTTCGGATGTGCGGGGACAAGGTTTCCGTGAACGCTCTCATGCGTCAGCGTGTAGTGTCCGTAGGTCGCAAAGGTGAGGATAATCGTGCACACCCATAGGGGCACGAGGCCCGCAAGACCAAGCCAAACGACGCCCACCGTCAACGATGGAAGCACGATGGCCAGCACCAGCGTCGGCCACGCGACTCCTGGCGACAGCTCCTTTGCGATTCGCTTTTCATCGGCGGGGCTTATGGGCATCGTAACGCGGACATTGACGTCAGAAGCGCTGCGATTGTCGTCCAGGTAGATCGGCTGCATGCTCTCGATAGACACTGATGTTTCCTTTCAGCTTCGAGACCGACAGAAACTTGCAGGCGCGCGACCACAGCTCGGCGGTCAATTCACACAGACCTCGGCGGTCACACTTTCCTGCCCTGCGAGCCCGCCGTTTTCTGGACATGGACGCAGTTGAAACGTCATTCACGTATTTAACATAACAGTCGTTGTGTTGATTAGTCAACTGCTCGCGATCGGACGGCGATTGCGGACACACCCAAGGCGGACCGCCATATTAGATAACACCCGTTGCGATAAATATCTTGAGATGCTACCAGTCACGTCTCACGCCGCTACGCGCCTGAAGGAGCCGGCCATGAACGATAAAGTTGCGCCTCGCGAGATCATCATCCCCCCATCGACACAGCAGATGTACGACAACCTGCACTTCGCGCCGGCGACGCGGGTTGGAAACATGATCTGGGTTTCGGGTCAGGTCGGAACGGATGCAAACATGCGAGCGGGACAAGGCATGGACGCCCAGGCGCGCTTTGCATTCCAGAACCTGAAGTCTGTTCTTGAAGCCGCCGGCGCGACGCTCGCAGACGTTGTCGAGATCATCACGTTCCATACGGACTTACGCGGAGACATCGCGGAGTTTGTGCGCGCCAAGGACGAATTCTTTCCCGATCGGTATCCTTCCTGGAGCGCAGTCGGTGTGACGCAATTGGCTCGCCCAGAGTTTCTCGTCGAGATTCGTGCAGTTGCGGTCGCCGGCTGCGGCAAGACCTGACCGACAGCCCTCGCTCAATACTCCAGAACGAGAGACACCGAATTGGCGGACGGACAAGCTCGACACCAGTACAGTATCAAGGACAGGATCCGGGCCGCCCCGTCAGCGTACCGCTCAACCGGAGGCTGGGCTGAGAAACCAGCGCATATTCGACCTCAGCTTGAAGAGAGTATCACGGCTGACGTCGTGGTTGTCGGCGCGGGCTTTGCCGGCCTCTCGACTGCGCTCGAGCTGACAGCGCTAGGGGCCGACGTCGTGGTCCTTGAACGCGAGTTTGGCGGATTCGGCGCCAGTGGCTGTAACGCGGGGTATCTGGCAGGCGCCCATGGACTGGACTACGCCGCCATCATCAAAACGATAGGTCGCGAGCAGGCCAAGCAGATCGTCGCCTATTTCGAAGAAGGCATCGCCTACGTCGAACGCAAGTTGGCGGAACACAGCATCGACTGCGACTACCTCCCGTCTGGCCTCATCGGCGCAGCGGTACATCCTTCGCAGGAAAAGGCGATGCGCTCCAAAATGGATCTGGCCGTCGAGCTTGGCGCTCCTGCTCAGTTTCTTGACTCCGCTGCAATGCGGGCACGCGAAATTCCGCCTGCGTTTCTATCTGGCGTGCTGGCGCCCGGCGGGACCCTGAACCCCGGCAAATACGTCCAGGGCTTGCGCAGGGCAACGATCGACGCTGACCTGCCTCGTTTCTTCGGACCATCGCTAGTTTGAGTAGGCGGCCACTTCTGCCTTCTGTGTTTGCCCGTGTCCGAGCGGTTGAGCGACGGAGCGGAGCGCGGAGGCCCCACATACCGCAGC
>Ga0208492_1001340_pt1 | contig 15575 bp, 13 predicted proteins | sample Subbioar_CSW14AB_FD_184820 | JGI IMG/M metagenome (GOLD analysis project Ga0208492, IMG submission 184820) | Serpentinite rock and fluid subsurface biosphere microbial communities from McLaughlin Reserve, California, USA - CR12Mar_CSW14AB (SPAdes) | ecosystem: Environmental > Terrestrial > Deep... | reverse complement strand
AAGCCGCAGCAGACCGCCCACGACACCCGTTACGATATCGCCCACGAGTTCATGGACGTGGTCTACAAGCTGTGGGAAGGCAGCTGGGAGGACGACGCCGTGGTGCTCGATCGGGTGAACGGCATCTACACCGATCCGGCTCGCGTCCACCCCATCCACCACGACGGCACCTACTACGCGCTCGACGCCATCCACCTGTGCGAACCCTCACCCCAGCGCAGCCCGGTGATCTACCAGGCCGGCAGTTCCCCGAAGGGTCAAGCCTTCGCCGCCGCCCACGCCGAGTGCGTGTTCGTCGCCAACCACAACCGTCGCGTGGTGGCGGACTACGTGCGCAGCCTGCGCGCCCAGGCGCTGGAGTTCGGGCGCGCCGCCGACGACCTGCGCATCTTCGCCTTGCTCGCGGTGGTGCCGGGGCAGACCGATGCCGAGGCCCAGGCCAAGTTCAATGACTACCAGCGCCACGGCCTGCGTGAGGGCGCGCTGGCTCTCATCTCGGGCTGGACCGGGGTCGACATGTCGAAGCTCGACACCAACGCCACCATCGGCGAGATGGATTCCGACGCCATCCGCACCCTCGCTGACTCGCTCTGTGTGCGCACCGTCGGCGAGTGGGCCGACTACCTGGTGGTGGGCGGCGCCGCCCCGACCGTGGTGGGTTCGCCGCAGACGGTGGCCGACGAGATGCAGGCGTGGATGGACGAGACCGGCGTCGATGGTTTCAACCTCGCCTACACGGTGATGCCCGAGTGCATGGAGGAGTTCGTCGACCTCGTGGTGCCCGAGTTGCAGCGTCGCGGCATCTACCGCACCCGCCACGAGGACGGCACCCTGCGGCACAAGCTCTTTGGGCGCGGTGATCGGCTGCGCGCGCCCCACCCCGCGGCGCACTGGCGCTGCCAACCCTCGACCGGGGAGCAGGACGCAGCGGCTGGCTGATGCTGGCGGCGTTCGGCATCGCGGTGATGGCTGCGGCGTTCGCACCGACTGCGTCACCAGTGTAAAGAGACAGTTGGGCGTGCCCGCGGCGGTGCCGATCAGGCTGACTGCCTGCACGCCTCCACGAGGAATCGAACGACGCCATGAGCGACCAGCGCGAAGCCGTAGGCCATCCCCTGTGTGCGTACCGGTTAGCGGTTGCCCAAGAGATCGCGCGTCTCTCGCAACGTTGATGAATGTCCATTCTCAGCACGGAGAAAATAGACGGGTGAACACTATCGAGACCGATTATCTGGTGGTCGGCGCCGGCGCCGCCGGCATGGCCTTCACGGACGCGCTGATCAGCCACGGCGACACCGATGTCGTGATGGTCGAGCGTCGCCATGATCCGGGTGGCCACTGGCACGACGCCTACCCTTTCGTGCGCCTTCACCAGCCTTCGGCGACTTATGGCGTCGATTCACGCGCCCTTGGTACCAATGCCATCGACACCATCGGCTCCGACGCTGGCTTCTACGAGCGGGCGGGCGCACATGAGATCTGCGGCTACTACCGCAAGGCATTGGACGAGGTGCTGCTGCCATCGGGCCGGGTGCATTTCCACGGCCTCAGCGACTACCTCGGCGACTTCACCGGCGAGCACGTGTTCCGCTCTCGGCTGACGGGCGCGAGCACCCGCGTGCGGGTGCGCCGCAAAGTGGTCGATACCACCTATCTCGAAGTGTCCGTACCGGCGAACCACACGCCGTCATTCGTCATCGACGCCGACGTGCGGTTTATACCGGTCGGAGATCTGGTGCACCTGGATTCGGCACCGAGCGGCTACACCATCCTCGGCGGCGGCAAGACCGCCATGGATGCCTGCTACTGGCTGCTCGAACACGGCGTGCGCCCGGACGCCATCCGCTGGATCCGTCCGCGTGATTCCTGGGTGCTGCCGCGCGCGTGCTTCCAGCCGCTCGATCTGGTCGGCCCGACACTCGAGGGGTTCGCCCGCGCCGTGGAGATCCTGGTGGAGGCCGCCGATGTCGACGACCTCTATCGTCGACTCGAAGCCGCGGGCCTTGCCCGCCGTTTCGACCGCACGGTCACCCCGACCATGTTCCGCGGCGCCATCCTGAGCACGGCCGAATGCGACGCACTCGAGCGCATCGAGCAGGTCATCCGTCTTGGCCGGATACGCCGCCTCTGTCCCGAGCGCATCGTGCTGGAACACGGCGAGATCCCGAACGACCCGCGGCAGGTGCTGGTCGATTGCACGGCCAGCGGCTTCCAGGTCAATCCCGAGCGCCCGATTTTCGAACCCGGGCGCATCACTCTCCAGGGTCTGGTCGGCGGCTTCACCAGTTTCTCTGCGGCCACCATCGGCTTTGTCGAGGCCACCCGCGGTGACGACGCCGACAAGAATCGCCTGTGCGTACCGACACGCACTCTGAACGAGCCGAGCGACTGGATTCGTGCCTACCGTGGCATGCTCCACACCAACGTCGCGAACATGGGCGATCCCGCGATGGCCGCCTGGCTGGAGAGCACGCGCCTCAACATCACGAGCGGCTTGGCAAAACACGCCGACGACCCACACATCCAGCGCTCGCTTGCGCGCGTCGCCGAACTCGCCGATCCCGCCCGTCGCAACGCTGACCGACTGCTGGCGCTGACGAGCGTGGGGGAAAGGTGACGAGCGGGTGGAAAATGACTGTGCGCAGCCCGCGACGTCTTTCAACCGTCAGTTCGTCGACGCCTTGCTCGTGAAAACCGCCAATTGCGCGTCGAATGCGCGCTTGTAGGCGGGCCGCGCTTCTGCGCGGGCGACGTAGGCGGAAAGGTTTGGGTATTCGTGCAGCATGCCGGACGATTTCAATCTCAGTAGCACGCCCACCATCACCAGGTCGCCAGCGCTGAATGCATCATCAAGCCAGTCGGCATCGCCAAGGTGCTTGGAAAGTTCGCCCAAACGGACACGGATGCGGTTCTCGACCATCGGTAAGCGCTCCTCGTACCAGGGCTTGTCGCCATCGAAGTAGCTGGCTGTTTCTCGCTCGAGGATCACGGGCTCCATGGTGTTGAGAGCGGCAAACATCCAGGTGATCGCTCGTGCGCGGGCATGTGCGTCGCTTGGCAGCAGGCCTGCATGGCGCTCGGCGATATGGAGCACGATGGCACCCGATTCGAACAGGATCAGGTCGCCTTCTTCATAGCTTGGAATCTGCCCGAACGGATGCAGCGCAAGGTGCGTGGGTTCCTTCATCGCGGCGAAGGAAAGAAGCCTTACGCGGTAAGGCTGGCCGACTTCTTCAAGCGCCCAGCGAACGCGCATGTCGCGTGCCAGGCCCCTGCCGCCATCGGGCGACTGTGCAAAAGCGGTGATGGTGGGGATCATGGGTGCGCTCCGAAGCTATGCAGGCATGACGGTCTGTCTGCCTGTTGATGACGTCGACATCTCAATCGGACAACGCAAGAGGGCGCATTGCGAAGAGAGAGATTGAGAAGCACCCACTCTCGTTCGCCACCGCTGAAGCAGCGTTCCCAAGCCGGAATCTAAGTCACCTTGTTGAAGCGCTGTTCCGGCGACAGTGCTTGCAGTCGATCGCGGGCCTGCATCGCGATCATCCAGCCAGGATATTCGGGCGGCAGCGCGCTGGCCTGGTCCAGGCGTTCCAATTGCGACGCGTCGAGTTTGATGCCGGGTGCCGCCAGGTTGTCGCGCAGTTGTGTTTCGTCGCGCGCACCGATGATCACGCTGGTGGTCACGGTTTGCTGCAGCAGCCAAGCAAGCGCCACGCGCGCGACCGACACGTGCTGTTCCTGCGCCACTTCGGCGAGCGCATCCAATACCAGATAGCCGCGCGTCTCATCGACCGGCGGAAAATTGAAATTTGCGCGGCGCGCACCATCCGGGCCTTTGTGGTTCCGTGAGAACTTGCCGCTCAGGAAGCCGCCGGCCAGGGGGCTCCAGATCAGCAATCCGACTTGCTCGGATGCCATCAGGGGACACAGCTCGCGTTCCACATCGCGACCGGCAATCGAATAGTAGGACTGGATGGTCTCGAATCGCGCCAGGCGGTCCCGCTCACTCACGCCGAGCGCCTTCATCAGTTGCCAGGCCGCGAGATTCGACGCGCCGATGTAGCGTACCTTGCCGGCGCGCACCAGGTCGTCGAGCGCGCGCAGGGTTTCGTCCCATGGCGACAGCGCGTCGTAACCGTGGATCTGGTAGAGGTCGATGTAGTCGGTGCCGAGTCGTCGCAGACTGGTTTCCACCGAGTCCATGATATGGCCACGGGACAGCCCGACGGCATTCGGCCCCGGGCCGACCCGCCCGCGCACTTTGGTCGCCACCACCACATCGTTGCGTCGCGCGCCGAGTGCCTTGCCCAGCATCTGCTCGGCCAGCCCGCCTGAGTAGGTGTCGGCAGTATCGAAGAAGTTGATGCCCGCATCCAGGCAGACGCCGACCAGACGATCGGCTTCGGCCTGTTCTGTCTCACCGATGACCTTGTACATCCCCTCGCCGCCGAAGGTCATGGTGCCGAAGCAAAGCTCCGAAACGCGCAAACCGGTTCTGCCCAACTGTCGATAGTTCATCTGGATCTCCTCGTTCAAGTTGTCTCGCCCGTCACTGCGACCATGCGAGCGTGCTCTCGGTACCGCGGTCTGTAGGCCACTGCGTACTCAAGATCATCTGCGGCCGCCTGTCGCCTCGCCACTGACCCATCCCTGTCGTGTCCCGAACAAGATAGCGGCGAGTTCGAAATAGACCAGCATCGCGAGTCCTGCCCCTATAATCGCAAGACCGAAAACGGGAACCCGATCTTCCCCATCTTCTCCAGCCTGCCAGGCCGCCCAGACATTCCATGAGTGATGATATGACCGAGAATCAGCGCCCCAAAACACAGCCCGATTACGACGTGGTCGTTGTCGGCTCCGGTTTCGCCGGGATCTACGCCCTGTGGCAGGCACGGCAACGCGGACTCAGCGTCAGGGGTTTCGAGCGCGGTTCCGATGTCGGCGGCACGTGGTATTGGAACGCCTACCCGGGCGCACGCTGCGATGTCGAGAGCTACAACTACGCGTATTTCTTCGACAACGACATCGTGCGCGATTGGAACTGGTCCGACGCCTGCGCGGGCCAGAACGAGATCCAGCGCTATCTGCGCTTCGTAGCGGAGCGCTGCGACGTTGTGAAGGATATTACCTTCGATACCAAGGTGCTCTCGGCGAGCTACGACGAGGGCAGGGGCTTGTGGTGCCTGCGGACCTCCACCGGCGAAACGGTTCTTTGTCGCTACGCAGTGCTTGCCATCGGCGCGCTGTCCGATCCCAAGGCGCCGGACATCGAAGGCGTGAATGACTTCGCCGGCGAGGCCTATTTCACTTCGAGCTGGCCCAGGGACGGCGGTGTCGATCTGCGTGGCAAGCGCGTCGGCGTCATCGGCACCGGCTCATCCGGTGTGCAGGTGATTCCGGAAATCGCCAAGGTCGCGGCCGAGGTCACCGTCTTCCAGCGCACCGCCAACTATGTCACCCCGACCAGTTCGGGACCCATGGATCCCAAGTTGGTCGCTGCTCTGCGCGAAGACCCGCAAACCATCCGCCGCGCATTCCGCGAGACCTACGGTGGCCATACGCCGCTGCGCATGGGCGACGAGCGCTTCCTCGAACTCGATGCCGCGGGACGCGAGCAGGTATTGCAGCAGGCGTGGGACGGCCACTACATCGCCCTGGCCTTCAGGGACGCCTATCTGCCCGAGGCGAATGCCGCCATCTCCGACTTCATCCGCCAGCGCATGCATGCGCAGGTGGAAGACGCCTGGACGGCGGACCACCTGGTGCCGTGGGATCATCCCTACGGCGGAAAGCGGCCGTGTCAGAGCGATGTGTACCTTGCAACTTTCAATCAGCCGCATGTCCGTCTCATTGCCCTGGCCGAGACGCCCATCGAGCGCATCGTTGCCGAAGGCATCAGAACGAGCGCCGAGACCATTGCCCTCGACGTCATCGTCTATGCCACGGGCTTCGACGCCATCTCGGGGCCGGTCTTTGCCATCGACATCACGGGTATCGGCGGGCGGTCGATGAAAGACGCGTGGGCCGATGGCCCTCTCAACTATCTCGGCACCATGGTTCACGGCTTCCCCAATCTCTTTCTTCCGTCGAGCGCGATGTCGCCCTCCGTGCTCTCGAACATGGCGACGCTGGCCGAGCAGCAGGTCGATTTCATCTTCGACACCATCGACTGGCTCGACCAACACGGACGTCCGCTTCTTCATCCGCGCTCGGATTCACAGGAACACTGGCGCAAGGAGACTCTGCGCTACGCCGAGCGCCGACCCGGCGCGCTCACCACCAAGAGCTGGTACTCCGGCGCGAATATTCCGGGCAAGCCGCGGGTTTTCATGGTGTATTGCGGCGGCTTCAAGCGTTACAACGAGACCTGCTACCGCGAACTCGAGAACGGCTTCCCGGGATACGAATTGGTGGAGTCGCCGCAAGAACGCGGTGGAGCGCAAGCCGCCGGCGGATGAACTCCCCGAGACGAGCGCGGCTGTCGCGCTGACGCTTCGGGCAGGCGCGTCACGCTTCACCGACCGTGGCGCGGCACGTGTGCGGTGCGTTGGCCGCAATAAATCCCCAAAGGCCGCGCAACTCTCGCGCAGATTTGAGGAGTGTCGCATTCAAAGTTAGTCTCACGGGCTTGATTCACGCTGAAGGAACCCGCGCGACATGAACATGCTATCCCTGCTTGCGACTGACGTCGCCGCCGAATTGAAATCCCGCGGACAGACCGTCGCGGTTTCCGAATCTTCCGCCGGTGGCCTCATTTCCGCCGCTCTCCTTTCGATTCCCGGTGCCTCGGTCTACTACCTCGGTGGCGGGGTCATCTACACCCGCGAAGCGCGCCGCATCCTGCTCGACATCCCCGATACTGACGTGGAGCACCTGCTGCCGCTCTCCGAGGACTATGTCACGCGCTGCGCCGTCGCCATACGCGAGAAGCTCGGCGCCACCTGGTCGGTCTCCGAGATCGGAACCACGGGCCCGACCGGCTCGCGCTACGGCGTTCCGTCGGGCGTGTGCTGGCTGGTCGTCGATGGGCCGGTGCGTCGTGTTCGCCACATCGAAAACGCGGGCGACGACCGCGAAGCGAATATGTGGGGCTATACCCGCGCGGCGCTGGACCTGCTGCTGGACGCCATCCGCGCCCAACCGTGAGTTGAATTGGCGAAGTGGCATCTCATCGAGCGTTCCGTGGTCGCGGGTTTGTTCGCATGCTCTGCCGGTCCTTCACCCGCGCCTACCGCCGCGATGATTCCCGGGGAAAAGTCCTTGAGCTGCGAACACGCAGGCATTTTGCCCGGCCTGGGTCAGGCGCCTTGCCCTGGCCCAAGCTGGGGAGTCCCACTAGCATGTTCAATCCCACGCTCAAGAATCCTGGGTTTGATTATGCGACTGTGCAGATTCCTGGTTTGGCCTTGCGCCGTCCTGTTCCTCGCGATAGTTCTGCCGAGCGCGCAAGCTTCAGCCGCGGCGGGCGTGCTGGTTCTCGATTTCGGTTTGAAGGACGACACCCTGCTGCCGAACGTGCCCGCTGAAGTCGCGCGCGTCGGGGAACTCGCGCCTTATGTGCGAAACCGGCTCAAGGAACTTGGCCGCGCGAGTCCGGCGAGCGAAATCGACGCGGAAGCGCGAGCGCAAATCGCCAACGGCTACCTGTTGGCCCACACGAAGAGAATCCAGGAACTCGGTCGCGCCGCAGGTATGCCGTGGGTGGCGGTCGGCTACAGCAATAAATTCAGCTTCCTCATAAGCTGGACCCGCGTTTTCATCGTCGAGACCTCGACTGGCCTCTTGGTGGCGCGCGCCGAAGCCGACCTGCGTGGCGCGATGACGGACCAACGAATGACCCGCCGTTGCGCGGTCAGCCTCGCCGATCAGATTGACGATCTGCTGACCACGATAGAGCGCCAACGAACAGCCGGCGCGACGACGCAGGGGGAGCAGGGGCCACGAGAGGATTGAGAAAATACGGGGTCAGGTGAAGGTCTTTTCCCTAGGAGTAATGCGCCGACGCGCGAGTGACCAGCCCCATCTCGTCGAAGAAAAAGACCTCGACGGCCGGCCCACGCACGCCCTCGTAATGGAGCGCGATGCTGTCGGCACCGATGTAAATCGCGGTCAGGGTGAAATGTAAATCGGGCATCATCGCAAGTGCCTTGGCCCAATAGGCGCCGACCGCATCCTTGCCACGCAGGACGCCGGACGCTTCGTTGGCGATGGTCGCGATGCGCGGCGAAGACATCACGAAGTCGTCGCGATAATGGCCGAGGATGCGCGGCAGGTCGTGACTGTTCCAGGCCGCAATCCATTCCTCGGCAAAATGCGCTGCGCGTTCGCGAGTGATCATCGCCGTGACCTCGGTGGTGGCTTTGCGCGAGTATGGAGCCTGAGCCTGGGCTACCGGTAGTGCAGTATGAGCGACCCGATTTCATTTTTTGACGAAATGCTGGCGACCACTCGCTCGGTGCGGCGACGCATCGACTTCACGCGTGAGGTCGAACCGACCCTCATCTACGACTGCATAGACTTGGCAGTACAAGCGCCGAGCAGCGTTGGCGGCGAGACCTGGCGCTTCGTGGTGCTGACGGAGCAGAAACGCAGGGACGCCATGGCGGCGCTCTATCGCCGGTCCTTCGACAGCTTTCTTGCCATTCAGCAGGCGGAGTCCCGGGCGCTGGGTAAAACCATGCCGGCCCTGCCGCCCAATTATCGTTACCTGGCGGACCGCATGCAGGACTTTCCCGCCATCATCGTCGTGTGTCGCGAAGGTCGGCCGCCGGCGGATATGGCAGGACAGCTCGCCTTCTACAGCTCGGTGATCCCGGCCGCGTGGTCCCTGATGCTGGCGCTACGCGCACGACGTCTGGGCACCACCTGGACCACGCTGCACTGCCGTTACGAACGTGAGTCCGCCGACATCATCGGCATGCCCGACGACGCCACGGCCGCGGTGGTTCTGCCGGTGGGTCACATGAAGGACGCCACACTGCGACGTGCGCAGCGAAGTCCGGCACGGGCGGTGACCTATTGGAATTGTTGGGGAGCGGGCGAGGGCGCTGACTGAACACAGGCCGGGGGAAAGGGTGGCGAGGACACTTAAGGTCGGTTGAAATCGAATGTGCGTGATGATGGAAGTGGTGCGGAATTTATTCTGTCAATTCCGACTCAGGAACTTTTCCAAATTAGCCGCCGGCATTCCGAGATTCATTCAAACCGGGTTTGCGCGAGCAGAAATAACTGATGTCTATGGAACTCCAGCTTGTCGCATTGAGCGACTGAGAACCGTCCGACGTTATTGTCCATGCCGCCGTTCAATCCCATTTTGTGCAGTCATTCTTCATGAGCTGCCGGCGAGATCAATAATTGCCCGTTACCCACCAATAGTGCATAACGAAGCGCTAGTACGCCTTGTGGCCTAACGATGGAACGAAATACAGCTTACGAGCAGGAAGGAAGCGTCCATTTGCTGTAGTGACGCCTGTGCGGAACTGCGGCGCCAAGCCCAGCGACGCGGCGAACAGGCCGATGAACTCATTGCGACTACACCTTGGTACCGGGAGGGGGAATCGAACCCCCACATCCTTACGGATACCAGATTTTGAGTCTGGCGCGTCTACCAGTTCCGCCATCCCGGCAAGGTGTGCGAAGGGCGCAGAGTATATTGAAAGGTCGGGCCGCGGTCGACCGTGAATCGGGCGGCTCTGTTAGACTCGCGCCCGTGCAGCTTTCCGACTTCGACTACGCCCTGCCCGAGACCCAGATTGCGCAGCATCCGACCGCGCGGCGTCGTGATGCGCGGTTGCTGATCCTGGGCGAAGAGGCGGGTGCGTGGTGCGATGGCGGCATCACGGATTTGCCGGGGCTGTTGCGACCGGGCGACGTGATGGTCCTGAACGACACGCGGGTCATTCCGGCGCGCCTGTTCGGGCGCAAGGCGACGGGCGGGGCAGTCGAGATCATGATCGAGCGGGTGATGTCCACCCACCAGGCCATGGCCCAGCTGCGCGCCAGCAAGCCGACCCGGCCGGGCACGCGCATCGCGCTCGAGCCTACGGGCGCCATCGAGGTGTGGGGCCGGGAAGGGGATCTGTTCCTCATTCAAGGTGCCGATGGCGCTGAGTTGCCGGCCCTGCTCGCGGCCAGCGGTCACATTCCGCTGCCGCCCTATATCACGCGCGCCGACGATGCGACCGATGCCGAGCGTTATCAGACGGTGTTCGCCGCCCAGCCGGGTGCGGTGGCGGCGCCGACCGCCGGCCTGCATCTGGACGAAGCGATGCTCGCGGACATCATCGCATGCGGCGTGCGCACGGCCCGGGTCACCTTGCATGTCGGCGCCGGCACTTTTCAACCCATACGCGGCGACAGTATTGAAGATCACGTGATGCACGCCGAGCGCATCGAAGTCAGCGAGGAAGCCTGCGCCACCATCGCCGCGGCGAGGGCGGCGGGTGGGCGGGTGGTCGCCATCGGTACCACGGTCGCGCGCGCGCTGGAGAGTGCCGCCCGGCCATCAGGCACGCTGGCGCCGTTTCGTGGCGATACCCGTCTGTTCATCAGGGAAGGTTTCGATTTCCGGGTGGTGGACGCGCTGCTGACCAACTTCCACCTGCCACGCTCGACCCTGCTCATGCTGGTCTCGACCTTTGGCGGCCATGCCCGCACCATGGCGGCCTATGCCCACGCGGTGGCGGCGGGCTATCGTTTTTTCAGTTATGGCGACGCGATGTGGCTGACCCGCCGCGGCGTGCAGGCGATCTGATGCCCATGCAATTTGAACTCGAGGCCACCGATGGCGCGGCCCGCGCCGGCCGCCTGACCCTCAACCACGGCGTGGTCGAGACCCCGATATTCATGCCGGTCGGCACCTATGGCACGGTCAAGGCCATGACGCCCGAGGAACTGACGGCGCTCGGCGCGCAGATAGTGCTCGGCAACACCTATCACCTCATGCTGCGGCCCGGCACCGACATCATCAGTGCCCACGGCGACCTGCATGGCTTCATGCATTGGAACAAGCCCATCCTCACCGACTCCGGCGGCTTTCAGGTCTGGAGCCTCGGCGAATTGCGCAAAATCCGCGAAGAAGGTGTCACGTTCCGCTCGCCCATCAATGGCGACAAGATCCTGCTGACGCCCGAAATCTCGATGCAGGTGCAGCGCGCCCTGGGTTCGGACATCGTCATGGTGTTCGACGAGTGCACGCCTTACCCGGCGACGGTGACCCAGGCCGCCGAGTCCATGCGTTTGAGCCTGCGCTGGGCGGCGCGCAGCAAGGCCGCCCATGTCGGCCCGGGCGCCCTGTTCGGCATCGTGCAGGGCGGGGTCTACTCGAGTCTGCGCTCGGAATCGGCGGCCGGCCTCCTCGACATCGGCTTCGACGGCTATGCCATTGGTGGCCTGTCGGTCGGGGAGCCCAAGGAGGACATGGTCGCGATGACCGCCCACACCGCCGCGCTGCTGCCGGCTGCAAAGCCGCGCTATCTGATGGGCGTGGGTACGCCGGGCGACCTCCTGGCCGCGGTCGGGTCGGGGGTCGACATGTTCGATTGCGTAATGCCGACCCGCAACGCCCGCAATGGTCACCTGTTCACGAGCCAGGGTGTGGTCCGCATCCGCAATGCCCGCCATCGGGCCAGCACCGAGGCCCTGGACCCGGCCTGCGACTGCTATACCTGCCGCAATTACTCGCGCGCCTACCTCCATCATCTGGACAAGTCCAACGAGATTCTGGGCGCGAGGCTCAATACCACGCACAATCTGGCCTACTATCTGCGCCTCATGCGTGATGCGCGGGCAGCGGCGAAGGCCGGACGCTACGCCGATTTCTCGCGCGAGACTCTCGCGCAATACGAGCCCGACGCGGGCGCCTGACAATGCCGCCCTGCGCTGTGCAATAATACGCGGCCATTTTTCGAGACTTTTCATGGACTACCTGATACCGAATGCATGGGCTCAAGCAGCGGGCGGCGCGCCTCAGGGGGGACTCGCCGGGTTCCTGCCGCTGGCTGTCTTGTTTCTGGTTTTCTACATGTTCCTCATCCGGCCGCAGATGAAGCGCCAGAAGGAACACGCCAAGCTGGTAAAGGAACTCTCCAAGGGCGACGAAGCCGTCACCAGCGGGGGGATACTCGGCAAGGTCACCGAGGTCGGCGCCAATTTCGTCAAGCTCGAGATTGCCAAGGACACCGAGATCAAGGTGCAGAAGCACGCCATCGCGCAAGTCATGCCGAAAGGCACCTTGAAGGAAATGTAAGGTGCCACGCGTCCGCGCGCCGGCACATCGCCGGCCGTGCGCCACGACACTCATAAGTAGATTCGGATCCCATCGATGAACGAATACCCGCTGTGGCGCTATATCCTGGTGCTGGTCGTCGTGACCCTAGGCGTGCTCTACGCACTGCCCAACCTCTACGGTGACGACCCGGCGCTGCAGGTGTCGGCGCGCCGCTCGGAGGTGGTCGATGACGCCCTTGCCAATCGCGTGGTCGACGCGCTGAAGGCCGCCAACATCGAGGTCAAACGCAGCGAAATGCAACAGAAGCGCGTGCTGCTGCGCTTCAACTCCCTGGAAGCTCGCGGCCAGGCCCGCGACGTGGTCGAGAAGACGGTCGGCGAGCATTACATCGTGGCGCTCAACATGGCGCCCGCCACGCCCGACTGGCTGCGCAAGTTAGGCGCCAAGCCCATGTATATGGGGCTCGACCTGCGCGGTGGCGTGCACTTTTTGATGCAGGTCGACATGGACGCCGTGCGCGTCCAGACCGACGAGCGCTTCGTCTCCGAACTGCGTACCGCCTTCCGCGACGAGAAGATTCGTTATCGCTCGATTGCGCGCGAGACGAATGGCGGCGTGCGGGTCAGCTTCCAGAACGAGGAAATGAAGCAGAAGGCGGGCACGATCCTGGGCAAGGACTTCCGCGAACTCGAACGGCAGGAACAGAGCGACCCGACCGAACTGTTGCTGAAGGTCAGCCCCAAGCTCACCGAGGAGGTGCGCAAGACCGCCATCAAGCAGAACCTGACGACCTTGCGTAACCGCGTCAACGAATTCGGCGTCGCCGAGCCCGTCATCCAGCAGCAGGGCGAAGGCCGCATCGTGGTGCAGTTGCCCGGCGTCGAAGACACCGCCGAAGCCAAGAAGATCCTGGGCGCGACCGCCACCCTGGAATTCCGTCTGGTCGATTACAACAACGACGCGCGCAAGGCCGTCGACAGCGGCCACGTGCCGATCAATTCCAAGGTCTTCTATGACAAGGAAGGTCAGCCCATCCTGCTCGAGAAGAAGGTCATGCTGACCGGTGAGTACATCATCGACGCATCCTCCGGCATCGAGCAGAGCAGCGGCGGGCCGGCGGTCTTCATCACCCTCGACGGCAAGGGCTCGCGCCTGTTCAGCCGCGCGACGCGCGATCAGATCGGCAAGCCCATGGCGGTGGTCTACATCGAGCAGCGCAAGGGCCGCCCGGTGGAGCAGGTCATCAACGTCGCGACCATCCGCGACGAACTGTCCAAGCGCTTCCAGATCAGCGGCCTCGACTCCACCGACGAAGCCCACACCCTCGCCCTGCTGCTGCGCGCCGGCGCGTTGGCCGCGCCGATCGAAATCATCGAAGAACGCACCGTCGGTCCGAGCCTGGGTCAGGACAACATCGACAAAGGCATGCTGTCGGCCGTTATCGGGCTTGTCGCGGTCATGCTGTTCACGATGGCCTATTACAAAGTGTTCGGCATCATCGCCAGTGTCGCGCTGGCGCTGAACGTGGTGCTGCTGGTCGCTTTGCTTTCGATCCTGCAGGCGACGCTGACCTTGCCCGGCATCGCCGGCATCGTACTGACGGTCGGCATGGCAGTCGATGCCAACGTACTGATCAATGAACGCATCCGCGAGGAAATGCGCAACGGCAATACACCGCAGGCCAGCATCTTCGCCGGCTACGAGAAAGCGTTCTCGACCATCGCCGACGCCAATATCACGACCCTCATCGCGGCCATGGTTCTGTTCCTGTTCGGTACCGGTCCGGTCAAGGGCTTCGCGGTGACCCTTTCCATCGGCATCCTGACGTCGATGTTCACCGCCATCAGCGGCACGCGCGCCATCGTCAATCTGCTCTACGGCCGTCGCCGTCTGAAGAGCGTGTCAGTTTAAGGGGAATCGCCATGGCAGCCGCGGAGCGCAAGGAATTCAATATCGATTTCATGGGCAGGGTGCGGCCGGCGGTCGCGCTGACCACCCTGCTGGTCATCATTTCGATCGGTGCCAGCATCTTCAAAGGCTTCAACTTCGGTGTCGACTTCACGGGCGGCGCGTTGGTCGAGCTTGGCTATGAAAGCCAACCGGATCTCAATCAGATTCGCGCGATCCTCGGCAAATCGGAGTTCCACAACGCCACCGTCCAGCGCTTCGGCGCGGACACCGATGTACTGGTGCGCGTGCCACCGACCGAAGATCGCGCAGCGGCGCAGGTCGGCGAACGCATCCTGGCATTACTGTCCGATGCCGAGTTGCGTCGCGTCGAGTTTGTCGGACCGCAGGTCGGCGACGAGTTGGCCGAGAGCGGCATCATTGCGCTCGGGATCGCGCTGTTCGGCATTTTCGGCTACGTCATGCTGCGATTCACCTGGAAGTTCTCGCTGGGCGCGATCGTCGCTACCCTGCATGACGTGGTGATCACCATCGGCTATTTCGCGGTCACCGGTACTGAATTCGATCTGACCGTGCTGGCGGCGATTCTGGCCGTACTCGGCTATTCGCTGAACGACACCATCGTAGTGTTCGACCGCGTGCGTGAGAACCTGCGCAAGACGCGCAAGGGCTCGATCTCGGAAATCGTCAACACGGCGCTCAACCAGACCCTCTCGCGCACCCTCATGACCTCGGGCGAAACCCTGCTGGCGGTGCTTGCGCTGCTGTTCTTCGGTGGCGAACTCCTGCACGGCTTCTCCGTCGCGCTCGTGATCGGCATCCTGGTCGGCACCTATTCGTCCATCTATGTCGCGACCGCGACCGTGGTGTGGCTGGGTATCAACCGTCAGGAATTGATGCCGGTGGTCAAGGAAGGGGCGGGCGCCGACGAACGGCCCTGAGCCTCGGCCACGCCGGGCGGCCAACGCGCCGCCAGGGGGCGCGCGCTGAACATCCTCGCCGATAGAGAAATCCACTCAGTCGCGGAGCATTTCTCCGCCCTGGGCGAGTTGCGGCTGTTTGAAGGCCGCAAACTCGACCGCGCGACCTTGGGCGACGCTGAGGTGCTGCTGGTGCGCTCGGTGTCCAGGGTCACGGCCGAACTGATCGCGGGCAGCCGCCTGCGTTTCGTCGGTAGCGCGACCGCCGGCGTCGATCATGTCGATCTCGAGGCCCTTGCCGCCGCCGGCATTCAATTTCGCGATGCCGCCGGCTGCAACGCGCGGCCGGTCGCCGAGCATGTGCTCACCTGTCTGTATCTGCATGCCGCTCGTCTCGGTCGCGCGCCGCGCGCCTTGCGGGTGGGAATCATCGGCTGCGGTCATGTCGGGCGTAGTCTCATGGCGCTGCTCGACGCACTTGGCATCGCCCATGTGGACCACGACCCGCCGCG
>Ga0208492_1001338_pt1 | contig 15612 bp, 10 predicted proteins | sample Subbioar_CSW14AB_FD_184820 | JGI IMG/M metagenome (GOLD analysis project Ga0208492, IMG submission 184820) | Serpentinite rock and fluid subsurface biosphere microbial communities from McLaughlin Reserve, California, USA - CR12Mar_CSW14AB (SPAdes) | ecosystem: Environmental > Terrestrial > Deep... | reverse complement strand
ACGCCCGCCACAAACTCGCCGACGCGGCCCGTCGGGTGCAGGGGCAACACGCGTCCATTGACCGTGACGACGTGGCGGTTGCCATTCAGGCCGGTGGCGCGCACCTCCAGGCGCTCCATGGAAGAGTCCACGTAGCGCACGGTGCCACCTGGCGCGCCCTCTTCGCCCATCACGTGCCAGGGCTCCAGCGCGCCGCGCAGGGTCAGGCGCACGCCGGCGGCCTGCACCTCGCCAACGAAGGGGAAGCGGAACTCGAAGTGCGGCGCGAACCACTCCGGCTTGAAATCGAAGCCGGCCATCTGCAGCTCGGCCAGCACGTCGGCGAAATCCTGCTCGACGAAGCTGGGCAGCATGAAGCGGTCGTGCAGGCCGGTGCCCCAGCGGGTCAGGCGGGTGGCGCCGTGGCCCTGGTAAGGCTCCTTCCAGAACCAGGCCACCAGGGCGCGCAGCAGCAGTTGCTGCACCAGGCTCATCTTCGAGTGCGGCGGCATCTCGAAGGCACGCAACTCCAGCAGGCCCAGGCGGCCCGTGGGCCCGTCGGGCGAGTACAGCTTGTCGATGCAGAACTCGCTGCGGTGGGTGTTGCCGGTGGCGTCGATCAGCAGGTTGCGCAGCGTGCGGTCGATGATCCAGGGCGGGCACTGGCCCCAGATGCTCATCTGGCGCTCGATCTCCTTCATGCCGATCTCGGCCTCGTAGACCTGGTCCATGCGCGCTTCGTCGATGCGCGGCGCCTGGCTGGTCGGCCCGATGAACAGGCCCGAGAACAGGTAGGACAGCGAGGGATGGTTGTGCCAGAAGGTCAGCAGGCTGGGGATGAGGTCGGGGCGGCGCAGGAAGGGGCTGTCCGCCGGCGTGGCGCCGCCGAGCACGAAGTGGTTGCCACCGCCGGTGCCGGTGTGGCGGCCATCGACCATGAACTTCTCGGTGGACAGGCGCGTCTCGTGCGCGGCCTGATAGAGGAATTCCGTGTGGTCGACCAGTTGCTCCCAGCTCGACGCCGGGTGGATGTTGACCTCGATGACGCCCGGGTCGGGCGTGACCTGCAGCATCTTCAGTCGCGCATCACGCGGCGGGGGGTAGCCTTCGAGCACGACCTTCAGCCCCGTCTCGGCGGCGGTGGCCTCGACGGCGGCCAGCAGGTCGAGGTAGTCGTCCAGGCTGGCCAAAGGCGGCATGAACACGTACAGCACACCGCCACCCTTGCCTTCGGCCTCGACCTTGGGGCCGCTGGCGCGGTCGGGGTTGCGCACTTCCACGCACAAAGCCGTTCGCGTGATCCAGTGGGCCGATTCGAAACGGCTGGGGTGGCGAGTCGGGTCGGCGTTCGAGGGCGTGGCCGGGCCAGCGGCAGCGACGACCGGGTTGGCCGCCAGGTCGCCCCATTCGCCATTGACACCCTCACCGCCCAAGCCTTCAACCGGCTGCCCCTGGATGGACACCGCCCCGCCTTGCGCAAAACCACCGCCCACAGCATGCGGGCCGTACTGCGCGCGCAGCGCCGCGGCCGAGGCCAGCGGGGCACGGGGCGCGAACGGGTCGTGTTGGTGCATGAAGGGGTACTGCCCCTGCGCAACCCAGGGCAGCGAGTCCAGCGGCAGGCGGTAGCCCATCGGCGAGTCGCCCGGGAAGAGGTACATGCGTTCGTCACGGAAGAACCAGGGACCGGTGACCCAGCGGGGCCCGCTCAGGCCTGGCGCATGCTCCCACTCGCGCTTGAGCGGCAGGGCATAGCCCACGGTGTGCGTGAGCCCCTGGTCGTAGATGCGGCGCAGTCGAACACGCTCGAGCTCGTCATCGAGCTTGGACTCGAAGGGATCGACGTTGACCGGCAGGCGGCGCTCGCGCCACAGGTAGTACCAGGTGTCTTCGAAGCCTGGCTGGATGTGTGCCGGCCCCACACCGAGCTTGTTCGACAGGGTCTCGATGAAGCGCTTGGCGTCCTCGCTGGTGTAGCGCTCGGCCTGGCGCTCGTCGGCGAACAGACTGGGGTCGTGCCAGCAAGGCTGCCCATCGGTGCGCCAGAAGATGGACAGGGCCCAGCGCGGCAGTTGCTCGCCCGGGTACCACTTGCCCTGGCCGAAATGCAGGAAGCCGCCTTCGCCGTATTTGGCGCGCAGCTTGTGGACCAAGGTGGTGGCCAGGCCACGTTTGGTGGGGCCCAGGGCGTCGGTGTTCCACTCGGCGCCATCGCGGTCATCGACCGAGACGAAGGTGGGCTCACCGCCCATGGTGAGCCTCACATCACCCGACTGCAGTTGCGCATCCACCGCCTGACCGAGTGTGTCGATCTCGGCCCACTGCGCATCGGTGTAGGGCTTGGTCACGCGCGGGGACTCGAAGATGCGCGTGATCGACATCTGGTGGTCGAACTCGACCTCGCACTCGTCCACCGCGCCGGTGATGGGCGCCGCCCCCGAAGGCTCGGGCGTGCAGGCCACGGGGATGTGGCCCTCTCCGGCCATCAGGCCCGAGGTCGGGTCCAGGCCGATCCAGCCGGCGCCGGGCAGGTAGACCTCGCACCAGGCGTGCAGGTCGGTGAAATCGACCTCGGTGCCCGAGGGACCGTCGAGCGCGGCCACGTCGGCCTTGAGCTGGATGAGGTAGCCCGACACGAAGCGCGCGGCCAGCCCCATGTGGCGCAGGGTCTGCACCAGCAGCCAACCCGTGTCGCGGCACGAGCCCGACTGCTTGCTCAGCGTCTGCTCGGGCGTCTGCACCCCCGGCTCCATGCGGATGGTGTAAGCGATCTCGCGCTGCAGCCGCTGGTTGAGCCCGACCAGGAAGTCGATGGTGCGCACCTCCTTGCGGTCGATGCTGTCCACGAAGGCTTTGAAGGCCGGGGTGAGCTCGCCCTTGACGAGGTAGGGCGCGAGGTCGTGCGCGCTTTCGGCGTCGTACTGGAAGGGGTAGTTTTCGGCGTGCGGCTCCAGGAAGAAGTCGAACGGGTTGTAGACCGCCATCTCGGCAACCAGGTCGATGGTGACCTTGAACTCCTTCGTGCGCTCCGGGAAGACCAGGCGCGCGAGGTGGTTGGCGAAGGCGTCCTGCTGCCAGTTGATGAAGTGCATCACCGGCTCGACCTTCATCGAGTACGAGAGGATGCGGGTGCGGCTGTGCGGCGCCGGGCGCAGGCGCACGACCTGGGGAGACAGGTTCACCAGCCGGTCATACCGGTAGTGGGTGACGTGGTTCAGGGCAACGTGGATGGACACACGGATCTCCGGGAGGCGGGGTGGGCCCGATCGGCCACCGCTCGGATCAACCCCAGCAAGTTGTGGGCCAAGTTGGTGCACCGCAGCATGCCGATGTCACCCCATCGGCAAGGTGTCAGCGTGCCAGCAGCTTGCGCCCATCCGGGCCGGTGAGCAACAGGCTGCCATCGGGTTGCAAACGCCAGGTGCTGGTGGCATCCAGCGCTTTGAGGAACCGGGTTTCCTGGTCCATCAGGGCCGGCACGCAGATCATGCGGGTGGTGGCCACCCCTTTGACCTCGAAGCGAGCACCCTGCAGCTTGTACGAGCCGGTGTAGCGGTTGCACCCGGCTCGCCCGGCGATCTGCCCTGCCGGGTCGAACGTCATCGTGGTGCGGCTGTTGTCGACCACGCCACGGCCATCGATGCTCTCGACCACCCATTCGCGCACCGTGAGGTCGCGTGGTGGCCCGCCTTCGACCGGAGCGATCACAGGTGTCGTGGCCGCCAGCGTGGCGCACTCAGGGTAGGCCTGCCCGTCGATCATCAGCATGCCGCTGTCGCCCCTGGACCAATAGCTCGTGCCGGGGTAAGCCGACGATGCGTAACGCGCCCCGGATGCGCTGCGCTGGGCCTGCAGCAGGTAGCGCTTGGTGCCCACGGTGAGCTCGGCCTGCTCGGCGTTGGCGCGCACGGCGATCTCCTGTTTGCCACAGCGCAGGTTGACCAGGGGTCCGATCGCGCGGGCGGGTGCGGCCGCCCCAGGCGGTTTCGCGCCTGAAGGAGCGCCAACGCCCCCCGGCCCCGAAGCACAGGCACCCAGCAGCACAGCGGACACCCCCGCGAGCAGGCCAAGGTGCACGCGACGCCAGGCGCCGCGGGACGGGAAGGAACGGTTCATGGGGGGCCTCCGGCAGACAAGCGAGCTGGCGTCGATCCTAAGCCAGGGTGAGCACGCGCCCCGCAAGGCCCGCGCTCAGGTTGCGTCAACGTGCAACCTGCTCCGGCGCCATGGCCGCCATGGTCTGGGTGCCGGCCACGATCATGCGCACCATCAGGATGAGCTCCTCGGCGAGGCGGCCTTGTTCGCTGCGCGGCAGGTCCATGGCGGTTGCCCCCATGGTGAACACCAGGCGGGTGATGGCCTTGGCGGTCAGGCCGGCCTCGAACAACCCCGTGCCATTGGCCTGGGCCAGGCGAACCAGGTCGTGGCGCAGCTCTTCCTCAAAGTAGGTGAGCTGGCGATCCACCGCCTGCTTGAAGGCGTCCGAGCCCACCGAGCCTTCGCGCAGCAGGATGTGCAGCAGCTTGTCGTCGCGCTGCAGCTGTTCCATGAAGGCCTCGACCGAGCCGCGCACCACGCTGCGGTCCACCGCGGCGCGCTGCCGTGCGTCGCCGATGATCTGCCGCAGCGAACTGCCAGCGCGGTCGATCAGGGCCACGGCCAGCTCGTCCATGTCGCGGAACTGGCGGTAAAAGCTGTTGGGCGCGATGCCGGCCTCGCGGGCCACCTCGCGCAGGCTCAGCGAGGACACGCTGCGGTGCGGGCCCACCAGGCGCAGCGCCGCCACGACGATGTCCTCCCGGGAAATCACGGCCTTGCGGCCCGGCGAAGCAGCGCGCGCAGGGACGTCGACCGGGTCGAGGGCAAGGGCAGCGGGAACGTCAGCAGAGGCCATCGGCAAGGGGGTTCAGGCGGATTCGGACGCAGAGCCGGACAGCGGCGTTGCGTTGGGTCAAACCGGCTCGCATGATACCCCCACCGATTTAATGCACAAGTGTATAGACAAACGTCTTCTCGCACGTATACTGCCGCATCTCCTCTTTGCGTCAGCCCCATACCGTGAGCGCTTCCGCCCAGGCCGTCAACGGCCTCCCCCCCACCGCCGGCTGGCTGCAGCGCGTCATGGCGCCAGCGGTCGACCCCGAGGTCTTCGACTTCTGGGTGCAGCACCTCAACCAGGCCTGGTCGTGGTCCCGCCCGCTGGCCACCATCGTCGAGCGCCGCGTGGAAGCCCGCGACACCGTCACGCTGGTGCTCAAGCCCAACCGGCACGTCGGGGGCTTCCTGCCCGGCCAGCACGTCAACGTCAGCGCCGAGGTCAACGGCCGACGCGTGACGCGCAGCTACAGCCTGACCAACGTTCCCAAGCCAGGGCGTTCGGGTTCGCGTCGCATGTCGATCACCGTCAAACGCGTCGAGGGCGGCGCCTTGAGCTCGCACCTCGTGCGGCACGCCTGCGTGGGCGACGTGCTCGGTGTCGGGCCGGCCTTTGGCGAGATGACGCTGCCCGCTCAACCCCAGGGGCGCTGGCTCTTCCTGGCCGCGGGTTCGGGCATCACGCCGCTGATGGGCCTGACGCGCGCGCTGGCCGCCCAGCACATGCCGGTCGAGCTCACGCTGCTGTACTGGGTCAAGACCCACGCCGAGCTGTGTTTCCTCCAGGAGCTGCGTGCACTGAGCACCCGCTTCCCCCAGTTCCAGCTGCAGGTCATCGTCACGCACGAGGCGCCTTCCGTGCCCGGCGAGGCACATGGTCTCATCAGCGCTCAACAACTGGCCCAACTGGCGCCCGGCCTGAGCGAGCAACAGGTGTTCGCCTGCGGCCCGGGCGGCTTCATCGAGGCCGCGCGCGAGCTGTGCGCAGGCCGCAGCCAGGCCTTCATCGCCGAGGGCTTCACACCCGCGGCCCCCGTGGCCCTGCCTGCCGCCACCGACGCCCGCACGGTGCGCGTGACCTTGCAGCGCACCGGCCGGGAGTTGCAACTCAGCACTGGCCTGAGCCTGCTCGACGCCCTCGAAGCCGAAGGCCTGAACCCACCGTCGGGCTGTCGCATGGGTGTCTGCCACACCTGCGTGTGCCCGCGCGTTGAAGGCACCACGCAGGACATGCAGTCCGGCGACACCCAGTCCGAGAGCAACATGGCCGTGCGCCTGTGCGTCAGCCGCGCCTGCACCGACCTCACGCTCGACCTTTGAACCCCATCGCACCCGTCACACCATGAGCCACCTCAACCGACGTGAACCGAGCCCCGAAGACCTGGCGCGCTTTGGCGCCGAGATCGACGACCTGCGCGCCCGCACCGTGGCCGACCTGGGCGAGCGCGACGCGCGCTACATCCGTCGCATCTACGCCGCCGTGCGCTGGATCGAGCTGCTGGGCCGTGGCGTGCTGATGGCCTGCCTGTTCATGCCCCAGGGCTGGATCGTGCCCACCGTGCTGGCCGGCGGCCTGATCCTGGGCATCGCCAAGATCCTGGACAACATGGAGCTGGGCCACAACGTGATCCACGGCCAGTTCGACTGGATGGGCGATGCGCGCTTTCAGGGCAAGACCTTCGAGTGGGACATCGTCGGCACCAGCGACAACTGGCGCAAGACCCACAACTTCAAGCACCACACCTACACCAATGTGCACGGCATGGACGACGACATCGGCTACGACGTGCTGCGCCTGTTCCCCGAGCAGAAGTGGCACCCGGCTGCGCTGCTGCAGCCGCTGTACGCGGTGATCTTCGCGCTGCTGTTCCAGTGGGGCGTGGCGGTGCAGGACCTGCGCATCGGGCGCGTGTTCATCGGCCGCATCACCTGGCGCAAGCTCGCGCAGGAAGCCGCCCCGACGCTGCGCAAGTCGCGTCGCCAGCTGGTCAAGGACTACCTCGTCTTCCCGCTGCTGGCCGGCCCCGCTTTCTGGTCGGTGTTCCTGGGCAACCTGATGGCCAACGGCATCCGCAACGTGTGGACTTACACGGTGATCTTCTGCGGCCACTTCACGGCCGACGTGCAGACCTTCCCCAAGGGCATCGTGAAGAACGAGACGCGCGCGCAGTGGTACCTGCGCCAGATCCAGGGCTCGTCGAACCTGTCGGGCAGCAAGCTGCTGCACATCATGACGGGCAACCTCAGCCACCAGATCGAACACCACCTCTTCCCCGATGTGCCGGCCAACCGCTACGCCGAGATGGCACCGGTGGTGCGCGACATCTGCCGCCGCTACGGCGTGCACTACAACACGGGCTCGATGGTGGGCCAGTTCAGCCAGGTGATCTGGCGCATCCTGCGTCACAGCTTCCCGAGCTCGCCGGCGCCCATGTCGCCCAGCTTGCAGGCGCGCTGAGAACGCCCCGAACGCTGATTCGTGTCAACAAGAGGCCCGCTGCGTGCGGGCCTTTGTCTTGGCTGCGCCCTATCATCGGCAACCTTCAGCAGTACCTCACACCAGACCATGGCACGCCTGCAGTTCGAACTGCCCAACCAGTTCTTTTTTTCCACCGACATCCCCATCTACATCAGCCATGTCAACCAGGGTGGCCACCTCGACAACGCCCAACTGCTGACCCTGGTGTCGGAAGCCCGCGTGCGCTTTTTTCGCTGGCTGGGCTACCCCGGCGAGATCGGCATCGAAGGCCTGACCCTGGTGGTCGGTGACATGATGGCGCAGTACAAATCGGAGGCCTTCTACGGCGAGACCATGCAGGTCGACATGGTCCCCGACGACTTCAACAAATACGGCTTCGATCTGGTCTTTCGCCTGCAGGACAAGTCCAGCGGCCGCGAGGTGGCGCGCGGCAAGACCGGCGTGGTCTTCGTGGGCGAGGCGCCCGATGGCGGCAAGAAGGTCTCTCCCCTGCCCGAAGCCTTCCTGGCGCGGCTGCGCGCACGCCAGGGCGCCGTCCACTGATTTTCAGTCGGCGTGGAAGAGGTGGCAGGGCACGTGGTCCTGCCACAAGGCCAGGCGGATGGGCATCTCGCGCACGTCGTCCGACGCGCAGGCGCGCTGCAGCAGCTCGCGCTTGGCGACACCCGTCGTGTGAATGGCCAGGTGGCGCGTGGCCAGCAAGGCCTGCGGCGTCCACGACAGGCGCCTGACCGGCACGTTCGGCGCGTCGGGCACCTCGGCGACCATGCACCGGCGCGAAGGGGGCGCCTTCAAGGCCTGAAGCAGCTCGGCCGACCTCGGAAACAGCGATGCCGTGTGCCCGTCGCCCCCCATGCCCAGCACCACCACGTCCACCGGCCAGCTCAGGGCCGCCAGGCGCGCATCCAACGCCTCGCAGGCGGCCTCCAGGGGGTCAGGCTGCGAATCGGTGGCGTTGTCGGTGGCGGACGCGAAACAGGGCAGCCACCGCGCCTTGGCAGCCCGGCCCTGCAGCAGGTGGGTGCGCACCAGGCGCGCGTTGCTGTCGGCGTGGGTGGCAGGCACGGCGCGCTCATCGGCCAGCGTCACGGTGACGCCAGGCCAGTCCAGGTCGGCCTCTCGCAAGGCGTGGAAGAACGGCACCGGCGTGCTGCCGCCCGAGACCACCAAGGTGGCCTGCCCCCGCTGCGTCAGGCCCTCGCGCAGCCGCTCGCTCACCCAGCCCGCCAGCAGCTCGGCCAGGACATGGGCATCGGCGGCCTCGTGCCACACCGGGTGAGGACGAGCATGGGGAGAGGACTGCATGGGAAGACCTGCCAAGGACATGCAACCATCATAGGCGGGCCAGATTGTTGCAGCGCAGCACTTTAGGTGTGATCATCGCCGTTCGGAACTTGTTAAACTGACAAGGCTCATTGTCAAAAGTGTCGTTGTCTGACCCCTTTCCACCCCAAGGAATTCCAACATGACTCGTGAAGTCGTCTTCGTGGGCGCCGCCCGCACCGCCATCGGCTCTTTCGGTGGCTCGCTGAAAGACATCCCGCCGGCCGACCTGGGCGCCCTGGTCATCAAGACCGCGCTGGAGCGCGCCGGCGTGCAGCCCAAGGACGTCGGTCACGTGGTCATGGGCAGCGTGATCCCCACCGTCCCGCAAGACGCCTACATCAGCCGCGTGGCCGCCCTGAACGCTGGCGTGCCGCAGGAAGCCCCCGCCTTCAACGTCAACCGCCTGTGCGGCTCGGGCCTGCAGGCCATCGTGTCCGCGGCCCAGGCCATCCTGCTGGGTGACTGCGACGTCGCCATCGGCGCCGGTGCCGAGTCGATGAGCCGTGGCGCCTACCTGGTCACCTCCAACCGCTGGGGTGCCCGCATGGGTGACGTGAAGATGCTCGACTACGTGCTGGGTGCACTCCAGGACCCGCGCTTGCACATCCACATGGGCATCACCGCCGAGAACGTGGCCGCGCGTCACGAGATCTCGCGCGAACAGCAGGACGCCTACGCGACGCAGTCGCAGCAGCGCGCCGCCGCCGCCATCGAAGCCGGCGTGTTCAAAGAGCAGATCGTCCCGGTCGAGATCAAGACCCGCAAGGGCGTGGTGCTGTTCGACACCGATGAAGGCGTCAAGCCCGACACCAGCGTCGAAGCGCTGAGCAAGATGAAGCCCGCCTTCAAGAAGGAAGACGGCACCGTGACCGCCGGCAATGCCTCGACCCTGAACGACGGTGCTGGCGCCGTGGTGATGGCCAGCGCCGACAAAGCCAAGGCCCTGGGTCTCAAGCCCCTGGCCCGCCTGGTGTCGTACGCCCACGCTGGCGTCGAGCCCGAGTACATGGGCATCGGCCCCGTGCCCGCTTCCAAGCTGGCCCTAGAGAAGGCTGGCCTGAAGGTGTCGGACCTCGACCTCATCGAAGCCAACGAAGCCTTCGCCGCCCAGGCCTGCGCGGTGTCCAAGGAAATGGGCTTCCCCAACGACAAGACCAACCCCAACGGTTCGGGCATCTCGCTGGGCCACCCCGTGGGCGCCACCGGTGCCATCCTCGTGACCAAGGCCATCTACGAGCTGCAGCGCACGGGCGGCCGCTACGCCCTGATCACGATGTGCATCGGCGGTGGCCAGGGCATCGCGATGGTGATCGAGCGCGTCTGATCGACCAGGAGCTCTGCATGACAAAGGCGCCCCGCGGGGCGCCTTTTTCGTGGGCATCGGCGGCGTTGATCAGTGGGCCGCCAGTTCGTTGTGACGGCCTCGCCGCACCAGCCGGGCACTCCAGCTCACCATGTCGTCCACCCAGGTGAACACCACGGGGATCACCAGCAGGCTCAGGAAGGTGGAGGTGATGAGCCCGCCAATCACGACGATGGCCATCGGCGAGCGAAAGCTCGGGTCCACCCCCACGCCCAGGGCGATGGGCACCATGCCCGCGCCCATGGCGATGGTGGTCATGATGATGGGCCGCGCCCGCTTGCGGCAGGCATCGACGACGGCTTCCCAGCGCGAGAGGCCGTGCTGGTCGCGCGCGATCAGCACGTAGTCCACCAGCAGGATCGAGTTCTTGGTGGCGATGCCCATGAGCATGATCAGGCCGATCATCGACGGCATCGACACCGCCGTCTGCGTGACCCACAGCGCGAAGATCGCGCCCGGCACCGACAGCAGCAGCGCCGCCAGGATGGTCACCGGCTGCACGAAGCCCTTGAACAGCAGCACCAGCACCACGTAGATGCACAGGATGCCCGTCAGCATGGCCAGGCCGAAGCTGGAGAAGAGCTCGGCCATGGCCTCGGCATCGCCCACCGGCTGGATGCCCACGCCGGGCGGCATCTTCTTGAGGCTGGGCAGGTTCATCACGGCCTTCTCGACCTCGCCCAGCGGCTGCTGGTTGAGCTCGATCTCGAAGTTGATGGTGCGCTGGCGATCGAATCGGTCGATCTGCGCCGGACCGCTGTCGATCGACAGCTCGGCCACGTTGCCCAGCGGCACCGGGCCACGCGTGCCAGGCACGGGCAGCCGAGCCAACAGGTCCAGGTCGGTGCGGGCCTCGGGCGGCAGCTTGACCACCACCGGCACCTGGCGTTGCGACAGGTTGAGCTTGGGCAGCGTCTGGTCGTAGTCGCCCTGCGTGGCCACGCGCAGCGTGTCGGCGATGGCAGCGGTGCTCACGCCCAGGTCGGCGGCGCGGGCCGCGTCGGGGCGCACCACCAGCTCGGGCCGCACCAGGCTCAGCGAGGACACCACGCTGCCGATGCCCGGGATGGTGCGCAGGTCCTTCTCGACCCGGGCAGCGTGCTGCATCAGCGTGTTGCCGTCTTCGCCCGAGAGCTTGAAGACGTACTTCTCGGCCGAGCCGCCGAAGCCGACCTTGATGCGCGCACCCGGCAGCACGGCCAGCGAGTCGCGCAACTCGGACTCGATGGCCTGCTTGCTCAGGCCCTTGCGCTCGGTGCGGTGGGTCATGTTGAGCGTCAGCGTGGCCTTGGTGACGTTGGCCGCGCCGCTGGGGGCGAACGGGTCGGAGCCGGCCGCGCCGCCGCCGATGGCGGTGTAGATGAGCTTGACGTGCGGGTGCTTGCCCACGATCTCGCGGGCCTGCTCGGCCAGCGCGAAGGTCTGCGCGTAAGTGCTGCCAGGCGGCAGCTCGATCATCACTTGCGTCTGCGAGAGGTCGTCCGGCGGGATGAAGCCCGATGGCAGCCTGAACAGCAGTAAGAAGGAGCCCACCGTGAAGGCCAGCACCATCACCATGGTCTGCCAGCGGTGCTTCAGGCACCAGCGGGCCCAACCCAGGTACACCGTCATCCAGCGGGGTTCGGGGTGCTCCTTCTCAGGCGCCTTGAGCATGTAGGCCGCCATCATGGGCGTGAGCATGCGCGCCACCACCAGCGAGAAGAACACCGCGATCGCCGCCGTCCAGCCGAACTGCACGAAGAACTTGCCCGGCACACCGTCCATGAAGGCCGTGGGCAGGAAGACCGCGATCAGCGTGAAGGTGGTCGCGATCACGGCCAGGCCGATCTCGTCGGCCGCTTCCATCGCGGCTTCGAGCGGCCCCTTGCCCATGGCCAGGTGGCGCATGATGTTCTCGATCTCGACGATGGCGTCGTCCACCAGGATGCCCACCACCAGCGACAGCGACAGCAGCGTCACCACGTTGATGGTGAAGCCGAAGAGGTACATGACCCCGAAGGCCGGGATCACCGACAGCGGCAAGGCGGCCGCGGCCACCACGGTGGCGCGCCAGTCGCGCAGGAAGAACCAGACCACGATGATGGCCAGGATGGCGCCCTCGTAGAGCAGGTACATGGAGCCGTCGTAGTTCTCGACCACGGGCTCGACGAAGTTGAAGGCCTCGGTGAGTTTCACGTCGGGGTGCTCGGCGCGCAGCTCTTCGAGCGCGGCGAGCACGCCCTGCTCCACCGCCACCTCGCCAGCGCCCAGCGCACGCACGATCTCGAAGGCCACGACCTTGCGGCCATCGAGCATGGCGCCTTGCCGTTGCTCGACCACCGTGTCGCTGACACGTGCGATCTGGTCGAGCCGCACGCGGCGGCCGTCGCTCAGGGTGATGTCCATGGCGGCGAGCTCTTCGGCCGAGCGCACCGTGGCCACCGTGCGCACCGACTGCTCGTTGCCACCCAGGTCCACGCGGCCACCCGAGGCCTCCTGCTGGACGTTGCGCAACTGGCGAGACACATCGGCCGCCGTGGCGTTGAGCGCCAGCAGGCGCGCCGGGTCGAGCTCGACGCGCACCTCGCGCGTGACACCGCCCACGCGCGAGACCGAGCCCACGCCCTTGACGGCCAGCAGCCGCTTGGTCACGTTGTGGTCGACAAACCAGGACAGGGCCTCGTCGTCCATGCGGTCGGAGGCCACCGTGTAGGTCAGGATGGGCGTGCCCGCCACGTTCATCTTGGAGATGACCGGGTCGCGCAGGTCACCGGGCAGGTCGGCTCGCACGCGCGAGACGGCATCGCGGATGTCGTCGACCGCTTCCTGCGTGGGCTTTTCCAGGCGGAACTCGGTGGTCACGAAGACCGTGCCGTCCTGCACCTTGGTGTAGATGTGCTTGATGCCCTGCAGCGTGGCGATCGAGTTCTCGATCTTGCGCGCGACCTCGGTTTCGAGCTGGGCCGGCGCCGCGCCCGGCAGCGAAGCCGTGACCGTCACCGTGGGCAGGTCGATGTCGGGGAAGTTCTGGATCTTCATCCCCGAAAAGCCCATCAGGCCCACGATGGTGAGCAGGATGAACAGCAGGACGGCGGGGATGGGGTTCTTGATCGACCAGGATGAGACGTTCATGAACGGCCTCCGACCACGCGCACCGTGTCGCCATCGGCCAGGAAGGCCACGCCAGCGGCGACCACCTGTGCGCCTTCCTTGAGGCCTTCGAGCACCTCGATGCGCTCGCCCTGGCGACGCCCCACCTTGACCTTGACCTGGCGCACCGAGGACTCGGCGGCCTGCTGCCCTTCGACCACGAAGACGTACGAGAAGCCGTCGCGCAGCAGCACGGCGGTCTGCGGCACGGTCAGGCCGCCGGCCTGGCCCACGGCCAGCTTGCCCGAAGCGAACATGCCCGCGCGCGCGCCGGCCTGGGTGGCCGAGGCAGGCAGGTCCACGTAGACCAGGCCATTGCGCGTGCCGCCGTCCACGGTGGGCGCGACCATGCGCACCCGGCCCTCGACGGGCTGACCGCCGGGCGGCGTGGCCACGGCCTTCATGCCCGGCTGCACGCGCCCCAGGTCGGTCGAGGGCAACTCGGCGCGCCACTCCAGTCGGCTCTGGCGGATCAAGCGAAAGAGCTCGACACCCGGCTGCACCACGGCACCCACGGTGGCCGAGCGCGCCGAGATCACGCCGTCATCGGGCGCGACCACGCGGGTCTGGCGGCCTCGCAGCTCTTGCGCAGCGAGCTGCGCCTTGGCCGATTCGACACGGGCAAGGGCCGTCTGCTCCGAGGTCAGCGAGCGCTGGGCTTCCTGTGCGCTGATGGCATCGGCCGCGCGCAGGTTGCGAGCACGATCGGCGTTGGATTTGGCCTCGGCTGCCAGGGCCTGGGCTTCCAGCAGGCTGGCCTGCGCGTTCTGGATGTCGGCGCGCACGGCCTCGCCGGCGAGCGAGGCCAGCAACTGGCCCTTGCGCACGCGGTCACCCACGTTGACGAGCACCGCGTCCAGCCGCAGCCCCGACAGCTCGGCACCCACGACGGCTTCCTGCCAGGCGGCGATGGCACCGTTGGCGGTGAGCTCGAGCGGCCAGTTGGCCTGCTCGGGGCGCACCACTTGCACGCTCAGCGACGGGCGGGCGGAACGCGCGGCCGAGGCCTTGGCCTGCGCCGCCTCGGCGGCCTCACTGGGTGCCGAAGCCTCGGGCTTGGCCGAAGCGCGCGACGACTGGTACCAGACCAGGCAGCCTGCGGCGATGACCGCGGCCACCACGGCGCCGCGCTTGAAAGTCAGGTTCGTGTTCATGGTTTGCTTTCTCCCTCAGTCCTTGCTCGCAGCCGTTGCATGCGGCCCGGCGCGGCGTGTGCGTTCGTGTGCCACCAGGGCCACGCCGTAGCCCACCAGGCGGTCAAGCACCCGTTCGGTCGCGCCTTCGCCATGCAGCAGCCCGGGCGCCAGGCCGTCCATGAACGGGCGCGACATGCAGTAGTCGTGCACCATGGCCGACAGCGCGAAGGCCAACTGGTGCAAGTCGTCGTCGGGCCCGCTGGCGCCGGTGTGCCGCGCCAGCAAGTCCACCAGGCGCTGGTGCACCGGCTGGATGTGCTGCACCACGATGTCCTGCAAGGAGCCGCTGGGCTCCAGCATCTCACGCAGGAACAGGCGCATTTCCAGGTCGGGTGGTGCGCCGGCTTCCGGCAGGCACAGCAGGCCGCCCATCACCCGGCGCAGGGCCTGCTCCAGCGTCAGCCCCGGCTCATCGAAGCCAGCCAGGGCCTCGTTGGTCATCTCGATGGGGCGCAGCAGCGTGGCGCGGTGCAGGCCGGCCTTGTCCCCGAAGTAGTAATGGATGGCGGCCACGTTCTGACCGGCCGCCTGGCAGATCTCTCGGGTGGAGGCCCCGGCATAGCCCTTCTCGGCAAAGATGCGGGTGGCCTCCTGCAGCAGGCGCTCGCGGGCGCGCACGCCCCGCTCCTGGCCGGGTGAGCCGTCCTGGGCGTCCGGGGTTTCTGTCACACCTGAAACAAAATCAAGCGCTTGATTGATTTTCATGGTCGTGCATCCTAGACCAGAAAACCCCAGGCCGGCAACCTGGTCCGAAAGCCCCGTCTGAGGCAAACGTCAAGGGGCCGGCACAATGCCATCCCATGCAGTTGATCCCCTGGTCCCACCCCACGAGCGCCGGCTTCACCCTTCGCGGCTGGCACAGCGCCCCCAGCGGCCGCCCCCTGCTCCACTTTCTGCACGGCAACGGTTTTTGCGGCCGCACCTACGAGCCCATGCTGCGCCAGCTGGCCGAGCACTTCGACCTGTGGCTGTCTGATGCGCAAGGCCATGGCGACAGCGACCACGGCGGCAAGTTCGTCGGCTGGAACCGCAGCGCCGACCTGGCGGTCGAAGCCATCAAGGCCCAGGGCCAGGCCTTCACGGGCGTGCCCTGGTTCGCCGCCGGCCACAGTTTCGGCGGCGTGCTCACCAGCCTGATCGTGGCGGAGCAGCCCAAGCTTTTTCAGTCGGCGGTGCTGCTCGATCCGGTGCTCTTCACGCCGTCGATGCTGCTGGGCGCCTCGGTGGCCGAACTCACGGGCGTGATGCGCCACACGCCCCTGGCT
>Ga0208492_1001337_pt1 | contig 15616 bp, 10 predicted proteins | sample Subbioar_CSW14AB_FD_184820 | JGI IMG/M metagenome (GOLD analysis project Ga0208492, IMG submission 184820) | Serpentinite rock and fluid subsurface biosphere microbial communities from McLaughlin Reserve, California, USA - CR12Mar_CSW14AB (SPAdes) | ecosystem: Environmental > Terrestrial > Deep... | reverse complement strand
CGTATCAGTGGCAGGCGATCGAAGTGCTGCGACGACGCGGGCGACTGCTTTTGGGCGACGAAGGGGGCTTGGGGAAGACCTACACGGCCGCGGGGTTTCTGGTGGCCGAGCGCGGGGCGATTCCCGCGGCGGTGGTTTGCGATGCCCACATGCAGCGCCAGTGGCAGGAGAAGATCGAGGCCTTCACACATCTGCGCGTGCATCTCATCAAAAAGGGCAGTCCCTACGATCTGCCCGCTGCCGATGTCTACATCTTCCGCGTCAGCCAGGTGGCCGGTTGGACGGAGATCTTCGCGACGGGGTTCTTCCAATCGGTTACTTATGACGAGCCGCAGTCCCTGCGCACCGGCGCGCAGACCGCCAAGGGCGCGGCCTGCCGCGTGCTTTCGGCTCATACCCAATACCACCTGGGTCTGACGGCGACGCCGATCTACAACTACGGCGACGAGATGTGGCATGTCATGCAGTTCATCGATGACACGGCCCTGGGCGCCTGGAACGATTTTGAACGCGAATGGTGCACCGCCATCGGCAACGGGAAATACCGCATCAAAGATCCCAAGGCTTTGGGCACTTACTTGCGCGAGCAGTTTGTCATGCTGCGCCGCCTCAAAGCCGATGTGGGCCAGCAACTCCCCAAGGTCTCGCGCGTGGTCGAGCACATCGACTACGATCAAAAGACAGTGGCGGCCGTCGAAGATTTGGCACGGGCGCTGGCGATCAAGGCGACCACGGCGAAGTTTGTCGAACGGGGCAATGCGGCCCGCGAGCTGGACATCATGATGCGGCAGACCACGGGAGTTGCCAAGGCGCGCACCGTTGCGGCCTTCGCGCGCATGATGGTCGAAGTGGGCGAAGCGGTCGTGCTCTGGGGCTGGCACCGCGAAGTGTACGAGATATGGAACCGGGAACTTGCGGACCTCAAGCCCGCGATGTACACGGGCAGCGAGAGTGCCACTCAGAAAGAAGCCGCGAAGAATCGATTTCTTAAGGGCGAGACCGACCTACTCATCATGTCGCTACGAAGCGGCGCCGGGGTCGATGGGTTGCAGGGGCGATGCGCCACCGGCATCTTTGGCGAACTCGACTGGTCGCCCGGTATCCATCAGCAGTGCATCTGGCGTTTGGACCGCGAAGGACAGAAGAGCCCGGTCACCGCGTTCTTTCTCGTCACCGATGATGGCAGCGATCCCCCCATGATGGATGTGCTGGGAATCAAGGCTTCCGAGGCTCAGCACATCGTCGATCCGCACCTGGGTGTCGAGATCAAGACCAACGACATTAGCCATCTGAAAAAGCTGGTGGAACGTTATCTGGATAGGAAGTCAGGGGCGGCTTAACTCTATTTGCCTTCTTAAACATTGCGAGAATCGGTTTGGGTTTTTCTAATCCGTCATATGCTTGACCGTCCTAAGTTCCTTCCCGGTTAGGCCGCTAAGTTCATTACACCATGTTTGCTAAAGGCGGATCCAAGGCTTTGAGTTTTTATCCTTTTGCTGTAACGTAGCATTCATTGCGATCGTGCAAGGTGTGACAAGATGTCTGTGGTAACCGTGCGCGACGGGCACTTTCTGAGAAGTGACGTAAACAAAGGATCTAAACGTTAGAACCGCATTCCGATATCCTTGCTATCGACAATTACTCAAGTCGCTTGGCAATTCTGATGCTATCTGTGGTTATGCAACTGTTGCCATTGATTTCTTGAACGAAGAGATGGAGCAAAATCCGGAACCTCGTGATTGGCTGGCTAAGTACTCTAAAGGCCATGGTGTTACGCTTCACGACGTTGACGACGAGTCGTTGGCACCCCGTCTCACTGGCATGTTTATTATGCTTGTCCACTCTCATTTTGAAGAGTTTTTGCGTAATTTTTTGAAGTCAAATCCGGATTGTAGGTCTTGGAAAGAGCGAGGTGACGCTAGCTTATTTGAGTATGTTGTTAAAAATCTTGGACTTGCTAGTAGTGGAAATGGAGCCAATGAACGAGAGACAATCGAATATTACCATCTGGCAAGAAACATCCTCGCACATCCAGATATCAAGAAGACACGACTCAACAATCAAAGAACTAAGCTTCGCTCGCTGTTGAACGTTAAGGATGAATACTTGCCGCCCGCTCCACTCGAGCGATTTGGATTCGGGGATTTTTTCATGTTTACGCGTGCCGTAAAGGCGTTTGCCGCTATTATTTGTGAGAAGGGTCGGCCATCAGACGGCAATATTGCTCGGATGATTGCCCCTGAAATCAAATGTCTCAATCGGTTTAAAGCTAACCCAAAGAGGTTCCGAAATAGCGTAAGACAATACTTGCTGATGAATTATCAATTGGGTCCGAGTGAATCGGACTCCATAATCGATGTTTTAGCTGGGCGTTAGCTTAATGGTAGAGCGGCCGCGGCAATCAAGGAAGTCAATTTTGCCTTCCTTGATTACTGCGGCAGGCTGAGGCTCGAACCCTCAACGCCCAGACCTTTAATAACCGAATTGCAGCGAGCAAATTGCAGCTTCCTCCTTAGAAAGGAGCTTAGCGAGTGAATCGGTGATGCAGAAGGGGATAGATCTACCCCTGTTCTTATCCGGAAAAGGCAGCCATGGCAAAGAATGATCGATTCCTCGTGGATGGAATTATAGACGATCGAGTTGCAGCTCGATTGCCATCTAATAAGCGTGACGAGGTCTTAGAATACCTTGCTTTTGAGCAGGTGCTAAAAGATCTTGACTTGTCTAGTGATGAATTGCTGTCTGGGTTGGTTGATGGTCGCCAAGACGGTGGCATTGACGGGTTTTTTATTTTGGTGAATGGGCATGTTCTTCAAGATCCAGATTCATTTAATTGGCCTAAGATTGGATCAGATTTAAGGATTTATTTATTTTTGTGTAAAAGTCATGATACATTTAAACAGGCTACTATTGATGCCGTAATTGCCACGCTATCTGAATTGCTTGATTTTGGTGTTGAAGATTCAAAGTTACAAGGGGCTTATTCAAGCGCGTTTCTGAAGAGGCGTAGTTGCCTTCGTTACGCCTACCGTAAATTATCTCAAAAGTTGTCTAATTTCTGTGTAGATGTTTACTACGTGTCTCGTGGTGACACTACCGGCATCGGTACCGAGGTCAGCGCTCGCGCGGGGCAAGCGGTTGAGCTGGTGAAGGACTGTTTTGGATCTTGTAAGTCGCAATTTTATTTTATAGGATGCGCCGAACTTATTAGTCTACATCGAAAAGTGCCAAATTTTACACTGGAAGTTCCCTATGTCGAGTCGCTCGCTAATGGTGAACGCTACGTTGTGCTGGTGAAATTATCAGATTATTTTAGGTTTATCTCAGATGAATTTGGTAAGCTTAGGAGGCATTTATTCGAGTCTAATGTAAGAGACTTTATGGGATTAAATCGCGTAAATGAGGATATTCAATTTACTCTGAGAAACAGAGAGTCTCCTGATTTTTGGTTGTTGAATAACGGAGTGACTGTATTGGCTTCCTCGGCAAGCATAACTGGTAGATTGATTCAGGCTTCTGGAATCCAAATTGTAAACGGGCTTCAAACAACTGAATCTATTTATCGGCATTTTTCAAGTAGTAAAGATATTGACGATGAACGCTGTCTGCTTGTGAAGATTATAGTTACCGACGATGCTGAAATGCGCGATGCAATTATCAGGGCAACAAATAATCAGACGGATGTAGAGCTGTCTTCGCTTCACGCAACTGATAAGATTCAACGTGATATTGAAGACGCATTTTTAAAGAGTGGTCTCTTTTATGAGCGAAGGAAAAACTTTTATATAAATCTTGGGCATCCGCTTTCAGAGATAGTAACACCACTTTATGTCGCATCTGGTTACCTTGCGCTTGTCCTGAAAGTACCTGAGCGTGCAGCAACACTAAAATCTAAATTCTTGCGAGATAGCGTGTCATATGATGCAGTTTTCTCAAACCAGGTTCCGCTCGATGTTTGGCCTAAGATCGCACGAATCCTCAAGTTAATCGACGCTGAACTTGAAGTTCTTCGCCCTCGCGGAAAAAGTACTGACAAATTCCTTAAAGGATGGAGGTATATAATAGCGCTCTTCTTGGTCTCTCGTTCAGTCGGAAAATTTACTTTTTCGCCAAATGATATTATTGCGTACGAAACGAAAAGAATTTCCGCCGCTTCTGTTCGAGAAATCTGGGACGAGCTCAATCTAACCGTGCCGTGGGATCGCATCGGCAGAGGTTGGCTAAACCCAAAGAACGTTGTGGCGGCATGCAAGAGATTTGCGCTCAATTGGGGAATCAGCGGTATTGAGATGATTCTTGCAAGAAACATACCGCCTCATGGGAAGTCGCAAGCCTTTCCGATCACAGAGAAATTTCTCGAGAGGTTGCAAGCCGTTATCCCGCCACAGCCATGGAAGGCTGGAATTCACAAACAAATCTCGCGAGAACTGGGGTGTCAGGTGTCTACCGTTTCTGCTGCTATAAAGCAGTTGATTGAAAAAGGAATTTTTTATCGCCAAGAAAATGGTATTCTGTTTGACCTTCAAGGAAACATCGTTTCATTTACCCCTAAACTGGGTGGCCAAAAATCTCCATTAATAGCGAATGACGACAAGCCTTCATGACTGCATTTTAAATGGCTACCTATCGCCGAGCCAAAAAGGTGTCTTTATCGGATGCGAGCCCACTCCCCTCTCTTCCTGGAGCGGATGAGGCCGGCCTGTAATGAGCGTTCATCTATTTCTTCACCTCAATCGATTTGATCGCCCCATTCTTTTTCAGATCCTTGTCAAAGGCAAGCGTCACCACGAATTCGGTCGACTCGAATCCTTTGACCTTAATCTTGGGCGGAACCGTGTAGCCCGAACCCGGCTCGGTCACCTCGATCTTCATCAGTTTGCCGCCCTCAATCACCGCCTTCGCTTTGGCGTCTTTGTGTGTCCACAATTCGCCGTTTTGCGGGCGGAAACGATAGTAGTTCGATACCTCGTCAAGGCGGTCGTTGGTGACGCCATGGGGCCCAAGGACCCGCATAAGGGCTTGTTTGTTTTTGCGCGCTTCGTCGCCGCTGGGCCCGCGACCCCTGGCGGGGGTGACGCCGCTGAACGCATCGCGGAAGACTTCGGTTTTGACGCCGAGCGCGGCGGCGATGAGGACGCAGGGGCGGCCATGGTCGTTGCGACCAATGTCGTGGCCGCCGGAGATGGTGACCGATTGCTCTTGCGCCATGGCGGCTCCCGCGAAGAGAAGGGCGGCGGCCGGAACGGCGATCATTGCGGTTTTCGACCAGATGTTCATGAAACGCTCCCTGCTTCAGGCGATGAATTTGGGTCAGTATACCCGAGTCACCTGAAGAGCTCATGAAGCGTTATGAATCGTCGGGAAATCGCACCGTGCAGGACGATTCCCCGAAATCGTTCCGATTACCGCATGGGATTGTCGGGTAGGAACAGCTCGTTGACCTTGTCCGGAGTTTCGGACGGCGCGCCGGCCGACCAGGCCGGGATCGGCTTTTTGTCGGGCGGGTAAAGCGACTCGAGCGGTCCCCAGACCTTGTCGACGCGGTCGTCGAACAGGTCGCCGATCAAAAGATCGGTCACCGTGCCCTTCAACTCCGGGTAGTTCTTGACGAACTTGCCGAAGCTGAAGCCGTCGTAGTACTCGCACACGAGACGGCGCATGCGATCGACCCCCTTGTTGAACAGGTCGCCCCAGCGGCCCAGTTGCGCCGCCGAGGTGTCGCCGATGGTCAAGCCATCGGCAATCGCATCGGCCGCAAGTTCGCCGGACTTGAGCGCCAGGAGCACGCCGGAAGAGTAAAGGGGATCGAGGAAGCCGAAGGCGTCGCCGATTAGCACCCAGCCGTCCCCCGCCACCCGCGAAGAGCGATAGGAGTAATCCTTGGTGGCATAGTAGCCGGTTGCCCGCGTGCCCTTGCTGATGCGCTCCTTGATCGCCGGGCAGGCTTCCACTTCTTCCTGATAGACGCGCTCGTGCGAGCCGCGGTTTTTGAACAGGTAGTCGAACGGCGCGACGACCCCAACACTGATCGTGTCGTCGTGCTGGGGAATGTACCACCACCAGCCTTCCTTGTTGGGGGTCTGCACGACCAGGGTTGCTCCCTCGTCGCGGCCGGTGTCGCGGTAGGCGCCGCGCCAGTAGGTCCAGATGGCCCCCTTGTTGAGCACGGGGTCCCAGAGCCGCAGGTTGAACTTGTTTTGCAGCATCGTGCTTTGGCCGCTGGCGTCGACAACCACCTTGGCTCGAACCTCCAGGGGTTCATCCCCTTTACGGTGCACTTTCACGCCCACGGCGCGATCATTCTCGAAGATGACTTCGAGGACACGAGAGGGCTGGTGCACCTCGACTCCGTGTTCGCGCGCGTTGTCGAGCATCATCATGTCGAACTCGCTGCGGATCACCTGCCAAGTTTGCGAGCACTCGTGCGGCTTGTTCTCGTCGAAGTAAAACGGCGCGGATAGTTTGCCGGTAGAGTTCACGAATTGAACGCTGTGCTTCTTAACGAAGGCGCTCTTCTTCATCTTCTCAAGCATGTTGAGGCGCTTGAACACCCAGTAGGTCTCGGGGATGAGCGATTCGCCGATATGAAAGCGCGGGAAGGCATCGCGCTCGTAGAGCCGGACCTTGATCCCCTTTTGCGCAAGAAGGGTCGAGACCGTGCTGCCGGCCGGGCCGCCGCCAATGACGACGACATCTGTGGTTTCCGTATTCACTGCCAAATCTCCGGGAGAAGGGAGAGAGTTTTTCCAAGCAACCAAGGCCGTGGGCCCTGGTCGGATCTACCAGGACAACTCAAGGAGGGTCCGTCCGGCGGTATAACCCGCCCAGTCCTCACCTCGTCAGTTGTCCTAATCATAATACTTGTCTGGACAACTATTGTCCAGACAAGTATTATGATTGTGGGAGAGCGCCTGCCGGTATAATGATCTTCCGCACCCCCGCTTTTGGGCTCCCGCCCCTGGGCACAAGCTCGACTTCCAACGCTGGCCCCTCCTCGCGACGAGATTGACATGGTCTGCTGTCCGTTTCGATTGACGTTTGTCTTGATCGCCGCTTGCCTGTGCGTTCTTCCGGTCCGTTCCCAGACCGATGAGTTCGAACGCGAACCGATCAACTACCGCACCGCCAAACCCGACAACGCCATCGTCGCGCTGCAAAAACGGATCGACGCGGGCAAAGCGCAATTGCAGTGTGTGGACGACCATGGCTACCTGCCTTCGGTGCTCAAGGAATTAGAGATACCGCAGTCGTCTCAGGTGCTCGTCTTTTCGAAAACCAGCCTGCAGCGCGAGCGAATCACCCCCAGAACGCCTCGCGCCATCTATTTCAACGACGATCTCTATGTCGGGTTCTGCTTGCGCGGCGATGTGCTCGAAATTTCTGCGGCCGATCTCAACCTTGGCACCACGTTCTACACGCTCGATCAGGAGGCGCGCAGTCGGCCACGATTCGCGCGCCAGACCGATAGCTGTCTGACCTGTCATGCGAGTCCGTCGACCGGTGCCATTCCCGGCCATCTGGTGCGCTCTGTCTACACCGATCGGACGGGGCAGCCGATCCTTTCCGCCGGCACCTTCCGCAGCAACCACACCAGCCCTTTTTCGCAGCGTTTTGGCGGCTGGTATGTCACCGGCACCCATGGCGAGCAAAAGCACATGGGCAACTGGATCGTCCAGAACGAGAAAGATCCACCTGCGGAAGGAAATGCCAACGGCCAAAATGTGACCGAACTGAAATCGCGGTTCACCGTGGGCAATTACTTAACAGCCCACAGCGACCTCGTCGCCTTGCTGGTGCTCGAACATCAGACCGAGTGCCACAACAAACTGGTGCAAGCACTGATGACCACGCGCCAGGCGCGCCACTATGAAGTGAGCCTCAATAAGGATCTGGGCGAACCGCTCGATCGCAAGTGGGAAAGCGCAACCCGCCGCATCGACGGCGTGGCCGAACGCCTTGCCGAGTGTTTGCTCTTTAGCAAGGAGGCGAAACTTTCCGGACCGATCGTGGGCACATCGTCTTTCGCCAAAGAGTTTGCCGCGCGCGGACCGTTCGACAAAAGAGGGCGCTCGCTCAGACAGTTCGATCTCCAAACAAGACTATTCCAGTATCCGTGCAGCTACCTCGTCTATTCCAAGTCCTTCACTTCGCTACCCGCCGATGTCAAAGAGCTGACGCTCAAACGCATGCACGAAGTGCTGACGGGTAGGGATTCGTCGGAGGCGTTTGCCCATCTAAGCGCGGAGGATCGCAAGGCCATCCTCGAGATTCTGCGCGATACCTTGCCCGGCCTGCCGGCGTATTGGAAGTCATAAATCTTGAATTGGGCTGAAGCACTTTTCGGCGTTTCTCTTTCAAATCTCCTCCTTTGCTAACAAGTCGAGCACCTGCGGGTTTTCCCTTTGGACCCGGGGAAATTGCAAATGACTGCCGCATCTTGGAGCCTGCGCCTGTCCCCGTGGCGGGGCCTTGTACTCGTCGCGATCATCGGTTCCAGCTCATCTCTCGGTTTTGCCTGGGAGCAGCCCGTAGAGGTCGCGGCAGCCAAACCAGTCAGCCCGCGTTGGACGCCTGTCGAAAAGGCCTTGCCTACGCGGATCGCGATCAAGGATCCGCAGGCCGCCTTCGAGAGATTGACCTCCCATACCTGGGGAAATGCCTCCAGGACATTCGTGCAATTCAACGCCGATGGAACCTACCGCCACAAGGTGACGACCGAAGTGCCGAAGATGGGCTGCCCCGTGGGATTGCCCAACTTCGATCATCGCGGCACCTGGACCATGCGCTGGAAGGACGACCATGGTTTGGTTCAACTGGAAACCGGCGACATGCTTGCGATCGCCTTTACCGAAAAGCAACTGTTCTTTACCAACTCCTGGCTGCCGCGGATCGATCGTCTGATGGATCGCCCGCCTCAACCTCAACCGGCCCCTGCGCCAAAGTCCTACGCCGAACTTTCTACTTTCAGGCCGAATGCCCTTTACGCGAAGCTGGCCGGCGCCCGCTTGAAAAAGACCGATCGATTCAACTGGTTCATGTATCCGACCCGTGTGCAATTCGATCCGGCCGGGCGATTTGGCGCCCAGTTTCGCGGCGGGGAGTGCACGATGGAAGGATTCTGGTCGCTAACGGTGCAGGGCACGCAGCTTTTTACGGTCGCGGAAGAAAATCAGTGCGACTTGCGCGGGCCAGGGACGGCAGCGATCGGTGCTTCCAACGAAATACCGGAGTTTGAAGAGGATCTTGTTCTCTTTTATGGAACTTCATGGAGGCCCGAAACCTCGAAGGACGACGACCAGGTCTTTTCGTTCGACAGCTACAGTCACTCGGTGCGGGTGACGGGTAGACTTACCCAACCACTAAGAAAAGGAGTTGCCGCCAAGCTGGAACTCAGCTTCAAGGCAAAAAATGGCGATTACGACCTGGAAGAGATCGCCATCAGTCAATCGTCTTACCAGCGCAGCGGCGCCGGATTCAGGCTTTTAGGCGAAGCGAAGCCGCTGGCCACTCTCAAGCTCGGCACCCGTCTTGCCCAGGGGAAGTCGATCACTCGCGAAGTCGAGATCGTACCCGCCTACGCCGGTGCCGATGTCAGCCTGGACTTTGATTTTCATTACAAGGATGTGCGGCAGACTTATCACGGAAGGCGTGGGTTTCTGGGACCGGTCGAGCCGTGAAGTTTCGAGCTGCAATCGGAAATGCGTTTGGTCTCGTTCTTGAGAATCGTTGTCTATGATGTGCGCAAGGAGTTCGGTCCCATTGCTTACCTGCGGCCAGGGTAAGACGATCGGCGCGCACGATTTCGCGTGGGTTCATAGAAAGAACCACTTCATGCGGAGATGCGGAGTCGCGGAGAGGAAATAAAGAGAACTTTTATCGATATTTATTGTGCGATTTCAAAATAGATCGATAAGTTTCATATTTAAATCGCTCGGATAAACTCTTTTTATTTCTCCGCGCCCTCGCGCCTCTGCGACAGCCATCACTTGTTTTCTGCTTGGCTCCCGATCTTACACGGCGAAATAGGAGGCAACGAAGGCTCACCGTGAACTTGGGTATCCCCTCTCTTTTTCCTCTCTCCGCGCCTCCGCGTCTCCGCGTGAGAATGTCTTTTGCTTTCTCTGAGTCGTTTCTTGCTCAGGGATCGCTTTCCCCTGGAAAACGAAAGAACAAACGAAACTTCGAAAAAACCTGAGATTCGTAATCCAATCCCCAATTGACACGGCGCGCGCAACTGTTTTATAAGGCGTAGAACAGTTGGTGAGGTCAGTATGAAATTCTTACTCGATGCCGGATCGCGGGTGCCCATCTACGAGCAACTGGTACGCCAGGTGCGCGAGGGGGTGGCGCGAGGGGATTTGCAAGACGACGAGCGCCTGCCTTCGGTCAGGTCGCTGGCGCGCGAGTTGGTGATCAATCCGAACACCATATTGCGGGCATTCAACGAACTGGAGCGCGACGGATTGCTCATCAGCCGTCACGGCCTGGGCTATTTCGTGGCGTCGAAGCCGTCGGACTTGACCAAGACGGCCAGGCGCAAGCGGTTGCTCGAGACGCTTGATTCCTGGTTGACGGAGGCGGTCCACTTTGGATTTTCCTCGGACGAAGTCCAGGAAATGGTGCGCCAGCGCGTGGTGGGCTTCAAGTGGAGTGCATTTTCAAAAACCAAGGAAACCCCGTTGGAGGTGTCCGCATGAACGCGATCGTTTCCGAAGGCCTGAGCAAGTGGTATGGCGCCAAGCAGGTCGTGCGCAACATCAGCCTGCAGATCCCCGAAGGCACCGTGTACGCCCTGCTTGGCCGCAACGGCGCGGGCAAGTCGACCTTCGTCAAAATGCTGACGGGCATGGTCAAGCCGGATTCTGGCCGCTCGACCTTGTTCGGCGAAGACTCGCGCGATCTTTCCCCGCAAACCAAGGCGAGGATAGCCTACATGGCGGAGAATCACCCCCTTTTCGATAGCTGGACGGTTGGGGGAATCGTCTCGTGGGTGCGCGGTTTTTACAAGAAATGGGATGCCGCGACGGTCGAGAGGATTCTCGATCATTTTGAGCTACCGGCGAGGGCGAAAATTGGGCGGTTGTCCCGCGGCCAGCGTGCGCAGGTGGCCCTGACCTTGGCGCTGGGGCCCGATCCCGATCTGTTCATTCTCGACGACCCGACGCTGGGTCTCGATCCGGGCGTGCGGCGCGATTTCATCGAGTCGATGGTGCAGATGATCTCGCGGCGCGGGCGGACGATTCTGTTCAGCACGCACATCCTGGCCGATGTCGAGCGGACCGCCGATCGGATCGGCATCATCATGGATGGCGCATTGCGCGTCGATTGTCCCATCGATTTCTTCCGCACGCAGGTCAAGAAGATCGTCGCCGAGTTCGATGGCGAACCGGCAGAGATGGCAGAAGTGTCGGGGCTGATGGGCAACTGGAAAGTGGCCAACCGGCGCGAGTTGGTGTTTGCCGGTTACGGCGAAACTCAAAGGCGCGCCGTGGAATCGATGGAGCCCAGAAGAATCTCGACGGTGGAGTTATCTCTGGAAGACGCCTTCATCGAATACACGCGAGGCAAGCGCAAACCATTACCTTTGTGGCAGGGAGGTGTCGAGGAATGATTCGCTCATTAGTGATCAAAGAATTTTGGGATCTGCGGGGTGTCATTGCCTTGGGAGTAGGGATTCATGCGCTTCTTTTGGCGAATCTTTTGGGGATGGAAAACTATGAATGGCTGCCCATGAGGGAGCCGACGGAACTGCCTTTCCCCAGTGGGTTTGCCCTCCACCTTTCCATTTACACCATCCTCTTGGCGGGATTGATGGGGCTGGTTCAGGCTCTGTCGGATGGCCGGGGGCAACGATGGCTGTTCGTCCTTCCCATGCCCGTGCGCCCCGGTTCCTTGGTGCTCGGGAAATTGGCTTTCGGCCTGGGCTCGTGGGCCTTGGTTGGCATCGGAACCTTTCTTTTGGCGATTTTGATCGTGAATATTCCCGGCGTCTTCCCGGCGCCGTTTGAATGGTGGATGACCAAGGCTGGCTGGATTCACCTGGCGGTGGCTCCTTTCGCTTACCTTGGCGCATTTTTGAGCGGTATCCGGCCCGGTTCATGGTTTGGAACCAGACTTTTGCCGCTCTTTGGCTCCTTGGCGCTGATGGCGTTATTTCTTGAAGGTTTTGACTTCCTACAGTTGAACACGGCCGCTTCTTTGCGGAGTTATTTATGGATTGGTTTTTCTGCGTTTTTGCTATTGGTCTATGGAATGATGGTTTTTGCCATCCTGAATGAATTCCGAGAAAGGGATTATCCTTGAAATTCAATTCCTGACGAAAAAACAGCCCGATTCAATGATGATCCAAGGAAGGAAAGCCATGAAAACAAGATTCTCTCGGATTCTGGAAACGCTTACAAGCTTGTCGATTGCGTTGCTTTTGGCATCTGGCTTCTGGTTCGTCTTCTTCTATGCGAGTGCCTTGGTCGAGCCTTTGCTGCCAACGGTGGCGGGCAACGAGCCGACGGGGCAGTGGGAAATTCCGATGTTTACTCGGGAGGGCGAACTTCGTCTGGTGACTCCAAGCAAAGACCAGCTTCTTCTCAGCCATGGTGGGCAGACGATCCAAATGCCCAATTCGGCTCGACGGATTGATCCTCATGCCAATTCGCCCGAGACGACCGTCGAGAAATTGGCACCGAACACCGAGTGGGTTGAATACCCGAATGGAATGACTATTTCTGAAGTGCAGTTAAATACATTTATAAATAAAGGGCTAAAAAATGAGTATTGGTATTTAGTTAGAAAAAATTATCCAAAATATTATGGATATTTTATTGGCTATGAAAAAGATAGTTATAAATTAATAGGATATATCGGTAAAAATGGTTTTCAGTCGAACTGTCCTTCCTGGGAACAAAGTCTGCCACTGACGGGAAAGTATTTAGGGTTTGCCACGGGGGGGAGCGCTCAACTTAATCCAGAGGTTTTGCCAAAACCATGGACCGAGTCAGATCCCATGGAGTTTGCATTGCAGACCAACCGCAAGGTTTGGATAGGCACCGAGGAGGGAATCTGGCTATGCGACCTGGGAGCGCGTTCGGTCAGGCCTTTCGCTCCGGTTCAAGATGTTCAAGGCCTCAATGTGATGGTGGATCCCAAGGGTTGGCATCAGAAAGTCGTGGCACGAACCAAGGAAAGAGTTCATGTTTTCGATGAATCGGGCAAGGAGATTTCCCGGTTCGACTATCCCTTGATTGGGAACGATTTTTTGACGTTGTCTCTCACCGATTCGGGAACCTCGGTCCTGGTGGTCACGAAGCACATCGGATGGGTCAAGGAAACCAAGCGGACGGTATCCATTTTCTGGTTTGATCCCACCGGAAAAAAAATCAAGGAATTAGAGCAGCCTCTCAAGTTTTTACCGTTTGAAGAAGGCCGCTTTAGAACGACAACGCCCGTGATTTCCGCCAGGACAACGCTCGCGGCACTTGGTGGAACCTTTCCCGCGATTTCGAGAGCGATCCGAGAGTCGATAAGGAACGATCAATATTGGATGCGTCCAGAGCCGGTTTTCTACAGGATTTTTGGTGCCGTCGCGACGGCTTTTGCAATCGGTTGGCTTTGGTGGCATCAGGTGCGCAACCGGGTCAGCAAAACTCAGGTTGTGATTTGGACGGGGTTTGTCGTGCTCTTTGGCGTGACCGGGCTTTTGGGTTATCTCTTTCACAAGCGCTGGCCCGCCCTGGTTCGTTGCCAAATCTGCGGTCACAGAGATTTTACTGGCCGGACGGAATGTTCTTCGTGCGGCCATGTCGCTGCGGAACCGGCCATCCTTGGCCGTGATTTGGTGGAAGCCGAGCCTACGCTGACTTTCGCCCAGTCAGCTTGAATGGTCCCTTTCCCCGGCCATGCCGCTACAACGGCATGGCCGGGGCCATTCATTTGTGCCGTTGTCAAATTGGATTGCTGTGTTTTGGTTGGCACCTTCCTATTGGTTGCAATTCAGTCAGAATCCAGGCGAGCGATGGGTGTGAGCCCATTGATTCTGAATCATCATGAGGGTGGAATCGTCAAATTCAGGCAGAAGTGATCATCGGTGGGGTTTTGAGTCTGACCGTTCTCCACAACCTAGTCGTGCCTCTGTCGGTGGTTGACGCACCTTCCCTGGTGCTGTCCAGGGAATCAAGGGGCTTACGCCGCCTCGCTCACCTTGGGTGCTGCCCAGGTTGTGATGGCTCTGTCAGCCGCTGCCGTTTTGTAGCCTTCGATTGATCCTTCTGTTTGAGTCGTTGCTCCGATTGCGCGTTAGCGGAAATCTCTCGATCTTCCGGGGATTCTTGAAAGTTCCCGCGATAGATCGCGGAATCGCCTGACGACGACATGAATCACTCCTTCGGCTTTTTGCAGGTCTCCCAGGACGAGCAGGGCCGAGGAAGAACGGGCGATGTTTCGGTACTTGTCCCAAACATTCTGCCAGACCACCAGGTTCGTTTGCCCGGTTTCATCTTCGAGGGTGATGAAGGTCACCCCCTTGGCCGTTCCTGGCCGCTGCCGGATGAGCACCAAACCCGCCACCACGACTTCCTGGCCGTTGGCAAGGTCCTGGAGCGAGGCCGCGGTCACTGCCTTGAGTTTGGCGATCCGTGCACGCAAAAACGATAATGGGTGGGCTTTGATCGACAGTCCCGTGGTCCGGTAGTCGGCGGCGACCTCGGCCATGCCGGTCATTCGCGGCAAGGACGCGGCCGTTTCCGTGGGCTCCAGTTGATCAAAGAGCGATCCCGTCTCTTTTTCCGGTAAGGCATCCCAGAGGGCTCCCCGCCGGTGCAGATCCAAGGAACCGAAGGCATCGGCCCGGGCCAGGCGCAGAACCACCGTTCTTGATAGACCCGTGCGGCGTGTGAAATCGATCACGGAGGTGAAGGGAGTTTTCTCTTTTTCTCTTGACGCCACAATCTGCTGAGCCGCCGATTGCGCCAGGCCAACAATCATTCTGAACCCCAGGCGAAGCGCGGGAGCTTGGTCCGGCACCTCTTCGAGGGTGCAATCCCAGTTGCTGAAATGAACATCCACGGGGCGTACCTCGACTCCGTGCTTGCGCGCATCGGCAACGAGTTGCGCTGGGGCATAAAAACCCATCGGCTGGCTGTTGACCAGCGCCGCGCAAAAGGCGGCCGGGTAGTGGCACTTAATCCAGGCGGAAATGTACACCAGAATGGCGAAACTCGCCGCATGGCTTTCAGGAAATCCATACTCGCCAAATCCGCAAATTTGTTTGTAGAGCCGCTCGGCAAATTCCTCCGGGTAGCCGTTGGCTTTCATTCCCTCGATCAATTGATCTCGAAACGGTTCCAAGTCCCCCTTTTTTTTCCAGGCCGCCATGGCCCGGCGCAATTGATCCGACTGCCCCGGGGTGAAGCCTGCCGCCACCTGCGACAGCTTCATTGCCTGTTCTTGAAAGAGCGGCACACCGAGCGTTTTTTTGAGCACCGCCTCGACCCGCTCGTCGGGATAAGTGACCGCTTCCTCTCCGTTTCTGCGTCTTAAATAAGGATGAACCATATCTCCCTGAATGGGACCGGGCCGGACGATGGCGACTTCGATCACAAGATCGTAGAACACTCGCGGCTTG
>Ga0208492_1001336_pt1 | contig 15630 bp, 13 predicted proteins | sample Subbioar_CSW14AB_FD_184820 | JGI IMG/M metagenome (GOLD analysis project Ga0208492, IMG submission 184820) | Serpentinite rock and fluid subsurface biosphere microbial communities from McLaughlin Reserve, California, USA - CR12Mar_CSW14AB (SPAdes) | ecosystem: Environmental > Terrestrial > Deep... | reverse complement strand
AGCCGACTGCAGTCGATCCGGTCAAGCAACCAGGGGCCAGAACTCCATTCGTGCTCTCGTAGTTGAGCAGGGCCAATCCATATTGCTTCAAATTGTTGGAGCAGGTCATGCGGTTGGCGGCTTCGCGGACCTTCTGGACCGCGGGAACGAGTAAACCAATGAGAACGGCGATAATCGCGATCACGACAAGAAGCTCGATCAGGGTAAAACCGATTCGCTTCCTGCCCGAACGAAAATAAACCATGCAATCCTCCCGATGAAAAGTGTTTTCCAGAGGATGGAAAACGGAGAATGAGAACCTGAGAGAGGCTCATGACTTTTTAACAAATCGATCGGTGGAAACAACCTCAAAATGAGAGACAGGCTGCTTTTGATGCGAAGGTGGCTAGCACAAGCTTCATATAATGGACGGGCTTCTCCCATTCCAGCAAAACCGTCTGGGGGCACGAGTCATCAGGAATTTGAGCGTTCCAAGGACAATTGAGTTTCGGATCAAAAATTCCGCGAACTTGTGTAATGGGCCATCCTTGTATGTTGTTAATTCCTTGTGCCACGGGCGGAACCCTACTCAGCTGGAAGCGATTCGCCCTGGGAGATCAAAACGATTGTCGGGAATCTTGGCAGATCCCAGATTTCGAGCGGCCTTGACTGGCCTTTTCTTTCGCAAAAGCGAAGAATTCTGGGGTTTCCAGTGCGTTGAAGTCGAATTGGGGATTTGAGACCGGAAACCAAAAATGAGAAAAGAAACGGCCTGAATTGAGATCAAACTCCTTAGATAATTCCCTAAAAAATCATCTTTCCTAGGTTTTTCCCTGGATGGGGCTTTAATTGGCATGTACCCTGGTTAATACCTCTTCAGGGTGCGTTCCTATTATTTGTTCTCATTCCAAGGAGTCGGGATATGATCCGTCCCTTTAGCCGGGCTCGGTCCGGATTTACATTAATTGAACTGCTGGTTGTCATCGCCATCATCGCCGTTCTTATCGGCTTGCTTGTTCCCGCGGTCCAAAAGGTCCGCGAGGCAGCGAACCGTATGACCTGTTCGAACAACCTCAAGCAAATCGGGTTGGCCGCTGCCAACTACGAATCGACCAACCTGCGTTTGCCTCCTGGCTACATCGGACCCAATCAGTCCGAAATGGCAAGCACCGCTACCTGGACCAACGGTCCTTATGTCGGTTGCATGGCGCTGCTTCTGCCCTACCTCGAGCAAGACAATGTCTTCAAGGCGTTGCAAATTGCAACGACCAGCCCCGATGTTGATGGTCCTGGATATCCCAACAATCAGTGGTTCCAGTACAACTCGACCTCCCCGAGTTCGCCGGCTTACCCCAACGTTGCCAACTACACCACCGCCAAGGCCGGTCAAATCAAGACCTTCATGTGCCCCTCGGCTCCGACCCAGTTCGGCAAGAACGTGATCATGGGCATGGCGATCTTTACGGTCGGTGGTTCGATCTACGCCGGCTTCTGGTCGGATGACTATGTCGGCGTCGAAAAATACCAGTACTTTGGTATTTCTCACTACCTCGCTTGCTCGGGTTCCGGCCCCGCCACCAGTTACGAAGGTATCTACTGCAATCGTTCAAAGACCACTTCGGCAACGATCCTCGACGGCTCCAGCAATACGCTGGCCTTCGGCGAAGTCGTCGGCACCCGCTGGTCGACCGCTGGCGCGGGCGCCGCGTTCGACTACCAACACAACTGGTTGGGCTCGGGCGCCATCTACACTCTGCAAGGCTTGAGCCACACCGAATCGGCCTCGATTCGCCAGTTCTCCAGCTACCACACCGGTATCGTTCAGTTCACCTTTGGCGACGGCTCGGTCCGGTCTGTTCGCAGCCCCAACACGGGCACGAATCCTTCCAACGAACGCAACGTGTTGTTGCAACTCGGTGGCAAACAGGACGGTGGCGTGCTGGATACCGGCGCCTTGATGAACTAAGTTTCTCTTTGGGAGTTTTACCTCTATGTTGGCAAGATTGAGTTCTCTGGCGCTGATTTTGGGAATCGTAGGAGTGATCGGGTGCGGTGGCCCCGAACCAGTGAAATCCAACCTTCCCGAATCGAAAGAGCTGAAGTCGAACAACAAGAAAGCGTCCGCGGTTTCTGATAGCAGTTCGGATCTGCCTTCCCCTTCCAGGAAGCAGTAAGCTTTCCGCGGGTTTGGTTAAAAGTTAACTCTAGAAGAGGCCGGTCCCATTGGGGTCGGCCTCTTTTTTATTGGTACACCAAAAGTATATTTTGTACCGAGTAGTTTCACGTCCTCCGCGATCACTATTGTTCCTCTCGCGGCGTGGCCACTTCTTTTGCAACGAATCCAGCCCCAATGAATCGCTTTGGTAGGTCCAATCTACTTATCTATCAGGCGGGTATGACTCCGTGCACCAGTGGCAGTCGATCTATTTGTGCCTCAATACGGTCCTAACAGGGCCTCAATCGCCGCTAAGCATTGCGATATTCTGGTACAATTGTGTGTGTGCAGAAAGATGAATCCTTGATGATGCAGATTGGATGAGCAAGATACCTTTTTACGGAGTTCTGCAATGAGATTGGGAAGCGTGACCAATCTGATTTTTATGGCCGCATTTGCGGGAATGATGGGATGCGGGGGTAGTTCCGATCAAGGGAAGCCGAATCTTCCTCCCTCCAAAGTAGTTCCGACTGACAATAGCAAACAGCAGTTACTGGTTGATGACGCGAAGGATATCCCGGCTCCCACAAGGAAGTGAGTTCCCCTGGGCTGTTTTTCAGAGAGTGTACTACCGACTGTTTCATTGAAGAGCATGCCGCCAGGTTGTTTCGCAAGGACCTGGCGATATGCCGGGCGTCGGTTCGGACATTTCTCCCAATCGCACTCGCCTTCAATTGCCGTTCGTGGTATAGTGATGGTTTCCCCTCCAGGGCCACAAGTTCTGTTGGGGAATTCAATTTTATTGCCGTTTTGAGATTCGTTTTGCAGTGGTTTCCCCGTTTTGATGGTCGATGCCATAAGTGCAATCGAAACCGGATTCGGGAAGGTGGAATAAAATGTTAAAGAAGGCCAAGGCCAAGCGAAAAACCCACAAAGCATCCATCAAGCGATTCCGGGTGACCGCCACGGGCCTGTTGAAAAGAGCTCAAGCCGGCAAGAAGCACATCAACAGCCATAAGACCCGCAAACGCAAGCGCCAGCTGCGCAAGGGCTTGGTGACTGGCAGCAAAATCGCCCTCAAGTATGTCGAAGCGATGGGTGGAGCCTAATTCTTCTCCGTTGAACCTTTGCGGTATCTAGGTCGCGAGCTTGGTGTGCGCGTCTGGATGAACGGACTTCAGCGAAACGCTGTGTCCGCTCCGAAATCGCAATGGGGGCGCGGAAGGTATTCAATCGACCGGTCAAGCGGCTTTTGGCTTCACCACGCGTCGGCCCTCAGTGGAATTGAAATACAGCTTCGAATCGGAACACAGCTTTTTTAAGACTTGGTAATTCAATTGGAGTGATTTGAGATGACTCGTGCACGCAGCGGGAAGACCGTCCTTCGCGGACGCAAGCGCCTGCGCCGCCTGACCAAAGGTTTTCGCGCCGGACGCCATCGGTTGAACCGCCAATCGTCCACCGCCATCATTCGCGCTCGCGCCTACGCTTATCGTGACCGCAAGGTGCGTAAACGCGACTTCCGCAAGCTGTGGATCGTGCGCGTCAATGCCGCATGCCGCATGCGCGGTCTTCGCTACAGCCAACTGATCCATGGCTTGCAACTGGCCCAGATCATTCTCGATCGCAAGAGCTTGGCCGAAATCGCCATTCACGATCCTGAAACGTTCACCAAGATCGTCGAAATCGTGAAGCCCCTCCTGGCGGGTAAGTAAGCGATTTGGGTAGGAAAGCGGCTAAGGAATAGCCCACCTGCGATCGACCTAAAAGGCAAGAAAAAGCAAAGGGCCCATGGCGGATACCAGCTCCCTGGATCAGCTTTTGCAACAGGGAACCTCAGAGCTTCGTCTGGCGACAGACGAAGCTTCTTTGCGTTCCTGGCAAAACCGTTGGTTCGGTAAAACCGGCGAAATCTCGGGCGCCCTCAAGCGCATTGCCGAAATCCCTGCCGCCGATCGCAAGGACTACGGTCAAAAGGCCAACGCGGTCAAAGAAACCCTTCAAAAGGATTTTGACCTCGCCCTCGAAAAAGTGCGGGAAGAAGCGCTGGAAAAAGATCTGGCTCAAGGCCGGGTCGATGTTTCGTTACCGGGGCGGCAAGTTCTTCCCGGCAGGCTCCACCCTTCGACGAAAATCATGCGCCGGATCCTGGGGATCTTTGGCGAACTGGGCTTCGAAACCTTCACCAGTCGTGAAATCGAGGAAGACGAAATCAACTTCGGCATGCTCAACATGCCGCCCCATCATCCCGCCCGGGATATGTGGGACACCTTTCATACGAACAAGCCCGGCTGGATCCTGCGCACCCACACCACGCCGGGTCAGATCCATGCGATGAAGCTTCATGCCCCCGGGCCCGTTCGCGTCGTCCTTCCCGGCATGTGTTACCGTTACGAAAACATTACCTCCCGCTCTGAAATCATGTTCCATCAGATCGACGGCGTCGCCGTCGGGGAATCGGTCAAATTGACCGATCTGAAGGGAACCTTGATGGCGTTCATCCACAAGCTCTTCGGTGAAAAAAGGAAAATCCGGCTGCGCAGCAGCTACTTCCCGTTCACCGAACCCAGCATGGAAGTGGACATGGACTGCATCATCTGCGCCGGCAAGGGCTGCTCTCTTTGCAAGAAGACGGGCTGGCTGGAGATCCTGGGCGCGGGCATGGTCCATCCCGTGGTGCTACGCAATGGCGGCTACGATCCGCAGCGCCACAGCGGCTTCGCGTTTGGTCTGGGCGTCGAGCGCATCGTCATGCTCCTTTCCGGCATGGATGACATCCGCCATTTTTGGGCCAACGACTGGCGATTCTTGAACCAGTTTTGAAACCAACATCCCGCGGTTCGCTCCCGTTCACCAGGGGAATCCGCATTCCGTCGGCTCGGAATGATTCGAGTTCCGCGTGCATTTTGGCGAACGCGCCGCGGGTTACAAAAAACAAATCGGGGACCGCTCTGAGGTCCCTATTGAGATTGAAGGGATACCCGGTCCATGAAAATATCGCTGGCCTGGCTCAAGGAACTTGTGGACCTTCCCGGCGTGGGAGATCTGGTTTCGCGCTTCAATCTCTCGGGGCTCGAAGTCTCTTCCATTCGGCCGCTTGGAACCCAGCTACCTCCAGAACTGGCGACGCTTGTCAGCGAACCGATGCCGGTCTGGGCGCCGGACAAGGTCGTCTTCGCGAAGATCCTGCGCATCGAAAAACACCCTGATGCTGATCGCCTCAAGCTTCCCGTCGTCGATGACGGCACCGGCACCGAGAAACACCTCGTCACCGGCGCGCCCAATATCGCGGTCGGGGAATCCGGCCAAACGGTGATCCTGGCCCGCACCGGCTCGGCGCTCTTCGATGGCCATAGCGAAACCAAGGTCATCAAGGAGCTCAAGCCGACCAAGATTCGCGGCATCCCCAGCGATTCCATGCTCTGCTCCGCTTACGAACTGGGCCTCTCCGACGAGCACGAGGGGATTATTCTCTATCCCGAGGAGATCAAGCCCGGAACCCCCGCGGTGAACGTCTTGGGCGACACCGTCGTCGAGGTCGACATTCTGCCGAATATGGGGCGATGTCTCTCGATGTTGGGGGTCGCTCGCGAAGTGGCCGCGCTTTTCGGCGGCAAGGTGCGCTTTCCCTCCGCGGAACTCACCGAAGACGGCCCCTGGCCCGTTCCGGTGGAAATCGCAATCGAAGATACCAAGCTTTCCGAGCGTTACTCCTGCCGGTTGATCGACGGGCTCAAGGTTGGTTCCTCACCCTCCTGGATGAAGACCCGCCTGCTCGCATCGGGTATGCGTCCCATTAGCAACCTGGTCGACGTGACCAACTTCGTCATGTTGGAACAGGGGCAACCGCTGCATGCCTTCGACTACGACAAGTTGATTGCTCGAGCTCAAGGAGGATCGATTCGGATCTCCGTGCGCGCGGCGAAGGCCGGCGAGAAGCTGTTGACGCTCGACGGCAAGGAGCGCGAGCTGGAAGCCGGCATGCTTGTGATCGCCGACGCGGCGGGTCCCATCGCGCTGGCCGGAATCATGGGCGGTGCGGAAACGGAAGTGACGGCGCAAACCACCCGGGTGCTTTTGGAATCGGCGCATTTCGATCCGATCCGCACGCGCAAGACGATGCAGGCGCTCCATCTGCCCAGCGAGGCCAGCCTGCGTTTTAGCCGCGGTGTCGCGGCAACCCAGGCGGGGCCCGCGCTTGAGCGTGCCGCGCAACTGCTCGCTCAGTACGGCGAAGGCAAGGTGGCGAAGGGCGTGGTCGAATCGTGGCCAGTGCTTGCGCAAAAACGCGTGGTTCCCTTGACCGGCGCCAAGGTCCTGCAAGTGCTTGGCATGGAATTGCCGGCGGAACTTGCGGAAAAGCACCTTGCCGCGCTTTGCTTTGGCGTCAACAAGGTTGCTTCATCTGGGCCTCAGGGCTGGGAGCTTGAAGTCGCCATTCCGCCTGAGCGGCTCGACATTCAAGAAGGCGCGATCGACCTCATTGAGGAGTTGGCCCGCCTGGAAGGTTACGACCGGCTGCCGATGACCTTGCTTGCCGAAACCTCGGCCAGACCGGCGATCAAAAGCTCGCGCGAGTTTCACGAGTCGGCGAAAAACGCCCTGGTCGAACTCGGCATGCAAGAGGTGATCACCTATTCGCTGACCGGCATCGAACAAGAGCGGCTCATCGAACCCGGGCTCGACGCGGAGGGGGCCTCGCACATCAAGCTGGCCAATCCGATCAGCCCCGAAAAGGCGGTCATGCGCCGAAGCCTGGCCGCCTCGGTGATCGCCATCGCCATCTCCAATCTCAGGCAAAACGGCGCGCCCGTACAAAAGATTTTTGAGATCGGCAAAATCTACCAACCCGGCGAGGGCCACGCAGGGGAAGTCCAGGCGGGGCCGGTCGAATCCAATCGCCTTGCCATGGTGCTGGGCGGACGGCGCCGTGAACCTTCCTGGGACTCAGGCACAAGCGGTGACGAAGCGATCGATTTTTTCGACCTGAAAGGGGCGCTCGAAGGAGTTGTTGACCTTTTGGGGCTCGATCCCACTCAACTGCGCCTTGACGGGGCGGCGAATCGGCCTGGGCTGCACCCCGGTCGTCAGGCGCAGGTCGCCTACAAGCATCACGGCAAGGAGAAAGTCCTGGGCTGGATGGGAGAGTTGCACCCCAAGACGGCGAAGGCGATGGGCTGGGAAGGCAGGCCGCTTATCGCGGGCGAATTCGATCTGGATCTGCTCGAATCGATTCGCCCGGAAAAGAAGAAATTCAAGGCCGTCTCCCGCTTCCCGATCGCTTTGCGGGATGTGGCGGTTGTGGTGGATGAAGGGATTGCGGCGGATCAGGTCGCGAGGGAAATCCGCGCGGCCGCGGGGGATTTGCTGAGCGAATTGCGGCTCTTTGACATTTATCGGGGTGAGGGGGTGCCGGAGGGCCGAAAAAGCCTGGCCTGGTCGCTGGGTTACCAAGCTTTCGACCGAACTTTGGCCGATAAGGAGATCGACAAAGCGCACCTTAAGGTCGAAGACCGCCTGGTCCGGCAGGTCAAGGCAGTCATCCGCGGCAAGGAGGCGGTCCTGGGTTGAAAGTGATTTTCCGAAGCCCCGCCCCAGCTTCGGAGCAATATCATCTCCCTAGGAGGAACCGCTCTGCCGTGACGACGGAATCCCATTCTGCCAAAGGTACTTCGGTGCGCGAAACGCAGCCGACGCAGGACTTTTTGAAGGCGTTGCTTCGCTCGCAACTCCTGAATCGGGATTTGGTTCGGGAATTCTTCTCGCAGTTGCCCGCCGAAACCCAGTCCTCACCCGAAAAGGTTTCCGAGGCGTTCATCCGGGCTGGCCACCTGACCCGTTTCCAGGCCGGCAAACTCCTGCAGGGCATTTCTCGCGGCCTGAAACTTGGCCACTTTTCGATCCTTTCGCCGATCGCCAAGGGGGGCACCGCCACCGTCTACCTGGCGATGGATCTGGTCGCCAACCGGCTGGTGGCGGTCAAGGTCTTACCCCCCAACCAGGCCAAGGAACCACGCCGCCTCGCTCGCTTCCTGCGCGAAATGCGTTTGAGCGCGCAGACCGCGGCGCACACCCATATCGTGCCGGTTCACGAATCGGGTCAAATCGAGGGGATTTTCTACCTGGCCATGGAGTTCATCCCGGGCCGCAGCCTGCACCGGATGGTCCAGGACGAAGGCCAGTTGAGCCTTCATCAGGTTGCTCTCATCGGTATGGAAGCCGCCTTAGCGCTGCACCACATTCACCTGGTGGGTCTGGTCCACCGCGATATCAAGCCAGCTAACATTCTCATTTCCTCGCGGGGTCAGGTGCGCCTGATCGATTTCGGCCTGGCGATGCTGCAAGGGGAACGCACGGGCGACGAATCGGTCGTCGGCGGGCAGGGTTTCATCGTCGGCACGATGGATTTCATTGCGCCGGAGCAGACGATCGATCCTTCGAAGGTCGATGGGCGGGCCGACATCTACTCCCTTGGTTGCACGCTTTATTTCGCGCTCACGGGCAAGCCCCCCTTTCAGGGCGGCACGAACATCGAGCGGATGAAGCGCCATCGCCACGAAGAGCCCGAACCGCTCGCATCGCTACGTCCCGACCTGCCCGGCGGTTTCGTTTCGCTCATCAAAACGATGATGGACAAGAATCCCGATCAGCGGATTCAGCAAGCGGGATTGCTCGCCGCCGATTTGAAGCTCTGGACTCCAGGCGAACATGAGTTTTCGACCAGCGATGAATCCAGCGACGAAGTGATGGAGCAGGTCGGCAAGCTGAAGATGTATCAGCCCGAGGAAGTGACCGAACTGGAACGACAGTTACTGGCAGACGACACCGGCTCGGAGCCGGGGATCGACGCCAAGGTCGAGATGAGCGCCCCCACCGAAGAGGATGTGGTCATTAGCCAATTTTTCTCGGGCAACAAGCAGCTGATCATGTCGGGCGGCCAAGACCAGGGCAGCGGCACGCTTTTCCAAAAGGGCAGCCGGATTGGTCCGGCGCTTTCCGCGACGGTCATGGTGCCGGTGGCCACGGAGGAAAAGGGCGGCTCTGGCCAGTGGCGCTGGTTTCTGCTGCCGGCGGTGCCGTTGCTTGCGTTTTTGACCTGGCTGTTTTTTCGAATCGTCTGGAAATGAGATCAGGCGCCGCAAGCGGCGCCTGATCTCATTTTGCATCACAAGTTCCGTTCGCTTGACCATCCCACCCGATGGCATTCGACCCCATTCGCAATCGAAGGCTGAGCCCATCAGGCCGCGGCTTCCCGCGACCTTGATGTGAATAGCTTTCCCTTGGGCGCAGGCAGCTTGTTGGGGCCGGCAGGACCGCTCGTGTTCGCGTTCCAGGCATGCCGTTCGATGCTTTCCAAAATACGCGTGGCCAGGGCGACCGCTTTCACCCCTTGTTCGCCGGTGACCCGGACTTCCTTCAGGCCCATGACCCCATCGCGGAAATCCACCAGTTCCCGCGTGAGCTGATCGCACGGTTCGCAAACGATTTCCTTGGTTTCAATATGACGGCTGAACAGTTCCTGGCGAAACTGCGCCATCGATGCGTGGTCCATTTTTCGAGCCTCGACTCCGGCGCGAATCGTCTCTCCCGGCTGATGGAGTTTGAGGGTTCTCTTGGCGAAGTCGATGCCGGCATAACCCTCCGCGCCCCAGATATCCATGGTGCGGCAAGGTTCGGGATGTACGCGGCTGGCCATGAGATCGGCGATCGTCCCTCTGGAAAACCGCAGGCGAACCTGGGCCATGTCTTCGCAGCCGCCCATCAAGCTGGCGCCAAAAGCTTCGACATCGACGGCGACATCCTGAACCATGTCGAGGACCAAGTCGAGGTCATGAATCATCAGATCGAGCACCGCCCCGACATCGAGGGACCGTCCAGGAAAACTGGAGGTACGCTTCGCGACGATGTAGCGAGGAACGAGAGGCAATTGTTGAAAGGCTTCGTAAGCGGGGTTGAATCGTTCGATATGGCCGACCTGAAGAACGAGCCCTTTCTCCCGGGCGATTGTTTCCAATTCCCGGCACTCCGAAAGCTCGCGAGCCAGGGGTTTTTCGACCAGGAGCGACACGCCGGCGTTGAGTAGATCGCGCGCGACCTGATGATGCAGAAAAGTCGGGGCGGCGATCACCGCGGCGTCGACCTTGCCGATCAGGTCGGTGTGAGACGCATAGGGCTTGGTATTGTGGCGCAAGGCAATCGCTTCCGCCTGCGCGCGGGTCGGATCGGCGACGCCGGCGAGTTCGATTCCTTCGAGCGTCGAAAGGATCCGGGCATGTTCCTTGCCAAGATGCCCCACTCCCACCACTCCAACGCGAACCTTGCTCATTCATGAATCCCGTGAATAACCGTTTACGAAATCGATGACTCGACTCCATCTTCCGAATCAACCCCTGCCCATCAACCCCATTTAGGCGGCTCGGCGTACAGGTCCACATTCTTCCCTTCGGGATGAGGCCCCTTCTTCAAGGGCAGATCGACCGCGAAAGGAGCTGACCCCGTATTCCTGGGCACGAGTCCAGAGGTCCTGGCCCAAAGCCACATTCAGCGGGTGGCCCGAACGGCAAGCAACGACATGTCCCGCCAGCTCGATGCCCAAAAGGGCCAAATCGCCGAGGATGTCGAGAACCTTGTGCCTGGCCGCCTCATTGGCAAACCGCAGGCGATTATCGATCGGTCCCGATGGGCCAAAGACAATCACGTCTTTTGGAGTCGTACGGGCTCCTATCCCCTGGGAAAGAAGGAACGCGCGTTCCGACTCGAGGATGAAAGTTCGGCAGGGCGCGACCTCCTGGGCAAACGACGAAGGAGTGATGTCGCCGGTGAAGCACTGCCTCGCCATGGGAGCATTGGGCCCATAGTCGAGGAAGTAGCTGGCGCGCAGTTCCTGATCGCGTGCGGGGTGCAGGGTAATGCTTGTCTTTCCGGTCTGGATTCCGCAGGGGGCCAAAACCGAGTAAATCGTGCGCGAGGCGTTTTGCGGCAAAATCCCGGCGTGCAAGAGCGACTCGGTGAATTCGAGCGCGGAGCCGTCCAGGCCTGGTGGTTCGAGTCCGTCGATTTCGACGGTGCAATTGTCAATGCGAAGGCCGGCAAGCGCGGCCATCACATGTTCGACGAGGCAAACCTGCACCGCGCCCTGGCCGATGGTGGTGCGCCTTTGCGTGCCCGTTACTCGGGTCACATGGGCGGGGATTTCCGGGTGTCCGGGCAGATCGATCCGCCTGAAGACAATTCCAGAGTTTTCCGGTGCTGGCAAAAAACGAACCTGTATATCCGCAGCCGTGATGAAGCCAATTCCGCGAACTTGGACAGGCTGTTTGATGGTTCTTTGCCTTCGAGAGCCAACTCTACGCACGAGTCACCTTCCTTGCCGAACCGGATATTTCCAAAACGGCTGATGTGCAACCGGCCGGGGTTCGAAAATCGTTGGCTAAAAGGGAAACCGCGGAACGATTTGGATTGGAATCGAAACCGTTCCACGGAAGCAAGACGGACCGCGGTCGCGGCGGTTTACTGGCCGGGGGCGGCCGGAGTGGAGACGCCGCTCGTGGGCGTGACGGCGCCCGGATTGGCCTTGGCATAGGCCGTGTTGAGCACGCTTACCACATCGGCGCTGATTTCGACGCCCTTGTTGTAGAAGATGGGCAAGCAGGCGCGTTCCTGGAGTTTCGAACCGATGTTCTGCGGGTTCCAGTAGTCGTTCGAGGTGAGCCCGTCGTTGTAGTGAAGAACGACGTCATAGCCATGAGACAGCGCGCAGCGGCCGGTGGCGTCCTGGATTTCCTTGTAAAGGACGACAATCAATTCCTGTTCCTTCTTACCCAGTTGCATCTGGGCTTCGTTGTTGGCGTCTTCGAGTTCCCGCTTGAGCGCGCGCAATTGCTTTTCGATCGTTTCGCGCTGATCGGGTTTGGTCTGCAATTCCTTGACCAGGGCTTCCATCTGGGCTTGCTTGGCCTTTTGGCGGACGACCAGCGGTTGCATGAGCTCCTTGAACTCGTTTTGCAAGGCGATCGTCTTGGTGTAGTTCTTCATGACATAGCTGAGGTTCAACAGGCCTACCTTGGAGCGCGGTTCGCCTGCGGCGTTGCCGTTCCCCTGGGCGGTAATGTTGTTGGCCACCATGCAAATGCCCAGGGTTGCGCCAAGAATGGCTCCCACGCCGAGGATTTTTTTCACGACTCATCTCCAAAGGAGGGAATGGGGGTCCTGGCAAACTCGCCTGAAAACGGGCCACCGTTTTACGCAGCCTGAAATCGGGAAACCGCTTTCGAAGTCGCCTGAAATCAGGAAACCGCGCCGCGGTTTTCGGCTGAATCCCCTCCATGGAACCAGCCAAGTGCCCCAACCATTCCTGGCGCGCATATCTTCTGGCTTCAAGCAAAGTCAAGCTCGGGTTGGAAAAAAGCGCTTCGATTGCCAAAAATTGAAAGTTTGGTGCCTGCGAACTTTCAAAAATGCAGGCTTTCAGAAATCCAGTCTTCCCAAAATGCCCAATCAGCCTGGGCTGTGCATGGGATCTTGCCTGAACTTGCTCCCCACCCGTCCTTTCCCCTATTCTCAGGAAGCGCTTGAAGGAAAATCACCTCACCGGACTTGCTCGGAGCATGGCCAAGGCCTTTACCCTCGCGATTGCCTTCATCGGCCTCATCCTCCTCTTGGCGGGGTGCGGAGGCGGAGCCACCGCCCTGGTGCCGGTGGAGGGTCGTGTCTGGTTTCGAGGATATCCGATTTCCAGCGGCACGGTTGTCTTCGTACCGGACGAAGAGAAAGGCCACCTGGGACGCATGGCCACCGCGGTCATTGGGCCGGGCGGTGTGTTTCACCTGATGACCGACAAGGCGCCTGGGGCCGAGCCGGGCTGGTATCGCGTCACCATCGCTTCCAGTGAGATCCCCGGGGGCATCAAGTTCCCCAAAAAATACAGCGACCCGGTGAAATCGGGAATTTCTCGGGAGATCAAGGGGGCCGCGCCCAATTCGATCGACATTCATCTGGACTGATTCCAGAGTGGGGACTTGGGGCCACAAACCGCGATGAGCCCCTGGCGGGTGTCGAGGATGGCGCGCACCTAAGTCCATGAATGCGTATCGGTCTTGGCCTCTCTTCGTATCCTGAGAAATGAGAGGGACAACCTCCTAGTTTATCTTTGAGGAGGTCCTGATGAGAATCAGCCTCCCGCTCATCGAAATGGTCGCTCACTCGTTTTTTTCTTTGTTGATTTTCGTCCTTTTTGTTTTTTTCCGCAATCCTTGGACTGGGGAGTTGGGTTGATGGTGGCGGCTTCCGAGGGAAAGGCCTGGCAGGTTCCCGTGATCGTGGGATTGATCGTTCTTGTCTCCATCGGGCTGGTCGAAAGCGCCGTGGGTTTCGGCCTGGCGCAGTTCCTCCCTGAAGATGCTCCCCAATGGGTCGCGCCGGCTGCCCGATCAGGGGGGTTGGTCGCCGTTTTGCTGCCGGTTTTGATTCTCTTTATCTTGCTGCCGATGGGCGCGGAGCGCCGCCGATTCAAGGAAGCCTTGCTCGACCTGGAGTACAAGGAGGCGAATCGAAACAAGGACTTGAGCCAAACCAAGGCGATGCTCAATCGCGAAACCGCCGCCAAGGAGCAGGTCGAACGAAGGCTTCAAGACAGCAAGGCGCAATTCCAGACTCTGGCCGATTACTTTCCCGACCCGATCTTTGTCTTGGATCAGGAGGACAAGACGGTTCCTTTTCGCGTTCTCTATGTCAATGCTTCGGTGCAAAAACTGCAGGGCTCGCAGCCGGGCGACATCATCGGCAGGTCGCTCACCGGCCTGTTTCAGTTGCCCGAATCTCAACAGGGGGTCGCAGATTGGCTCAATCGTGTTTTTTCGGGGGAAGTGGTCGGTTTTGAAGCCAGCGTCCGGCATCAGGCCGGTAAGGCCATTCCGGTGGAAGTTCGGGCGGGGATCGTTCCCTGGATGGGGCGGCGCGCCGTCCTGGTCATCGTGCGCGACATGACGGAAAGAAAGCGCTACGAAGATGAAAACAGACGCTCGCGCTCGCAGCTCATGGACGCCATCGAATCGATTGACGCCGGCCTGGTCATGTTTGGGGCCGATGATCGCCTGGTGGTTTGCAACAGCAAATTCAAGCAGCTTTATGCGCCGGGCGCCAACGTCATGACTCCGGGAACGCCGAACGAGGTGATTCTGCGAGAATATTGCCGCAACGGCGGCAAGCCCCCCGATGGTATGACCCTGGAAGAATGGCTCAAGCAACGACTCACGGTCCATCGCCAGGGCGGTGCCGGCGCCGAATCGATTCAGCGCCTTGGCGACCGCTGGATTCGCGTAAGCGACCGGCGCACAAGTGACGGCGGTCTGGTCAGTCTGCGCACCGACATCACTCGCTTGAAGGATGTTCAGGAGGCCGCCGAGGCGGCCAACCACGCCAAGACACAGTTCCTGGCCAATATGAGCCATGAGTTTCGCACGCCGGTTGCCGCGGTCGTCGGTTACGCCGAGATCCTGCTCGATTCGCGATTGCAAACCGAACAGCGCCTCCAGGTGGTCCAATCGATCATTCGTAACGGCCGCCATCTCCTGGCCTTGATCAGCGACGTCCTCGATCTGACCAAAATCGAGGCGGGCAAGTTGGAAATGGAGCGTATCCCTGTTTCGGTGTGGCGGGTCGTTAGCGAAGCGCTCTCGGTTGCCGGCGTGATGGCGAATGAAAAGAACTTGCGGATCGAGGCGATTCCACTGGGCCGCATACCGCGGGTCGTCACGGCCGACCCCACTCGATTCCGGCAGATCCTCGACAATCTTTTGACCAATGCGGTGAAATTCACCCCGACCGGCAAAAAAGTGGAAATGCGAGTCCAGCTTTCCGAGAACGATGCCGCGAATCGGCGCGCCTTGATCATCGAAGTGGAAGATCAGGGAATCGGCATGACTCCCGAAGTTGTCGCCAAGCTGTTTCAACCGTTCACCCAGGCCGACGCCTCGACCACCAGGCGTTATGGCGGAACCGGTTTGGGCCTGTCGATTTGCCGCAAACTGGCCGAATCGATGGGGGGCGCCATCTCGGTGCGCAGCAAACCGGGGGTCGGCTCCTGCTTCATTCTCAACCTGCCCGTCGAATCGGCCGACCTCAAGGACCTGGTCGACAAGGACGATTTGACGAAGGGGTCGAAGGTCCATCTGCGCGGCCAGTCGCAGGTCAAGAACAAGCTTTCCGGACGCGTGCTCCTGGCCGATGACAATCCGGACAATCGCAACATCGTGCGGTTTTTCCTGGAACGGGCCGGCTTGACGGTCGAATCGGCGGAGAATGGCCGCATCGCGGTCGACCTGGCCACCAGTCGTGAATACGACATTGTCTTGATGGACATGCAGATGCCCGAACTGGACGGCTACAGCGCCACCAGTCTGCTCAGGCAAAAAGGCTATCAGCGGGCGATCGTGGCGCTAACCGCCCATGCCATGGCGGGCGATGAAGAAAAATGTCTGCAGGCCGGCTGCAATGCC
>Ga0208492_1001335_pt1 | contig 15631 bp, 11 predicted proteins | sample Subbioar_CSW14AB_FD_184820 | JGI IMG/M metagenome (GOLD analysis project Ga0208492, IMG submission 184820) | Serpentinite rock and fluid subsurface biosphere microbial communities from McLaughlin Reserve, California, USA - CR12Mar_CSW14AB (SPAdes) | ecosystem: Environmental > Terrestrial > Deep... | reverse complement strand
CGGCGACGACACCGGCGTCAACCCGAAGGTGGCCTTTCCCGGGCTGACCGGACGCGTGCTCAACATCCGCGACATCGAGCAGGGGCTCGACCAGGTCAACCGCCTGCCGTCCAACAACGCACGCATGGAGCTGGTGCCGGGGGCCGACCCGGGCCTGACCAATGTGCGCGTCTTCAACGAGCCGGGCAACCCGTTCAACGGCGGGCTCACGCTGGACAACTACGGCAGCCCGGCCACCGGCGAGCACCGCCTGACGGTGAACCTGGGCATCGATGGCCCGCTGGGCCTGCACGACGCGTGGTTCGTGAGCCTGTCGAGCAACACCGACCCCGACCACAGCGCGCGCCTGAGCGAGTCGGCGCTGCTGAGCGTCAACCTGCCCTGGGGATACTGGAACCTGGTCGGTTCGGTCAGCCGCAGCCGTTACGTCAGCGAGGTCTCCAGCGCTTCGCAGACCTTCGTCAGCAGCGGCGACACCAACACCTACAGCCTGGGCCTGCAGCGCGTGCTCACCCGCGACCAGACCAGCAAGCTCACGCTCACCGGCACGGTCAACCACAAGGTCTCGAAGAACTACATCGAGGGCAGCCTGCTGAGCACCGGCAGCCCGCGGCTGAGCGACGTCACCTTCAACCTGACCTCGGTGTTCCTGGCACTGGGTGGTTCGTGGTCCACCGACGTGGGCTTTTCTCAGGGCACCACCTGGTTCGGCGTGCAGCCCTTGCCCAACGCGGGCGAAGGCACCGTGCCCACGCCCGAGGGCCGGCGCCTGACCGCGGCGGCCACCCACGGCCGCAGCTGGGACCTCGAGGGGCGCTCGCTGAGCTGGAGCAGCTCGCTGCAGGCCCAGTACAGCCCCGACCACCTCTATGGCTCGGAGCAGACCTCGATCGGGGGGCTGTTCACCGTGCGCGGCTACGACGGCGCTTCCATCGCGGGCGACCGTGGCATGACCTGGCGCAACGAGCTGAGCTCGTCTTTCGTGGTGCCGGGCACCGAGAACGTGATCGGCCGCCTGTTGCCCTATGTGGCGGTGGACGTGGGCCGCATCTTCGGTCGCGAAGGCCAGCGCTCGGGCACGCTGTCCGGTGCCGCCCTGGGCCTGCGTGCCGTGGGCGCCCGCGTGAGCTTCGACCTCGCGGTGGCCAAGCCGCTGCACACCTCGGCGTGGGTCAGGCGCAATTTCGATGTCGACAAGACGGCCGTGTACGTGAAGCTGGGCATCGCGCTGTGACGCCGCGAGCCCGTTGAGGAATCAGATCATGCAAGCAACCCGACACAGCACCGTCCGCCTCGCACTCGGCTCGGTTTTGATTGGCACCATCCCGGTGGCGACCACGGCGGTGGCCCAGGCCGTGCAGCAGGTGGTGGCCGACCCAGGCGCTCCCGCCGCGCAGCGGCCCACGATGACCGAGTCGCTCAACAAGACGCCGGTGCAGAACATCGTGGCGCCCAACGCCAGCGGCCTGTCGCACAACAAGCTGCAGCAGTTCAACGTCGACCAGCGCAACCTGATCATCAACAACTCGCGCGTCAACGCCGTGTCGTCCATCGGCGGTGCGGTGGTGGCCAACCCGAACCTGGCCGGTGGCGAGGCACGCATCATCCTCAACGAGGTCACCGGTGGTTCACGTTCGGTGCTGCAGGGCAACCAGGAGTTGCTGGGCGGGCGTGCCGCCTACATCCTGGCCAACCCGAACGGCATCACCTGCGACGGCTGCGGTTTCCTGAACTTCCCTCGGGTGACCATGACCACGGGCGTGCCCGTCATCGACGGTGACGTGCTGCGGGGCCTTCGCGTCAACGGTGGCGATGTGCGCATCGGCGCCGGCGGCCTCAACACCCAGGGCCTGGACGCGTTCGACATCCTCTCGCGCGCCTTGGTCGTCGAGGGCGTGCTCAAGGCGCCCGACCTGCGCGTGGTGGCCGGCCGCAACGAGGTGGCTTACGACTCGCTGGTGGCCACGCCCCTGGCGCCGGACGGCAGCGCCGCGCCGAGCTGGGCCATCGACTCGAGCGTGCTGGGCGGCATGTACGCCGGGCGCATCTCGCTGGTGAGCACCGAAGCCGGGGTGGGCGTGCGCCTGCAGGGCGAGGTGGCGGCATCGGTGGACGACGTCACCCTCAACGCGGCGGGCCGCATCCAGCTCAAGGGCGCCCTGACGGCGCAGCGCGACGTGCGCCTGGCCTCGTCGGCCGCGGCCGCGGGCGTGGGGCCCGAGATCGAACTCGACGGCGCCCGCGTCTACGCCGGGCAGGACGCGAGGGTGCAAGGCGGCGACCTGCTGCTGCGGGGTGGCCGGCTGGGCGCCGGGCGCGACCTGAGCGTGCGCGCCGCGTCTTTGCAAGACACCGGGCTGGCCCCTGCCGTGGGCGAGGACGCCAAGGCCCAACGGCTGCGCGATGCCGGCCGAAACCTGTCCGTCAACGTCGATGGCGCCGCCACCTTGAACGCCAGCGCCTGGCAGGCGGGCCAACAGATGAGCTGGCTCGCCGACTCGCTGACCTTGTCCGATGCCGCGGTGCAAAGCGGCGGCAACGCCTCGCTGAACCTGCGCACCCTGACGCTGGACGCGGCCAGCTTCGCCGCAGGCGCCAAGGGCTTGCGCTCCGGCGGCGTGCTCGACCTGCAGGTCACGCAGACGCTGGACAACGCTGGCCTGATCGCGGGCGACGCTGGCCTGAACCTGCGCGCCGGCAGCCTGACCAACCGCAGCGGTGCGCTGATCCAGTCGGGCGCCGCGCAGGCGGCCGATGCCAGCATCACGGTGACGGGGGCCCTCACCCAGGCCGGCACGATCGGCAGCACGGGCGACCTGACGGTGACCGCGCAGTCGCTGAACAGCCAGGCGGGTGAAATCAGCGCCCAAGACGAGCTGACCCTGGCCGTCTCGGGCACGTGGACGAACGCGCAAAACGCCAAGGCCCAAGCCAAGGTCCTGAGCGCCACCGCCGGCAACCTGAACAACGCGGGCGTCGTCCACGCCCAGCAGGCGCTGACGCTGACCGCCACCACCTTGGGCAACCTGGCCACCGGCCAGCTCACCTCGGGCGGCATCCCCGCGGTCGACCTGCACGGCAACCTGTCGCAGAACGCCCGCGACCGCAACCTCGCCGACTTCTCATCGGGCGCCGTCAAGGTGCTCGTCGCGACCGACGTCGCCGCGCGCGGCGTGCACGTCGACGGCGTCGACCTGGTCGTGCACGTCGACCCGCCGGCCGAGCACAAGGCCTACCTGCACCGCTCGGGCCGCACGGCGCGCGCGGGCGCGGCCGGTGACGTCGTGACGCTGATGCTGCCGTCGCAGCGCAAGGACACCGAGGGGCTGCTGCGCCGCGCCGGCATCGGCGCCAAGCCGCAGGCGGTCACCACCACCAGCCCGCAGGTCGTCGAGCTGATCGGCGAGGTCGCCGAGCGCGTCGCTCCCCGCCCGGGCGGTCCGGGCGTGGGCAACGCGCCGGAGGCCACGGCTCCCGGCACGTCGCAGGGCGCCAACGCGCGCCGCAAGCGCGCCGCGCGCAGCGAGCGCCCCGGCGAGACCGCGGTCCGCCAGGGCGGCCGTCGCGGCGGTCAGGGCCAGCGCTCGGGCGAGCAGCGTCGCCAGGGCCAGGGCTCTTCCCAGGGCCAGGCGCGCGGCGGCCAGCCGGCGCCGATGTACAGCACGTCGACCGGCCAGGGCGCCCAGCGCCCCGCCTCGTCGGCGACGACCCCGACCCGCCGGGGCCCGCGCCGCGCGTCGTCCTCCGGCACCGCGCGCTGACGTCACATCCGCCCGCGCGAGATCCCATGTGGCCGGCGACGTCACATCCGGATACGGGTGACGTCGCCGGTTCCGTGTGATCTCACCGGATGGAGGAAGCGCCCGGTTCCTGTGGAAGGGACCGGGCGCTTCGTCGACTCAGCGGATCACTCGCCGCGCGAGATCCGGATCATCTCGTCGCGCGGGACGACCTTGATGCGCGCGCGGCCCTCGGGCTCGCCCAGCGCGATCTCGTGCTCGTCGAGGCGGTGCCAGCCCTCGAGGTCGGTCCAGGCGATGCCGCGCTCGGCGAGGAGCCGCGGGATCGCCTCCTCCGACGGGTCGGCCGGCTGCCACCACGAACCCTGGCCGTTGACCAGGTGCTGGATGGTCTCCATCGCGTCCGACTTGGTGTGGCCGATCAGACCCACCGGGCCGCGCTTGATCCATCCGGTCGCGTACATGCCGGGGATGCGCTCGTTCGAGTCCGGCGAGAGCACCTGGCCCTCGTGGTTCGGGATCACGCCGTGGCGCTCGTCGAACGGGACGCCGGGCAGCGGCGAACCGAAGTAGCCGACGGCGCGGTACAGCTGACCCATCGGGATCTCGCGGATCTCGCCCGTGCCGACCACGCCGCCCTGGCCGTCGGGCCGGGTGCGCTCGTACACGAGCGCGGCCACGCGACCCTGCTCGTCCTTCTTCACCTCGAGCGGCTTGGCCCAGAAGTGCAGGTGCAGTCGGCGCGACGCCGTGCCGCCCGCGTTGTTGACGGAGTCGCGCTGGCGCCACGACTGCAGGATGCGGTCGATGACCTTGACCTGCTTGTTCGTCTCGACGGCGGCCTTCGACGCCTCGTCGTAGTCGAAGTCCTCGTCGTACACGACCATGTCGACGTCGCGCAGCTCGCCGAGCTCGCGCAGCTCGAGCGGCGTGAACTTCACCTGCGCGGGGCCGCGGCGTCCGAACACGTGCACGTCGGTCACGGGCGAGGCCTCGAGGATCTCGTAGACGTTCTGCGGCACCTCGGTCGGCAGCAGGTCGATCGCGTGCTTGGCCAGGATGCGCGAGATGTCGAGCGCCACGTTGCCGTTGCCGATCACGCCGACAGACGAGGCGGTGAGCGGCCACGTGCGCGGCACGTCGGGGTGGCCGTCGAACCAGCTCACGAAGTCGGCCGCGCCGAACGAGCCCTCGGCGTCGATCCCCGGGATGTTCAGGTCGGCGTCGCGCACGGCGCCGGTCGCGAAGATCACGGCGTTGTAGTGGTGCTTGAGGTCGTCGAGCGTGATGTCCTCGCCGAAGCGGACGTTGCCGAAGATCCGGATGTCGCCTCGGTCGAGCACCTCGCGCAGCGCATTGATGACGCCCTTGATCCGGGGGTGGTCCGGCGCGACGCCGTAGCGGACGAGACCGTAGGGCGCGGGCAGGTGCTCGAACAGGTCGATCGAGACGTCGAACTTCCGCTCGGTCTTGAGCAGGATGTCCGCGGCGTAGATGCCGGCGGGTCCCGCGCCGACGATGGCCAGCCTCAGCTTGGTCATGGAGAGGTCCCTTTCGTGGATCTGCGTTCACCAGTCTCGCGCGGCCGGCTGAGCGGATGCCGCGCCGCGGGACCGGTCAGCTGCTGCGGTCGACGAGCGACTCGGCGAACCGCGTGAGCGCCTCGCGCACTCCCCCGCGGGGCAGCGGGGCGAGCGCCTCGACGGCCTCGCGGGTCCAGGTGAGCGCGAGCTCGCGCGTGCGGGCGGTGGCCTCGTGATCGCGCAGCGCGGCGAGCGGCTCGTCCAGGATCGCCGGGTCCTCGCCCGCGGCGATCCGGTCCACGCCCTCGTCGATGCGCTCGGTGAGCGAGCGGGCGTCGGCGCCCCCGTCCTCGGCCAGCAGCAGGTACGGCATCGTGGGGACGCCCGCGCGCAGGTCGGTGCCCGGCACCTTGCCGGTCTCGGCCGGGTCGGCGGAGAGGTCGATCACGTCGTCCAGGAGCTGGAACGCGACGCCGACCTTCTCGCCGTAGACGCGCAGCGGCTCGCGGTAGGCCTCGTCGGCGTTCGCGAAGATGGCGCCGGCCTGCGCGGAGGCGGCGATGAGCGATCCCGTCTTGTCCGCCAGCACCTGGATGTAGAACTCGATGGGGTCGTCACCGGGCTGGGCGCCGACCGTCTCGTGCATCTGGCCGAGGACCAGGCGCTCGAACGTGTCGGCCTGCAGGGCCATGGCCCGCTCGCCGAGCCGCGCCATGATCTGGCTCGCGCGCGAGAAGAGCAGGTCGCCGGTGAGGATCGCGATGCTGTTGCCCCACACCTGGTGCGCGCTCGCGACGCCGCGGCGCCGGTCGGCGCCGTCCATGACGTCGTCGTGGTACAGCGAGCCGAGGTGCGTGAGCTCGAGCGCCGTGGCCGCGTCGATCACGGCCGGGATGGCGCCGTCGCCCAGCTGCGCGGACAGCATCGTGAGCATGGGACGCACGCGCTTGCCGCCGGCCTCGTAGAGGTAGCGGCTCGTGGCGTCGACGAGCCGGTCCGTGGATCGCAGCTCCTCGGCCAGCTGACGCTCGACGGCCTCGAGCCCGTCCTCGATCCGGGCGATGAGCTTCTTCGCCCCGGGACCGGCGAACACGCGCTCGCTGAGGCCGAAGCGGCTCGCGATGCGCGAGCCCGGGATCGAGGGCTTCGCCATCGGCGAGCCCGGCGCGGATGGGCTCGGAGTCACGCGTCCAGCCTACCGGCGGGGTCCGCACCCTGGTCGCCGTCGCCCGCGGGCCCGGCGGGCACGGCGGGCTTGACCGCCCGGTGCAGCGCGACGATGCCGAAGCTCAGGTCGCGCCATGCGACGTCCGTCCATCCGGCGTCCCGGATCCACGACGCGAGCGTGCGCTGATCCGGCCAGGCCCTGATCGACTCGTTGAGGTAGTCGTACGCCTCGGTGTTCGAGCTGATGGCGCGCGCGATCCGCGGCAGCACGCGGTCGTTGTAGAAGCGGTAGAGACCGCGGAACGCGGGCCGCGGCGGGTGCGAGAACTCGCAGATCACGAGGCGACCGCCGGGCTTGGTGACGCGCAGCAGCTCGGAGATGGCCTGCTTCGGCCGGTCGACGTTGCGCAGCCCGAACGACATGGTGACCGCGTCGAACTCCGCGTCCGCGAACGGCAGGGCCGTCGCGTCGGCCTCGACGAAGGTCAGGTTGCGCACCGCGCCGTGACGACGGCGGCCCTCCGCGATCATCCCGGGCGAGAAGTCGGCGGCGACGACCTGCGCGCCGCTGCGCGCCAGCGAGACGGACGACGCGCCGGTCCCGGCCGCGAGATCCAGGATGCGCTCGCCGGGCCGGGGCGCGACGGCCCGCGTCGTGGCGGCGCGCCACAGCTGGTCGTTGCCGACGCTGAGCACGGTGTTGGTGACGTCGTAGCGGGCGGCGACCTGATCGAACATGCCGCTCACGCGCGCCGGGTCCTTGCCGAGGTCGGCGCGGTTGGCTGCGGAGCGGGCGTCGCGGTGCTTCACGCCCTCGAGTCTAGGCGCGGGCGGTCAGGCGGTTCATCCGTGGAGACGGCGGCCGCGGCATCCGGACGGCGCTCAGCGCGCGAGCCCTGCCAGCACCGCGAACCACCGTTCGGCGGTGGCGTCGTCGAACGGCTCCTCGTGCGCGCGCACGCGCGCCGCGAGGTCGTGCGCCGTGGCCTCGAGCAGCTCGATCACGCGCGCCGGGTAGCCGTAGCGGACGCGGTGCTCCTCCCACTCGTCCTCGTCGTCGATGTACACGCCGCGGTAGTCGAGGCGGCGCACCACGTCGAGGTCCATGTCGATCGCGACCGGCTGGCCGCCGTCGTCCCAGCCCACGGCCCACGCGATGTCGATGTACACGCGCGTCAGCTCCGGCTCGCCGTTGAAGGTCAGCACGTAGTCCTCGCGCCCGGCGGGGAGCAGGACGACGCTGGGCGCCCGCAGCGTGATCTCGCGCCCCGGGCGGAAGCTGTGCGACCCCGGAACCTGCCCCAGCCAGTCGCCGTACTCGTCGGCGCCGAGGTACACGCACTCGTGCTGCCAGTGGGGCGATCCGTCCCACTTGCGCCAGCGGAAGGTGAGCGGCGTGCCGGCGGCCGTACGGTCCATCCCTCGAGCCTAGGCCCGCGGGTGCCGAACTAAGCTGGGCAGGTGACCGACTCGCGCCCCGCTCCGCCGTCGGGCAGCGCGACAGCATCGAGCACTCCCCCGCGCCTCGTGGTCGAGACGCGCGAGATCGATGCGGTCGAGGACCTGCTGCCGTGGACCGACGCGCGGAACCCGCTGATCTGGCAGCGGCGCGGCGACGGCATGGCCGGCTGGGGCGAGGCGCTCGCGATCCGCGTCGACGGCCGGGGCCGGATCGCGACGCTGGCCGACGCCTGGCGCGAGATCGCCGCCGCCGCCGAGGTGCACGACGAGGTCCGGCTCCACGGCACGGGGCTGATCGCGTTCGGTGCGTTCGCCTTCGACGACTCGTCCGCGCTGCCCAGCACCCTGATCGTGCCCAGCGTGATCGTCGGGCGGCGCCGCGGCCGATCGTGGATCACGCGGATCCGGCGCGCGGAGGCCCCGGGGGATGTCGCGTTCGGGCCGACCGAGTACGGCGCGCACTGGTCCGCGACGCTCGGGCCGGGCCGGATGGATCCCGCCGCGCACGGCGACGCGGTGCGCGCCGCGCTCGCGGCGATCGAGCGCGGCGAGGCGCAGAAGATCGTGATCGCCCGCGACATCGCCGGCACGGTGCCGGCGCACGCCGACCTCCGCCGGCTCGTCCGCGCGCTGGCGACCGGCTACCCCGACACGTGGGCGTTCGCGGTCGACGGCATCGTCGGGGCGAGCCCCGAGACGCTCGTCACGGTGCACGGCGGCGAGGTCACGGCGCGCGTGCTGGCGGGCACCCGACCGCGGGGCGCCGACGCGGACGAGGACACCGCGATCACGTCCGAGCTCGCCACGAACCAGAAGGACATCGACGAGCACGAGTACGCGGTGCGGTCCGTCGTCGACGCGCTCCGCCCGCACACCTCCGCGCTCGCGGCCGCCGAGCAGCCCTTCACGCTCAAGCTGCCGAATCTGTGGCACCTCGCTACCGACGTCGAGGGGACGCTGTCGAACGGGTCCAGCGCGCTCGACATGGTGCGCGCCCTGCACCCCACCGCCGCGGTCGCTGGCACGCCGCGCGACGCCGCCATGGCCGCGATCCGCCGCATCGAGCCGTTCGATCGGGGCCGATACGCCGGACCTGTGGGCTGGATCGACGCCGAGGGCGACGGCGAATGGGCGATCGCGCTGCGGTGCGCGCAGTTCGGCCCGGCGGACGCCGACGCGCCGGTGGACCCGTCTGCGACGCGATCCGTCACCGCCCACGCCGGCGGCGGCATCGTGGCGGGCAGCCTCCCCGAGGCGGAGCTGCTCGAGACCCGAGTCAAGTTCCGCCCCATCGTGGACAGTTTGAATTAGAAGACGGTCGCACGCGTGCGGGCGCCCCTTCGGGGGCCCTTCGCGCGCGAGAACGTCGAGATCAGAGCTCGTCGAGGAAGGACAGGTAGGGGTTGCGCAGGCGACCCTCCGGGTCGAACTCGCGCGTGAGCGCGGCGAACTCGCGCAGGCGGGGCCACACGGCGGCACGACCGGCGGCGTCCATCGCGGACAGCTTGCCCCAGTGCGGACGCGCCTGGAACGGCGCCAGCGCCGCCTCGATCTCGGCGACCACGGCCTCGACCGCAGGCTGGTCCGGCAGCCAGGTGAAGTGCAGCCCGACGGCGTCCGTCTCGTAGGCCGGGCTGAGCCAGAGGGGATCCGCCCGCATCGAGCGGATCTCGGTGACCTGGATCAGCGGGGCGATCCGGTCGGCCAGCTCGCGCACGGCGCGGATCGCCGCGACCGCGTGCCGGCGCGGCACGAGGTGCTCGGACTGCAGCTCGGCGCCGGCGGAGGGCGTGTGGCTCAGCCGGAAATGCGCGAGCCGATCGAGCCAGCGGCCCGGCTCGCCGAGCTGCGGCGTGCACGCGGCGGGTGAGACGCCCGCCAGCATGTGAACCGGCCCGGCCGCCGGCGCCGGATCGCCCGGCAGCACGGGCGGCTCCGCGGAGCGCGATTTGGTCCATACCTGATCGACGACATCCCGGTCCCCCCACCGGAGGAAGAGGCTGACGCTGTAGGCGGCGCCCATCAGGGCGTCGAAGTCGGCCAGGGCGGTCTCGAGCGGGAGGTTCTCGTACACGCGCTGGCGCACCTCGAACGAGGGCTCGATGTCGAGCGTGATGGAGGTCACGACGCCGAGCGCGCCGAGGGAGACCACTGCGGCGTCGAACGCCGGATCGCCGCGGCGCAGCCGGACGACGTCGCCGCCGGGCACGACGAGCTCGAGCGCGGCCACCGCGGACGACAAGGTGCCCACCGCGTCGCCCGACCCGTGCGTCCCGGTGGCCACCGCGCCGGCGACGGAGATGTGCGGCAGCGACGCGAGGTTGGCGAGCGCCCAGCCCTCGGCCTCCAGGGCGCGGGCCAGCTCGCCGTAGCGGGTGCCGGCCCCGACCGTGACGGTGCGGGACTGCGCGTCGACGACGGGCGCCGCGGCGAGGCCCGCGGTGGAGATCAGGGTGCCGTCGGTGTCGGCGATGAGGCTGAAGGAGTGCCCGCTGCCGAGTGCGCGGAACGGTCCCGGGCCCGACAGGATGGCGCACACGTCGTCGACGCTCGCCGGCGTGGCGATGCGCTCGGCGCGGAAGCGGACGTTGCCCGCCCAGTTGACCAGGTCCATCAGGACTTCCCTCGGATCGTGTGCGCGAGCCGCTCGCCCGCGTCCCTCAGCCAGCGCGCGGGCTCGGCCATCGCGGACTCCGCGGATCCGGCGAGCGCCGTCAGCGACAGAGCCTCGATCCCCGACGTGTCGGCGTCGTCGGCGATCCGGCCCGCGACGACCGCCACCCGGGCCCCGGCCTCGCGGCCCAGGCCGAGCACGAAGGCCGGCGTCTTGCCCGCGGCGGACTGGCCGTCGTATGACCCCTCGCCCGTGATCACCACGTCGGCGCCCGCGATGGCGTCGGCCAGTCCGGTGAGCTCCCCGACCTCGGCCGCACCGGGAACAAGCTGCGCTCCCCACGCCAGGAGGCCGTAGCCCGCGCCGCCCGCGGCGCCCGCGCCCGGCGCGCCGGGATCGGCGCCGAGCAGCTCGGCGAGGCGCGCCAGCCCGGCGTCGGCGCGCGCGATGCCGTCGGCGTCCAGGCCCTTCTGCGGCCCGAACACCGCGGCCGCTCCGCGGCGGCCCGTGAGGGGGTTCGTGACGTCGGTGAGGACCAGCGCGCCGCCCTCGGGAACCGGGCGCAGGCGCGTGAGGTCGACCTTCGCCAACTCGTCGAGCCCGGCCGCGCCGGGCGCCACCGAGACGTCGTACGCGTCGGTGAACCGCGCGCCGAGCGCCGTCAGCAGCCCGATCCCGCCGTCGGTCGAGGCGCTCGACCCGATCCCGAGGATGAGCCGCGAGACGCCGTGGTCGATCGCCGCGCGCACGGCCTGGCCGAAGCCGAGCGTCGAGGCGTCCCGGCCGCGGAGCGCGTCGCCGAGCAGCTCGATCCCCGAGGTCGAGGCCAGCTCGACCACGCCGGTTCCTCCGGGGAGGCCCTCGGTCGGCGGCAGGAGCAGCCAGGCGGCGTCGATCGGCACGCCGGCGGGCCCCGTGACCCGCAGCGGCATCCGCTGCGCCCCCTCGACGGCCCGGGCGAACGCCTCGAGGGTGCCCTCGCCGCCGTCGGCCATCGGACGCACCACGACGTCCGCGTCGGGCTCGGCCCGCCGCCAGCCGTCGGCCACGGCCCCGCCGGCCGTCACCGCATCCAGCGTCCCCTTGAAGCCGTCCATCGCCACCACCACGCGCGTCGCCATCCCCCCATCCTGGCCCAGTCGCGGGCTCGGCCCGTAACAGTGGCCCGGGCCGGCCGCCCGGCACGGGAGAATGAGGCCATGGACTGGCAGATCTCCGAGGACACGGTGCCGTCGAGCCTCGTCACGGAGGCGGACGCCCGGTCCATGGTCGGCCGGCCGCCCGCGTCCGGCGCGTGGCGCGACGGCGACCCCGCGGGCGACCGCCGGTTCGCGGGCTTCGGCGAGCTGCGCCTCGAGGGCGGCGGGGTGCTGCCGTCGTTCCGCCTCGCCTACGAGACCTGGGGCGAGCTGAACGCCGCGCGCGACAACGCCGTGCTCATCCTGCACGCGCTCACGGGCGACAGCCACGTGCGCGGTCCGGCCGGCCCGGGTCATGCGACCGCCGGCTGGTGGGAGGACATCGTGGGCCCCGGCGCCCCGATCGACACCGACCGCTGGTTCGTGGTCGCGCCGAACATGCTCGGCGGCTGCCAGGGCTCCACGGGCCCGGCCAGCATCCACCCCGATGGCGAGGAGTGGGCGTCCCGCTTCCCGTACCTGACCGTGCGCGACCAGGTGGCCGCGCAGGTGCGCCTCGCGGATGCGCTCGGCATCGACGTGTGGGCGGCCGTGGTCGGCGGCTCGATGGGCGGGATGCACGCGCTCGAGTGGGGCGTCGGGCACCCGGATCGTCTCGCGCGGCTCGCCGTGCTGTCGGCTCCCCCGGTCAACACGGCCGACCAGATCGCGCTCAACTCCGTGCAGCTCGAGGCGATCCTGATCGACCCCCGCTTCCGCGGCGGCGACTACTACGAGGCCGCAGACGGCGAGGGACCGCACCGCGGACTCGCGCTCGCGCGCCGCATGGCGCTGCTGAACTACCGCAGCCCCACCGAGCTGAACCAGCGCTTCCAGCGGTCGTGGCAGTCCGGCGTGAGCCCGCTCGGTCACGGCGGCCGCTTCGCGGTGGAGTCGTACCTCGACTTCCACGGCAACAAGTTCACGCGGCGATTCGACGCCAACTCCTACATCCGTCTGGTCGAGGCCATGGACTCGCACGACGTGGGCCGCGACCGCGGCGGCGTGGAGCAGGCGCTCGCCGCCGTGACCGCGAAGGCCCTGGTGCTCGGCATCGACACCGACCGCCTGTTCCCCGTGGACGGCCAGCACCGCATCGCGCGGGGCATCCCGGACACGCTCGACGGGGACGAGGCCGTGGTGCTCGCGAGCGACTTCGGTCACGACGGCTTCCTGATCGAGACCGCCGCCGTCGGCCGCCATCTGCGGCGCCTCCTGGACGCGGACGTCTGATGGACGCCGTCTGGACCGCGGCACTGCTGGCGATCGCGTCCGGCACCGCATCGGGCCTGCGCCCGTACTTCGTCGTCTTCACGCTCGGCCTGGTCAAGGCGCTCGTGCCCCTCGGCGCGGCCGGCCCGGCATCCGGGGTGATCGAGGCGATCCCGCCGATGCTGGCCGAGCCGTGGCTGCTGATCGTCGTCGCCGTGCTCGCGATCGGCGACACCCTCGTCGACAAGGTGGCCTACCTCGACTCCGCATGGGACGGCATCCACGCCGTGCTGCGCCCGCTGTTCGCCGCGGCGCTGGGCCTCGGGATCGGCGCCGAGCACGGCACTGCGGTGGCGGTCGGCACCGCGGTCGCCGGCGGCGTCACGGCGGCGGGCGTGAGCCTCGGCAAGATGACGACACGGGCGGCCGTGAACCTGCTGCCGGAGCCGGTCTCGAACGTACTGGTCAGCCTCGGCGAGGACGCCACCGCGATCGTCCTGCTGGTCCTGGCGTTCCTGCTGCTGCCGCTGGCGGCGATCCTGGCCGCCCTGCTGCTCGTCGGCGCGATCGTGCTGGTCGTCAAGCTCGGCGGCGGGATGCGCGAGTGGCGCCGCCGTCGGCGCCTCTCCGGCCGCGGCACGCCGGCGTAGAGCGGGTCACTGCGCCCCGAGCATGCCCTCGACGGCGCGAAGCAGCAGGTCGGAGCGCCGGGCCGTGTCGCCCCAGCGCACGAGAGCCTGGGCGTTGACGCCGTCGATCATGCCGGGGAGACAGCATGACGTGGCGGATGCCCGCGGAGACCGCACCGCACGAGCGGACCTGGATGGCCTTCCCGCGCGAGGGCCTCACTCTCGGCGGCACCGCGGCCGAACGCGAAGCCGGGTACGAAGCGTGGGCGGCCGTCGCCCACGCGGTGGCGCGCTTCGAGCCCGTCACGATGGTGGTCGACCCGAGCGAGACCGCCAGGGCGCGCCGCATGCTGTCGTCCGACATCGCGATCGTCGAGGCGCCGCTCGACGAGTTCTGGATGCGCGGCTGCGGCCCGACGTTCGTGCTGGACGAGGACCGGCCGGGAGTGCTGGGCGCCGTCGACTGGGTCTTCAACGGCTGGGGCTCGCCCGCCTGGGCCGAGTGGACGCTGTCCGCCGGCATCGCGCGCATCGTCGCCGAGCACGCGGACGCCGAGGTCGTGAGCTCGCTGCTCGTGAACGAGGGCGGCGGCATCCACGTCGACGGCGAGGGCACCGTGCTGCTCACCGAGACCGTGCAGCTCGACCCGCGCCGCAACCCGCACGCGGACCGTGCGCGGGTCGAGGCGGAGCTCGCGCGCACGATCGGCGCCGCGCGCGCCATCTGGCTGCCGCGCGGGCTGACGCGCGACTACGACGACCTCGGCACGAACGGCCACGTCGACATCGTCGCGACCCTGCCCTCTCCCGGGCGCGTGCTGCTGCACCGCCAGGACGACCCCGCGCATCCGGATCACGCCGTCACCCGCGAGCTGCGCGCCATCCTCGCCGAGCAGACGGATGCCGCAGGCCGGCGCCTCGATGTCGTCGACCTCCCCGCGCCCGCCACGCTGACCGACGCGCACGGCCCGGTGGACTGGAGCTACGTGAACCACCTCGTCGTGAACGGCGGCGTGATCGCGTGCGGTTTCGGGGAGCCGGACGCGGATGCGCGGGCGGCGGCGATCCTCGCCGACGCGTACCCCGGCCGCGAGGTCGCGACGGTCGACGCGCGCGAGATCTTCGCGCGCGGCGGCGGCATCCACTGCATCACCCAGCAGCAGCCGGCCGTCGCCGCCGACGGGGGTGCCCGATGATCGAGGTCCACGAGGCGTCCATCGCCGACCTGCGCGCGGCGCTCGAGCAGGGTCGTGCCACGGCGGTCGAGCTGGTCGATGCCTACCTCGCGCGCATCGAAGCGTACGACCGGGAGCTGAACTCGATCGTCGTGCGCAACCCCGAGGCTCTCGCCGAGGCCGCCGCGTCCGACGCCCGGCGCGCGGCCGGCGCGACGCTCGGTCCGCTCGACGGCGTCCCCTACACCGCCAAGGACAGCTACCTGGTCCGCGGCCTCACGGCCGCGGCGGGCAGCCCGGCGTTCGCCCATCTGATCGCGCAGCGCGACGCGTTCGCGATCGAGCGGCTGCGCGCGGGCGGCGCGATCTGCCTGGGGCTGACGAACATGCCGCCCATGGCCAACGGCGGCATGCAGCGCGGCCTGTACGGTCGCGCGGAGAGCCCCTACAGCCGCGACTTCCTGACGAGCGCGTTCGGATCCGGATCCTCCAACGGGTCGGGGACCGCGACGGCGGCGAGCTTCGCCGCCTTCGGGCTGGGCGAGGAGACGTGGTCCAGCGGCCGCGCCCCGGCGTCGTGCAACGCGCTGTGCGCGTACACGCCCTCGCGCGGCGTCATCTCCGTCCGCGGCAACTGGCCGCTCGTGCCGACCATGGACGTCGTCGTGCCGCACACCCGCACGATGGCGGACCTGCTCGAGCTGCTCGACGTGATCGTGGCCGACGACGATCGCACGCGCGGGGACTTCTGGCGCGCCCAGCCGTGGGTGCCGATCCCCCGGGCCTCCGACATCCGGCCCGCGTCGTACGTCGCTCTCGCGGCCGAGGGGTCGCTCGCGGGGCGCCGGCTCGGGGTGCCGCGCATGTACCTCGGAATGGACCCGGATGCCGGCACCGGCACCGGCATCGGCGGCCCGACCGGGCAGCGCATC
>Ga0208492_1001334_pt1 | contig 15643 bp, 16 predicted proteins | sample Subbioar_CSW14AB_FD_184820 | JGI IMG/M metagenome (GOLD analysis project Ga0208492, IMG submission 184820) | Serpentinite rock and fluid subsurface biosphere microbial communities from McLaughlin Reserve, California, USA - CR12Mar_CSW14AB (SPAdes) | ecosystem: Environmental > Terrestrial > Deep... | reverse complement strand
GCCGATTGAGTCCCCACTGGAAACGTTTCCCCGCCTTGAACGATCCCCCACAATACCCCGGATCGGTCGCGCGATTGCCGCCATCCTGCCCGAATTCCTTGTGACACCTATTGTTCACAAACGGCGTGATTGTTCCCAAGAGGACACTATGGATCGACTGACAGAGATGGAGGCCTTTGCCACGGTGGTGGACCAGGGCGGCTTCACCGATGCAGCCAAGAAGATGGGGATCTCAAAATCCGCTGTCTCGAAACATGTCTCGGCGCTGGAAGCCCGGCTTGGGGCGCGGCTTCTGAACCGCACGACCCGCCGTGTCAGCCCGACCGAGATCGGGCTTGCCTACTATGACCGTGCCCGCCGGGTGCTGAACGACGCAGGCGAAGCGGATGCGCTGGTCACATCGATGCAATCCGCGCCCTCGGGCCTGTTGCGCGTGTCCGTGGCCACCGATTTTGGCGTGAACCTTCTGTCGCCAATCCTGGGGGATTTCCTGCTGGAATACCCCGACATCACGGTGAACATGGTTCTGAACAACCGTTATGTCGAACTGATAAGCGAAGGGTTCGACATGGCGATCCGGGTGGGCGAGCTGGAAGACAGCAGCCTTCGCGCCCGCAAGCTGACCGAGACGACCAAGCGGATGATCGGCTCGCCGTCGTATTTCCAGAAATTCGGGCGGCCGCAGAAGATCGACGATCTGAACGACCACAAGCTTCTGCACTATTCGAATCAGGCCAACGGCAACGTCTGGAAGATCACCGCGCCTTCGGGCGAAAAGCGGCAGGTCCGGTCGGTTGGCTGGCTGACGGTGAATGACGGGCAAAGCCTCTTGAATGCCGCCGTGTCGGGTCTGGGCATCGCCTATCTGCCGTCCTTCCTTTACGCCGACGCGATGCGCCAACGGTTGGTCGAGGAAGCGATCCCCGGTCTGCCCGTGGAAACGCTGGGCATCTACGCCGTCTATCCGCCGGGACGCTTCACCCAGCCCAAGGTCCGCGCCTTCATCGATTTCCTCGCGCGCCGCTATGCCGACAAGGGCCCCGACAACTGGTAGACCGCGGATTGACGCCACCGCTACTTCTGGCGGCCCTCCCCCCCTCTCGGGCCGTCAACGGGTCGAAGTGACAACAACTTCGACCCGCCTGTTTTTCTGCCGTCCCTCATCGGTCTGATTCGTAGCGCGCGGGGCGAGAAAGCCCACTCCCTTCGCGACGATCCGGGCGGGATCGGCCCCATGCACAGTGACCAGCGCCTCGGCCACCGCTTCGGCACGACGCTCGGACAAGGCGATGTTGGCGGCAAGACTGCCCGAGGCATCGGTGTGCCCGACCAGCGCGATGGTTCCGTCCGGGTTTGCCTGCAGCCAGGCGGCGACAGCGGCCAAGGAGGCATAGTCGCCTTCGGTCAGCGTGGCGGCTCCGCTGGCAAAAACCAGATCTTCAAGGACCGCATTGCCGACCTTGTCCAGTGCGGCGGCCAGATCGGTCGCGGCAGTCGCGGACGGCGCGGCAATGTGGGAGGTGACCTTGTCCGGCAGATCAACGGTCGTCGGCGCGGCGGGGGCGGACAGCGCCGCCGCGGTCACTCGGGTGATCTGCACATAGGCGGCGTTTTCGCTGCGGCTGACAAGGATCGAAACGGCCTCGGCACCCTTCACGGCCGACAGAAAGCGGAAATCGCCCAGATCGACATGCATGTCGGGTTCCGGCATCACATCGGTGCCGTAACGAAAGTCGAAGCCGCCGCAAAGCCGCGACTCGCAGTCGAAAATCACCTCATAGCCGGCCGCTGTCACCTGATCCCGCAAGGGTGACAGGATGGCCAGGGTCGTCAGGCCCTTGGCGTCCAGCCGGTAAGCCCTTTGGTCCAGCGCCCCTTCCACCCTGCGGGCCGGCACGGCTGCGCCGTCGAAAGGCGCGGTGGGAAGCGCATAGCTTCCCGGCACTTCGCTCCGGGTTTCTTCGCCCAGAACCTGCGCAGGAAGCTTCAGCGTCAGGGCGGCCACGGGGGCACCCAGCAGGGTCAAAACGGGGAAAAGGAGGATCGCCTTCGGCACTGCCCGGGTCGCTTTCCGCGATCATTTCATTCGGTAGTGATACTGTCCCACAACGCCCATGCCAAGGCGAACGTAGAGCGCGCGGGCAGCGGTGTTCTGCCGGGTGACGACGAGAGACAGCCGTTCGGCCCCCTGCGACGCCGCCCAGTTCGCTGCCGCATGCAGCAGGGTTCGCCCCACGCCCTGCCGTCGATGATCCGGGCGCACGTCCAGCGCGTGCAGCATCGCTTCGGTGCCATGGCACGCGACAAAGGCCACGCCCGCCGGGCGGTCGCCGCTGCGGGACAGGATCGCGACCTTGGGACCGCTCACCCGGTCCATCACGGCAATGCGGTCCGGGCCGATGCCGCCTTCGGCCCAGATCGCGCGCGCGATTGCCAGGGGTGGCCAATGCGGGAAAGCGGCGAGGGGCGGCAGGTCGGCGGTCAGCGCCGTGACCGGGGCAGCATAGGCGACGACAGGATCGATGACCTGCCAGCCCCGCGCGTCCAGTGCGGCATCAAGCGCCGTATCGCCTGCCCGGATCAGCATCAGGGGCTTGGCCATCGCGGCTTCGGCCCGGTCGAGGTCAGCCTCGGTGAAGGGACCGTCGCAGCTTGCCGCCGAGACGCGCTTGCCGCCCCCCGCGCCGTCGCGCAGGGTGAAAGGGCCAAGCGGCCACAGGTGCTGCGGCGGCCAGGTCGCCTCCATCACGGCTGCAAGGGTCTCGGGCGTCATCCGAAGAGCCGCGTCAACCGCACCATCGCCTGATCCAGCCGCCCCGGATCGGTGCCCCGGATCACCAGATTGGTGCCATGCGCGCCGTTCTGGATGAAGGGATAGGACCCCATGGACAGATCGGGAAACTCTGCCGCCAGTGCCCCGAAATCGGCGGCAATCTCGCCCTCGCCGCGGTCGACGCGCAGGGTTTGCGACAGAAGCGGTGGGCCCCCGGTCAGCTTGGGCAGGACGCTTGCCACCATCGCCTCGAAGATCTTCGGCACGCCTGCCATCACATGCACATTGCCCAGGGTGAACCCCGGCGCGGTGGACACCGGGTTGTCGATCAGCACCGCACCGTCCGGGATCCGCGCCATGCGCTGCCGCGCTTCGTTGAACGGGAGGCCCGAGCGGTCGTAATGCGCCTGCAGCAGCGCCATCGCATCGGCCCGGTGGCCGATCCGCGCGCCCATCGCTTCGGCCACGGCGTCGGCGGTGATGTCATCATGCGTCGGACCGATGCCGCCGCTGGTGAAGACATGGGTGTATTTCGCCGACAGCGCACGGACAGCCTCGACGATCTCGGGATGGATGTCCGCCACGACGCGGACTTCGCACAGCGGGATGCCGGTCCGGGTCAGCTCTCCGGCCAGGAAATGCATGTTGGAATCGCGGGTGCGCCCCGACAGGATCTCGTCGCCGATCACCAGCATCGCCGCCGTCGGGTTGGTCATCGCAGGCCCTCGCAGTTCTGTGGTGCAGGTATAGCCAAGCATCGGCGGGTTTCAAACCCCGGCCTCTGGCCAATTTCGCCCGGGCGACTTATGTAGGGGCCAAGGAGACGGCTTTGGACGACGTGCGCGGCAGGATCACCCGGGACGGCATCCGCATCTACGAGGATGCGGATTTCGCGGGCATGCGCGCGGCAGGTCGGGTCGCGGCCGAGATTCTGGACGCCGTCGCGGCGCTGGTTGTTCCGGGCACCACCACCGCGGTGATCGACGACTTCATCACCGAAGAGATCAGGCGGCGCGGCGTCACCTCGGCCACGATCGGCTACAAGGGCTACAAGCATGCGTCGTGCATCAGCGTGAACCATGTGGTCTGCCATGGGATTCCGGGCGCGAAGGTGCTGATGGATGGCGACATCCTGAACGTCGACGTCACGGTGATCGTTGACGGCTGGTATGGCGACACCAGCCGGATGTATGTCGCCGGTCAGCTGGCGCGGAAGTCCGAGCGGTTGATCGACGTGACCTACGAAGGCCTGATGCGCGGGATCGCGGCGGTGAAGCCGGGGAACACCTTCGGTGACATCGGCCATGCGATCCAGTCTTACGTCGAGAGCCAACGGATGAGCGTGGTGCGCGATTTCTGCGGTCACGGACTGGGCCGCGTCTTCCACGCCCCGCCGAACGTTTTGCATTACGGTCGCGCCGGGTCGGGGCCGGTGCTGGAGGAAGGCATGTTCTTCACCATCGAGCCGATGGTGAACCTTGGTCGCCCGGAAACGAAAGTGCTGGCCGACGACTGGACCGCCGTCACCCGCGACAAGTCGCTGTCCGCGCAGTTCGAGCATTCGGTGGGGGTGACGGCCACGGGGTGCGAGATCTTCACCCTGTCCCCGGCCGGAAAGTTCCACCCGACCTGGGGGTGAGGGACCAAAATCCTTCAAAGAAACTTGGCCCCTCAGATGCCCGCGTACCACTCATAGCCGCGGTCGGCCCAGTAGCTGCCTTTCCCGAACCCCAACGTAGCCAGGCTGTCGGTCAGCTCGATGGTGTGAACATATTTCGCCATCTTGTAGCCAAGCTGCCGTTCCACCCGCAGCCGCAGCGGCGCACCATTTGCCACTGGCAGGGGGGCCCCGTTCATCGCATAGGCCAGGATGGTCTGGGGGTGGAAGGCGTCGATCAGGTCGATGCTTTCGTAGTAGAACACCTCGCCCGACAGGCTGCGCTCGATCGCGTCAAAGCAATGGAAGACCGCGTAGCGGGCGGTAAGCTTCGGCTTTGCAAGGTTCAGCACCGTCCCCAAGGGCACGCCCTGCCATTTGGCGATGCAGCTCCACCCCTCGACGCAGTCGTGGCGGGTGATCTGGGTGCGCGACGGAAGCGCCGTCAGGTCGGCCAGCGAAAGCGTGACCGGCGTGTCCACCAGCCCGGTGACGGTCAGCTGGTAGTCGCGGAATGCGGTTTCGGCCAGCTGGCGATAGGCGGCGCTGTCGGGATCGACCGAGCCATTCGGGCGCTGCCCCTGGCGAATGTCGGCCTCGGCAAATTCCGGGGCTATGCGGTCGCCGATCAGCGCGCGCTGGGCGGACATTGTCAGGCCTTCGTGACTGGCGAACAGGGCACGGAGGGCACTGTCCCGATCGGTCGCGCTATCAAAAACCTTGCAACCGGACAGGGCCAGCGCGGTTCCGCCAAGCAGAAACTTGCGACGATCAAACATCCTTGCCTCCATCGGTGCGATACCAGCCGGTCAGGATCGACCGCATCTCGTTCAGGGGACCTGCCAGCAGGATCATCGCCATGTGGACGGCGAAGAACCCCAGAAGCGCGACCATGGTCAGGAAGTGGATCGTCCGCGCGGTCTGGCGGCCCCCGAAAACCTCCAGCAGCCAGGGCGCGGCGGCATTGAAGCCGGGCGACATGGAGAGGCCGGTCAGGATCATCAGCGGCAGGGCCAGAAACAGGACGGACGCATAGGCGAGCTTTTGCAGGACCGAGTATTCGCCGGTGTGGTGAAAGCGTAGCCTGGCATGGTCGGCAATGTCCCGGGGCAGGGCGCGCAGGTCGGCCGGGCCGGGGATCAGCTGGCGCAGGCGACCGTTCAGCGCCGAGGCGACAAACCACAGGGCAAGCGTGCCCACCAGCACCCAGGCGAAGAAAAAATGGATGATGCGGCCCGTCGCAAGGCTGGTCTTCGACGGGATGGTCAATGCCGCCGGAAACGCCCGGACCTCGCCATCCGACACGCCCAGGAACCCGGTCGTGTCGAACTCGGTCCCAAGGACGCGCGTCACCCCGCGCAGGTTCCCGCCGGTGTCGACCGCGCCGATCTGCAGGATCGCGTTGTTGTAGTCGAAGCCCGATTCCTTGCCGAAGTGCAGGCTGGGAAAGGCGTTGAAGATCTGCAACCCGGTCAGCATCAGGAAGAACAGGCAGACCGCCCAGACCCAATGCGTGATCCGGGTCAGCAGGCGCTGGCGGTAGACGAGGGGTCCGTTTGGCATCGTTTTCCTCCGGCTTTTCCCCCTCAGCTACGCGCCGCGTCGAAGGAAGTTTCACCGCCGATGCGCGGCAGGGGCAGATTGCATTTCCGGCCGTCGGGCCTTATCTCGGAAGGCGGAGCGAAGGGGCAACAGGCAGCGCATGAACTGGATCACCAACTACGTCCGCCCGAAGATCAACTCGCTGTTCTCGCGCCGCGAAGTGCCCGAGAACCTGTGGACGAAATGCCCGGAATGCGGAACGATGCTGTTTCACCGGGAACTTGCAGCCAACCAGAACGTCTGCGGCACCTGCGATCACCACATGGCGATCAGCCCGCGTGAACGGTTCGAGGCGCTGTTCGACGGCGGGATCTTCACCGAGGTGAAGGTGCCCGAGGCTGCGGTTGACCCGCTGCACTTCCGCGACCAGAAGAAGTATACCGACCGGCTTCGCGCGGCGCAGAAGGCCAGCGGTGAGCGGGATGCGATGCTCGTTGCGGAAGGCGAGATCAACCGCACGCCGATCATTGCCGCAGCGCAGGATTTCGCCTTCATGGCCGGGTCGATGGGCATGAATGTCGGCAACGCGATCATCGCGGCGGCGGAACGCGCGGTGAAGTTGAAGCGCCCGCTGGTGCTGTTCAGCGCCAGTGGCGGGGCGCGGATGCAGGAAGGCATGCTGTCGCTGATGCAGATGCCTCGCACGACCGTCGCGGTGCAGATGCTGAAAGAGGCGGGACTGCCCTACATCGTTGTCCTCACGCATCCGACGACGGGCGGGGTCACGGCCAGCTATGCCATGCTGGGCGATGTGCAGATTGCCGAACCCAACGCCCAGATCGGCTTTGCCGGTGCGCGGGTCATCGAACAGACGATCCGCGAAAAGCTGCCCGAGGGTTTCCAGCGCGCGGAATACCTTCTTGACCATGGCATGCTGGACCGCGTTGTGCATCGCAAGGCTATGAAGGACGAACTGGTCACGCTGGTTCGGATGCTGACCGGCCAGCCCCCTGCGATCAAGGGCGACCTGCCGTCTCCGGTCGAACCCAAGGCCCCGGCGGAAGCCTGATCCATGGCACCAGGTTCCGACGTCATCCTTGAACGGATGATGACGCTCCACCCCAAGGTCATCGACCTGACCCTCGCGCGGGTCGAACGGCTGCTGGTGGCCCTGGGCAACCCTGAACGCGCGATTCCCCCGGTGATCCACATCGCCGGAACGAACGGCAAGGGGTCCACCCAGGCGATGATCCGCGCGGGGCTGGAGGCCGGAGGAGACAGCGTCCACGCCTATACCTCGCCGCATCTCGCGCGCTTCCACGAACGGATCCGTCTGGCGGGAGAGTTGATCACCGAACCCGCGCTGACGGCACTTCTGGACGAATGCGTCCGCAAGAACGGCCCGGACGAGATCACCTTCTTCGAGATCACCACCTGCGCGGCGTTCCTCGCCTTTGCCCGGACCCCCGCCGACTGGACGCTGCTTGAGGTTGGTCTTGGTGGGCGGCTGGATGCGACCAACGTCGTCGACCAGCCCCGGCTGACCATCATCACGCCGGTCAGCCTCGACCACCAGGCGTTTCTGGGCGACACGGTCGCGGCGATTGCGGGCGAAAAGGCGGGGATCATAAAGCGCGGCGTTCCGGTGATCGTCGGGCCGCAGGACCCCCAAGGCCTTGCGGTGATCGAGGCGAAGGCCGCGAAGATGGGGGCTCCGGCCTGGATCTTCGGCCAGCACTGGAACGTCTGGGAAGACCGCGGTCGGCTGGTCTATCAGGACGAAAACGGGCTTCTGGACCTGCCCCTGCCAAACCTGCCCGGCCCGCATCAGGTGCAGAACGCGGGCGCGGCCATCGCGGCGCTGCGGCTTCTGGGCCGGGACGAAGCGGCCTGCGAAGCAGCCGTCACCCACGCCTTCTGGCCCGCCCGGATGCAGCGCCTGCGCCAGGGGCCACTGGTCGACGCGGCACCGAAGGTCGAGCTTTGGCTCGACGGCGGTCACAACCCGGCGGGGGGCGAGGCGGTGGCGGCCACGCTTGCCCGGATGCCCAAGCGCGAGACGCATCTGATCTGCGGGATGCTGAACACCAAAGACGTGACCGGCTACATGATGCCGCTTGCCCCCCAGGTGGCCCGGCTGCACGCGGTGTCGATCCCGGGCGAAAAGAACACCCTGCCCGCCGACGTCACCCGCGACGCCGCCCGGGCCGCTGGCATGGACGCGGTGACCGCAGTCTCGGTCGCCGAGGCGCTGGCCGGGATCGCCGCGCGGTCACCCGAGGCGCGGGTGCTGATCTGCGGCTCGTTGTATCTGGCGGGAGCGGTGCTGCGCGAGAACGGGTAGGCTCGTCGCGGACTTCGTCACTCCTCGCGCGGCGCACCGACGAGGAGACGACGTCGAACGAGGAGGCTTCCTTCAAACCCCATACCGCGCCAGGAACATGTCCACCGCACCGTGGACAGAACGATGCGTCAGCTCTGGCGTGATCGTTTCGGCCATGCCGAAGATCAGCTTTTCGTGGATCGTCGCTTTGCACAGCTGCGCGAACTGGTCGGCGGCCAGGTCCAGATCGTCGATCCGCAGCACACCCGACTGCACATAACAGCCCAGATGATGTACCAGCCGCGAATGGATCAGGCCCGGGCCGAAGTCGTAGAACTGCCGACCAAGCCCCGGAAACCGCTCGCCTTCGCCGACCACGATGCGGAACATCCGCTGGCCGAAATCCGAAAGCTGGAACGCCACGATGCGTTCGGCCGCGATGGTCAGCGCAACGCGCACCGGGACATCGCCCTCGACCATCGCCTCGGCCTCTTCGGTCTGGCGGTGGCATTCGCAGCGCGCAACCTCCAGGAACAGAAGCTGCTTGTCGGGGAAATAGGCATAGATCGTCGCCTTCGACACCCCGGCCTCACGCGCGATGTCGTCGACCGAGGCGCGCTCGAAACCGTCGCGCATGAAGATCTTGCGCGCGCCTTCCAGCACCTGGTCGAACTTGCGGCCGCGCCGGACCTCATGACTGGCCCCGTGGTTTATGGTGACGTTCATCGGTCCCCCTGACAGGGACCATAGAACATCGCGGTCCGGCGCGGCAAGCAATGCGAAGGTCACTCGGCCAGCTGGCAGACCGGCTTGGTCGCGTCCGCGTCACAGCCTTTGGTCGAGGGCGTGACAGTGTCCGTCGGGAACGTCAGTGTCGGCAACAGGATGTTCAGCGACTGCGCCGCGACCGGGGCAACGAGCGAAAGAGTGACAGCAACAGCAAGCGCGATACGGTCCATTTTGATCTCCATTCTGAACTCTACGGTTCAGAATCTTTACTAAACTCTCCAGTTCAGTCTTGCAAGAGATTTTGAACTCCTCAGTTCAGAATATCGCATTGCGCCGCCTGTTGGCCTCGCTAGATTAGAATCATTCCAGAAAGGTGTCTCCCGTGCTGTCATCGCTGACCTTCCGCCGCCGCTTTGCCGATCTGACCGAACAAGAGGTTCTGGCCTTAGCCATTTCATCGGAAGAGGACGACGCCCGGATCTACCGCAGCTTTGCCGAACGGCTGCGGTCTGACTATCCCGCCTCGGCCGCGGTCTTCGATGGCATGGCGGCGGAAGAGGACGGCCATCGACAGCGCCTGATCGACCTGCACCGCAGGCGCTTTGGCGAGGTGATCCCGCTTCTCCGCCGCGAACATGTCGCGGGCTTTTACGCCCGTCGTCCGGTCTGGCTGTCGCAATCGCTGTCGCTCGAGACGATGCGGGGCGAGGCGGCAACGATGGAAAAGACCGCGCATGACTTCTATGTCCGTGCCGCCGCCCGAACCCAGGATGCGGCGACCCGCAAGCTTCTGGGCGATCTGGCGGCAGCCGAGGCCGGACACGAACGTCATGCGCAGCGGCTGGAAGAGACCCATCTTTCCGCCGATGCCCGCAGCGACGAGGACCAGACCGCCAAGCGCCAGTTCATCCTGACCTGGGTGCAGCCGGGGTTGGCCGGGCTGATGGACGGCTCGGTCTCCACTCTCGCCCCGATCTTCGCCACGGCCTTTGCCACGCAGAATACCTGGACGACATTTCTTGTCGGCTCTGCTGCCTCGGTCGGCGCGGGAATCTCGATGGGGTTCACCGAAGCCGCGCATGACGATGGCGTGCTGTCGGGCCGGGGGTCGCCCCTGAAACGCGGGATTGCCTCGGGCGTGATGACCACGATCGGAGGCCTGGGCCATGCGCTGCCCTATCTCATTCCTGACTTCTGGACTGCCACGACCATCGCGATGATCGTGGTCTTCGTCGAGCTTTGGGCGATCGCCTGGATCCAGAACCGCTATATGGAGACGCCTTTCCTGCGCGCGGCCCTGCAGGTGGTGCTTGGCGGCGCGCTGGTCTTTGCTGCGGGGGTCTTGATCGGGGGCGGGTGATGTATCGCAAGGGCGAGGTCAGCTATCAGGCGCTGCCGCTGCCGGATCGCGTGCAAGTCGATGACGCCGAGGCGCTTGCCGCGGCGGAACGCTTTCTTGCCTACATGCGCAAGCGCCATTCGGTGCGCGACTATTCCAACAGACCGGTGCCCGAAGCGGTGATCGCGGCCTGCATCGCAGCGGCAGGCACGGCACCTTCCGGGGCGAACCACCAGCCCTGGCATTTCGTCGCCATTTCCGATCCGGCGATGAAGGCGCGCATCCGCGAAGGGGCCGAAGCGGAAGAGCGCGCCTTCTATTCGGGTGGGGCGGGCGACGAATGGCTTGCTGCGCTGGAACCGATCGGGACCGGCGTGTCCAAACCGCACCTGACCGATGCGCCCTGGTTGATCGTGGTCTTCGCCCAACGCTACGGGATGACGACGGACGGTGACCGCTACAAGAACTACTATGTGCCGGAAAGCGTGGGGATCGCGACCGGCATGCTGATCACCGCGATCCATCATGCGGGCTTGGTGTGCCTGGAACACACTCCAAATCCGATGAAATTCCTGGGGCCATTGTGCGGACGACCCGACCATGAAAAGCCGGTGATGATCCTGCCGGTCGGCTATCCCGCCGATCACGCCACGGTTCCCGCGGTGGCCAAGCGGAAAAAGCCCCTGGACCAGATCCTCAGCGTGTTTCGCGGCTGATCCGGCGTTGCCCGGTCAGGCCAGCGCCGCAAACCTGCGCGGCACCACAACCATCCGCAAATCTTCTGCCTCTTCCGCCGAGGCTTCCACCGCATCCTGCGCGGCTTCGCGCAGGGCGGTTTCGATCTCGACCACCGCTGCCATCGGCAGGGCGACGATCGCCGCGATCTCTTCGGGGGCGACGGCCGGGGCCTCCTCGACCGGAGGGATCGGCAAGAGATCGGGCGCTGCCGCCACGGTCGTCAGGCCGCGCGGGCGGGTGACTGCGACCGAGGCCTGCGGCGCGCGCGCGATCTTTGGGCGGACCGAAGCGTCGTTCACCTTGATGATGGTAAAGCTGATGTTGTCCTGGTCGGGATCGTCAAGCTTGTAGATCTCGTCCAGCAGGCGTTCGGCGATCTCGGTGGACCGCGACCGGCGATACTTGCCCAGAATTTTCGCGATCTGCGCATTGGTCAGGAACTGCAGCCCGTCCGACGAACAGACGATGATGTCCCCGGCCTTCAGCTCCAGCGGGCGGGTCGGGCAGTCGACCTTCGCGATCTGCGCCCCCATCAGCACCGACATCAGGCAGTTGCGGTCCGGGTGATCGGCCGCCAGCCTGGCATCCAACAATCCCGACTGCACCATGAAGTCGATCTGCGGCCCCATCGAGTGATCTTCGTTCAACTGGGTCAACAGGCCGTTGCGATACAGAAACAGTGGTGAATCACCCACTGAAATCCACCAGAGCCGGTTCTCGACCAAAGCCGGAACCACAAGGGTCGCGCCCATGCCGGCGGTCTCCGGGTGGATTGCCGCGTGGTTGCGCAGGGTCTCGTTGGCGTAGTCGGCCACCTTGCGCAGGATATCCGGCGCCTGGCGCTCAAAGGCATCGACATCCGCGTAGTGGAATTTCAGCTCGGAAAAGACCTCTGTGAGGACAATCTTCGAGGCCACATCGCCCGCCGCGTGCCCGCCCATGCCATCGGCAAGGACGACGAAACCCGCCTCGGCCCCGACAGGGAAGTCCGCGGTGATCGCGTCTTCCTGGTAGTCGCGGGCACCCTGGCTGATGCCGGAGGCGACGTCGTAGCGGGGTTCACGCGATCGCCATATCATGCCCGTCTCCTTCCGCCTCATAGGAAGACCAGTTGAACGCGGGCGTGCAAAGCACCTTCAGGACCAGCGTGGTCTCGCCGATCTGGATCTCGTCGCCGTCGCGGGCCGTTTCGGTCGACAGAAGCGGGCGGCCGTTCACCCGCACCAGGTTCGACTTGCCGCCGTGACCGACGTGGAATTCATGCGACACCGCATCATAGGCGATCGCGGCATGGTTCTGGCGCGAGATCGCCATGTCGCCGTAGTCAAGCGACACCGTCTGATCCGCTCCGCGGCCGATCTGCGACACGCCCTGGGACAAGGCGAACGAGGCACCCCTGCCGGGGCCGTCCTTGACGATCAGCCAGCCGGCCGGGAACATCACATAGGCCTTCCCGACCGATGGGCTGGCCGCCGCGATCGGCAGGCCCTCGGTGCCCTCGAACAAGGGCACGACCGCGGCGGGTTGCGCTTCAAACCCCAGGACACGGGTCTTGGTGCGGGTCGGTCGACGGGGAGCCGAGCCTGCGGGCGCCTCGGAAAGGCCGGGGCTGACCGCCTTCGGGGCTTCGTCCTCGATGTCCCAGATGCTGCGTGCCGCCGGGGCGACACCTTCGGGCAAGGGCGCCTTCGCCTTGACCACGCGGCTGGGGCGCGCAACCTGCACGTCAGCCTCGGGTTGCGCCTCCGGTTCCGCCGCGGGGGCAGGCGAGGCCGCAGCCAGAGCCTGACGCAGCCGTTTCACTTCCAGTTCCGCCAGGGCGGCCATGACCGGATCGGGACCGGTATCGACCGTTCCGGCTGCCTGACCCGCTTCGTCGGTTTCCCCGAAGATAGAGCGAAGGAACTTCAAGATAGTGTCTCCCCGTCCAGAATGTCCGCAAACGCAGGTCTACCCGGCAACACCAAGCCGGAACTCTGCATCCATTGTACTTGTACCGCGTCGAATCACAAAACCGTAAGTTGTTACACCAACCGAGAACTCGCGCTTCAGTATGTCACTCAAGGCCGTTGCGGTCCCAAGCGACTCGCCCGATGCGCCATAGACCAGCAGCACATCGCCCACCTGCATCGTCGTTTCGGCCCCGGCCGGGATCTCGGCAACGACGGTCAACGTGCCCGTAGCCGTCTCGACAGCCTCGAAGGTCATCCCGTTCGGCAAACGCAGCACGTTCACGACAGGCAGGCTTTCAGGCGTCTGGGCAGACAGGGCCGGGGTCACCGCGACCAGTGTCCCGGGCTGGGCCGAAACTGCGGCGTCGCGCTGAAACAGGCCGGGCAGCGACAGCAGTCCGACCAGAAGAAGTGTCGCCGCCGCCGCGGTCACCAGCACGTCCTTGGGGCTCTGCAGGACACCGGGCGTCCGTCCGACGGCTGGCGGCACCAGCGTGGGCGCGGCTTCGCTTGCCGGCGTCGCAGCGGCGGGCAAAGCCGGTTCGGCCACCTTGGCGACCGACCTTGGAGCGACCGGCTTTGCCGCGGTTTCGATGACCTGCCCGCCCGCACCCTCGTCCAGCATCGCGCGCCATTCGTCGACCGATTGCAGCCGATCACGCGGGAAGACCGCCATCGCCTTGTCGATTGCCTTCAGGAACCCGGCTGGATAGGCGCGGAACCGTCCCGCCAAAGGCCGCAGCGGATCACCTTCGCGCCCGGCGATTGCCGAAAGCCGTTCCTGCGAGGTCTTGGGGGTCTCGCCCGAAATCAGGTGATAAAAGCTGGCAGCAAGCGCATAAAGGTCGCTGCACGGGGCCTGCTTGCTGCCGCTGACGTAAAACTCTTGCGGCGAATAGCCGTCCTTGACGACACGCAAGCCCGACAGGGCCCGGCTTTTCCGCGTCACTTCCTTGCGCGAGGCACCGAAGTCGATCAGCACGGGCTGACCCTTCGTGTGGTCCAGGATCATGTTGTCGGGCGAGATGTCGCGGTGCAAAAGCCCCTGGGCATGCACATGGCCGATCGCATCCAGCATGGTGTGCAGGTGGGCGATGATCTCTTTCGGGCGCAGCGGCGGCGCGCTGCCTTCGACCGTCTGCAGAAGGTCATGCCCCTCGATGAAGTCCATCGCCATGTAGGCGGTCTCGTTGTCCTCGAAAACCTGATGCACCTTGACGATGTTCGGGTGATCCAGTTGCGAAAGGGTCACGGCTTCCTGCACAAAGTGCCGCACGGCGGCGCGGAAGTCGTCCTGCTGCCCCCGCGAGCGCGCGCCGACCTTCACGCCGATCCTGCGGCAATAGGCGCTGGGAAAACACTCCTTGATCACCACCTGGCGGTCGAGCGAATCCTTGGCCAGGTAGACGATCCCGAACCCACCGCTGTTGACGAAGGACTGGATGGTGAATTGGCCAAACAGCAACCGGGTGCCGGGCGCCAGCTCGTCGGAGCTGGATCCTGCGTCGCTTTCGTCGATCTTCAGCGCGGCAGCCGTCATTCCCGATCCCATTCCACCGGCCTCGAATTCCCCCAGAATGAGGGCCGGTCCCGGTAAGACTTAGCCAATGAGTTGGGCCAAAACGTGAAGCCAATACGGTCGGTTTTCGCCACAATCGTTCAACCTGATGATGTGTAGAATACGGTTCACATTGTCGGTATCTCCCGATTCTCTGCTGCAAGTTGTGGGTTTCCTGACGATCGACGCTTAACGACACGGAAAAACTGCAACAGTCCGGCGCATTTGCCTTGCCCTGTTTTTGCCACATCGTCCCCTGGTCAGGGGCGCGGATGCCGGGCGATGCCAAGCCGCGGCAACCAGCTGACACCGCCCGATTCCCGGCCCTGGTCTTGCCCTTTCCGGCTCGCCGTGACACCAACGCCGCATGCTGGCGATATTCCTGAAGACGGTGCCGTTCTTTGCCCTGATCGGGGTCGGCTATCTTGCCGGGCGCACGCGGTTCTTTTCGGAAGAAGCGACGGCCTATCTCACCCGCTTCGTCTTCTATTTCGCACTGTCGGCCATGCTGTTCGGCTTTGCCGCCAATCTGGACGTGGCGGCGATCTTCAGCTGGCCCTTCGTGCTGGCCTATCTGCTGGGCACGTCGGCCGTCTGGCTGATTGTTGCCTTCGTCGCAGTCGTGCGCGGCACCAGCCGGGAAGAGGCGGTCTTCGAGGCGCATACCGGCGTTATCGGCAACGTCGGCTTCCTTGGAATCCCGATGCTGTCGCTGCTGCTTGGTCCGCAGGCGGTAGGGCCGGTGCTTCTGGTCCTCGCCGTCGATCTGATCGTCTTCTCGTCGATCCTGACCATGGCGATCACCGGCCTGCGTGCCGGACGGGTCAGCCCGCAGACCTTTGGCATCCTGGCTGCGGGACTGGCGAAGAACCCGATGATCGTATCGGTCGTCCTCGGCATCCTCTGGGGCTCGACGGGTCTTGCCTTGCCGGGCCCGGTCAACGAATTCCTGACGCTGCTCGGTGCCGCAGCCACGCCTTGCGCGCTTTTCGCCATCGGCGCCTCGCTCGCCGGGCGGTCCGCCGAACGGGT
>Ga0208492_1001332_pt1 | contig 15686 bp, 13 predicted proteins | sample Subbioar_CSW14AB_FD_184820 | JGI IMG/M metagenome (GOLD analysis project Ga0208492, IMG submission 184820) | Serpentinite rock and fluid subsurface biosphere microbial communities from McLaughlin Reserve, California, USA - CR12Mar_CSW14AB (SPAdes) | ecosystem: Environmental > Terrestrial > Deep... | reverse complement strand
GAACAGTTGGTCTATAGTCAAAGGTTAATTGTCTACGAGTCCAGAAATAGAGCAAATTTCCTTAATAAAATATCATATTTAACTTGACGCCTATTCGACATCTGTCGGGAGCGATTTGGTGCGAACCCGAATTTTTTTACATTTGGGCCTTGCATTTAGGCGTCTATGCTAAAAATTCAGGTTGGCAGATCGCCTTGACTTTTTTGTTACTTTTTTCGTCAATGAAAAAAGTAAGTTCTAAAAAAGAGTCGAGACTTTTTGAGGCTTGACTAATTCGTGTCCGCCCTTACCAGAGCTTCTCATTATTCAAATGCCTCTCTCCATCCCGGTTTGTCTTTTTATCCAGGTTTTTCTGAAGCGCGGTTTCCAGGTTAATCCCCGTTTGATTAGCGATACAGATCAGCACAAACATCACATCCGCCAGTTCATCTTCCAGGTTCTTTTGTTTATCGCTTTCTTTTTCACTCTGTTCACCATAACGCCGCGCCATGATCCTGGCAACTTCACCCACTTCCTCCATCAGCATGGCGGTATTGGTAAGCTCGTTAAAATAACGCACTCCGTATGTTTTGATCCAGTCGTCAACTGTTTTTTGAGCCTCTGATATTTTCATTTTCTTAATACTAAATTTATCTTTCGGAGATTAAAATTATTGTTTTATTTGGACGCCCCCGTAGTGCGGCAATACTCACCTCATCAATAATCTATGGCATCCGTGTGATCTGTGGCAACTTTTTTAAGCATCCTTCTTAGGCGGCGCCCCAGGCTTAATGTCATTCTTTTCAAACACGTGTTTTAGATCGCTGTATAATTCACTGGTAAGATCAGATGAATCTGAAGGAGCACAATACGGCCTTACATTCATCATTACGGTTCCTTCTATTACCCGGCCGGTGTGAATTCCCGGTGCAGGCACTTTCAGGACTTTATCATTATTGTTCAATACTTCTGCAATAACCTGTTTAACACGTGAAAGATCGTTTTCGTTGCTCAAAGTAAGTACAATATCTATCCGCACATTCCCGTGTCGTGAAGAGTTCACAATAGTTCCGTTTGATAAAGGACCATTTGGAAGAATAACTGTTTTATGATCTGCCGTTAACAGGATGGTATTAAAGATCTGGATCTCGATCACTTCGCCCGACTGGCCCCCGGCCTCCACGGAGTCCCCTACTCTAAACGGTTTAAAGATCAGGATCAGAACTCCGCCAGCGAAATTGGATAACGAGCCCTGCAGGGCCAGGCCCACGGCAAGACCAGCCGCACCCAGAATTGTAACAAAACTGGTAGTGCCTATTCCGATCATTCCTGCAACGGTAACAATTAAAATGATCTTCAGGCCAATGCTGACAAGGCTTCTTAAAAAAGTACGAAGGCTCACATCCAGTTCTCTTTTTACCATTGCCTTTTCCGCGATGATCCGGATCCGTTTAATCACCCACATTCCCACAATTAAAACGATGACCGCCGAAACAACATTCGGTGCAAATTCAATTATCGAATTCACAAATCCGTCTAGGTAACCGGTGATCCTGTCCTCTTTTACCTGCAGGTCCTGTTTAATAGCATCCACGGAAGGGATGATCTTTTTTATTCCTTCGCCGCTTTGTAAAAAATGTAACATAGAATTGCTTTAAAAAAAATTTATACCTTCACAAAGCTAATTAAAAATGAAATACCTTATCCCATTCTTGTTTTTTACGGGTGGCTTAATTGCACAAAAAAAGACATCCTGGGATACCCTGCGTTATCAAAAATTCAGATCTAATTTAATGGTGGGCATCTTTCAATCTTACCGTAACTTTAACAACGCGTTTCAACAGTATAAGACACCGGATACAGGCAACGTTTCCAAAAACAACTATGTTGCTGAATCATTGCTCACAACGGGCATTGAAATTAATTACGACAAATTCAGCCTGGGCTTTGCCATAAAATCCACACCACAAAAAAACAGCACGGGAAAAGGAAACACGCAGACCGCGAATGGTAACCTTAATTTCGGAGGCAATAAATGGTTCCTTGAGAATTCGGTACGTTACTTCAAAGGGTTTTACGACAGCAACACTCCCACTTACGACAGCACTTTTAAAGAAACCGGGAATTATTATTACCGGCCCGATCTGACCAATACCTTATTCCGCAGTAAATTTTTATACTTTACCAACCACAAGCGTTACGCATTTCGTTCTGCATATGCCTGCAATTACAGGCAGCTAAAAAGCGGCGCTACCTGGATCTTCAGCGCGAATACTTCGTACAACTATCTCCGCACCGACAGTTCGTTTTTTTCACCGGTGTCCCGTCCTTATTATGGTGATTACGCCAACATGAACGGCATGAAGGTCTTCGCTTTTTCATTAAACGCCGGAGGAGCAGCCAGCCTGGTGATCTGGAGGGCCTTTTTTATACACTTTATGTTTATAGTTGGCCCGGAACAACAATGGCGCACCTATAACTACCTGGATGGGCCCTCACGCCATCTTTCCTATTTTTCCCTTTCCGGAGACGTGAGAGGCTCTATCGGATTCAATTTTAAACGCTTCTATTTTATGTCGTTTTCGAGAAACGATTTTGCGGTATATAATAGTAGCTTTGTGGGCCTGACAAATAAATCCCTGGGTGGAGGTTTTATTATGGGCTGGCGCTTCAGTTCAAAGACACCTGAATTTTATAAAAAATTCCAGGCATCAAAAATATATTCCTTTTTTTAATCCCTTTAACCCGAATATGAGTTATCAGAATTTATATGAATGCCTTACAGATCTTGAAAAACAGGGGCACCTGGTGCGTATTAAAGAAGAAGTGGATCCGTCCCTGGAAATGGCGGCGATTCATTTAAAGGTTTTTTCAAAAGGCGGTCCGGCCCTCCTGTTTGAAAACGTAAAAGGCAGCAACTACAAAACCGTTAGTAACCTGTTCGGCACTATTGAGCGCAGCAAATTTATGTTCAGGAAAACCCTTGAAACCATGCAGGAACTCGTGCAACTACGCAACAATCCAATAACGGCTCTGAAAAAACCGCTGAAATATATTTCCACGGGAATGGCGGCATACAAGGCCCTTCCTAAAAAGGCCTCTTTTTCTTCCGCGGGGTTTAAGGAAATAAAAATATCTGATCTTCCTCTGATAAAACATTGGCCAATGGACGGCGGCGCTTTTATCACACTCCCCCAGGTATATACCGAAGACCTTGATAAACCGGGTGTAATGGCTTCTAATCTTGGCATGTACCGCATCCAGCTAAATGGCAACGACTATGTCCCCGATAAAGAAATAGGGCTGCACTACCAGATCCACAGAGGCATTGGCGTGCACCAGAGCAAAACAAATAAAAAAAATATTCCGCTTAAAGTCAGTATTTTTGTTGGCGGGCCTCCGGCTCATACACTTGCTGCCGTTATGCCACTGCCCGAAGGGATCAGCGAATTGACTTTTGCAGGTGCGCTGGGCGGAAAACGTTTCCGTTATGCCTATAAGGATGGATTTTGTATTTCTCTTGACGCGGATTTTGTAATTACAGGCGAAGTGCATCCCAATGAAAATAAACCCGAAGGCCCCTTTGGTGACCACCTGGGTTATTACAGCTTAAAACATCCTTTTCCGTTGATGCGTGTACATAAGGTGTACGCAAAAGAAAATGCGATCTGGCCCTTCACTGTAGTTGGGCGGCCACCACAGGAAGATACCGCTTTCGGCGCCCTTATCCATGAGATCAGTGGAAGCGCCATCCCCAGTGAAATCCCCGGTGTGAAAGAGGTGCATGCCGTCGATGCGGCAGGTGTTCATCCTTTATTATTAGCAGTTGGAAGTGAACGGTATACCCCGTACCTGGAAAATAAACGTCCCGCCGAATTACTCACGCAGGCAAACCGCATCCTTGGCACCGGGCAATTAAGCCTGGCGAAATACTTATTCATTAGCGCAGATGACAATAAAGAGATCAATTGTCACGATATCAGTGCCTTTCTGAGGCATGTTTTTGAACGCATAGACCTGACAAGAGATCTTCATTTCCATACAAAAACAACAATAGATACACTGGACTATAGCGGCGACGAAATAAACGAAGGCAGCAAACTGGTGCTGGCGGCGTACGGAAATAAAATAAGGGAATTAAAGACCGAACTGCCAAAAATCCTATCAGGCTGTGATTTTATTTCCGGGCCGGTTTTATTAATGGAAGGTGTGATTGCACTTATGCTCAAGCCTTTTACAAATTATCAGAACGCCGCAACTGAAATAAAAAGACTGGCAAGCTGGATGGAAGAAAGAAGTACAGAATTTGAAGGAATAGTGCAGGCTGTTATTTATGACGATTTCACGTTCAATACGTCCGCCGGGAATTTAAACGATTACCTCTGGGTGACTTATACACGAAGTAATCCCAGTCACGATATTTACGGAGTGAATGAACAAACTGAAAATAAACACTGGGGCTGCAAAGGACCAATGATCATCGACGCCCGCAAAAAACCGCACCATGCCCCCGAATTAAAAATAGATCCTGAAACAGAAAAAAAAATAAAACGGTTCTTTGCAAAAGGTGGTCCGTTGGAAAAGTGGGCTTAAAAAATTATGATGAAATGTATCCTTTATACAATTCTTTTACTGGTGTGCTCAGCTTTTTTTAATGCCCAGGATACTAAAACCGATAAAGCAATGCGGCGTATAAATAAGCGCGCCAGCCTTGAAAAGGCTTTGAAGGATCCGGAAGGAACCACACGGCTTTATATTAAACATTACAAGGATAGTGTTTTTCCAAACGGTGAAATTTTACAGTTTAAGAACCTGGTTTCTTTGAGCATTCAGGGTTTTTCTGTCTGGAATTTTAAAACAGATACAACAATCTTTCCAATGCTGCGGATAGATTCAACTAAAATGAGGCAATTACCAAATTTACGTTACCTGTCAATCTGTGGTTTTGATTTCAGTAATTTTCCTGAGGAACTCTTCATCCTCGAACAGCTAAAAGGTATGACACTTAGCGTTTGTAAAATCAAGACCCTGCCACCCTCCATTTCCAAACTAACTGAACTCAGCTACCTAGAACTGCGGATAAATGAACTCGTAGCTTTTCCGGAAGAATTGACAAAACTGGAAACGCTGGAAACGCTTAACCTTTGTAATAACAAATTTACCATCATTCCTCCACAGATTGCGGGTCTTAAATCTCTTAACCATTTAGATCTTTCAAACGTGGAATCAGATAAATTTATTCCTGCAACACCAAAAGTTCCTGTGGATATTAATATAAACTGTATCGATTACCTGGCAAACTACGAAACCTTAAGAGCAATCTTATCCTCTGAAAAAATGAGGCGCCTGTCCGGCCATATTCCAAAAAATATTGATCACATGCCTCTTTTTGAAAAACTGAACAATGACCAGATCCTGAATAAGGCGGCATTCTGCAAAGGACCACGTCAATAATGACACTATGAATTTTTTAAAAGAAAAAAACAAATTATTCTTTTGGCAGAAAGAAAAGCTTCTGAACTTTTCTTTTGCATTTTTTATTCTGCTCATTCTTATTACGAGAGTATTGATCTTTTTTACCGTTAACCTTACCGCCATAGATTCCGATCAGCCTTTTATGTGGGCCGGATTAAAAGATTATGCAGAAGGCCGCTTCTATGAACCGCGGTTTTATGGCCAGGATTATAACACCTTCTTCGAAGCTTTGTTTGCAGTTCCACTGGTTTGGCTTTCTTTACCGGTTTATTATGCCCTGCCAATTGCAACGCATTTCATTTCACTTTTTCCGTTCCTGTTCACAGCATTTTATCTTTTTTCAAAAGGTAAAAAAGAAAACGCGCTTGTTGTCCTGGCAGTATTACTTTGCCTGCCTGTGGGATATGATATTCTGAACAGCATTCCCAGGGGATTTGTCTCGGGGCTTTTTTTTACAAGTTTTTTTATTGTAACTCTTCTGGATCCTCAGAACCTGAAATTTGTCCTGGTAAATACCATCATGGCGGTCACCGGCTATTTTGTAAACCCCAATTCAGTTCTTGTCAGCGCGCCCTTCCTGCTTTTTGTTTTTTTAAATAATTACCAGAACAAAAAATACTACTACGCAAGCATTGCCGGATTTTTAAGCATGGTTCCTTTTTATTTTCTCTTCAACTATTTTTATAAGGTTCATCCTTCTTATGTGATCCTTGGCCTGGAGTATAACATGACCCCGGACTTCTTCTGGTCCATTCTCCGGCATCTCGACCGGCATTTTGCTCATATCAGTTTTTTTGTAGAAGAAAATTCGATCCTACTCCTTTTTGTGATCGCCGTTCTCACCTATACTTTGTATAAACAAAATAAAAAAGCGTATTACGCCTTATTTGGGTTCTTCGGCGTCATTTTTCTTTCTTTCCTTTCTGCCAAAACGGAAGACGGGGTGGTATGGCCCTTTTATTCCTACAGCCGTATATTTCTTGGAGTACCGCTGGTCATAGCTTTAATGGCCGCTTTTCCTTCGATGCGGTCAAAAATAGTTCTTACCATCTTATTTGTAGTGCCGGTTGGATTCACAGCCTATAAATTTTTTGAGCTCAAGCGTGCGGTTAATTATCATACCAGGATAGAGAGCCGGTGGAATGGTGTGCATTTAATGTCTTTATCGTCTGTAATGGAAGGAGCGCGTTTTTTTAAGGAAACCTGTAAAAAAAACGAGGTTGATCATCTGCTGATCTCAAATGCCTTCTGGTTATGTACCTATTTAAATTATGGCGGGCCGGCCTTTATGGATGATTTTCCTTCAACAGAAGAAACGGAAGCCGAAAGGCGTTATTGGGTGCGTGAAGGCAACAAAAACAAGGTCTTTAGCCGCTTCATCTTTTTATCGGTAAAATATGATCTTGATAAAGTATTGACAGGCAACCGTAATTTTGAAATAAAACGACTGGACGATTACGGTTTGTTTCTTATTGAAAACAACCGCCTTAAAAATAGTGCGTTCATTTCCCTGGTAAGGAAATGCGAAAAAGATTAAAAAATACTAACGGAGGCGAGCAGGCATCGGCGGGCTTACGAAGCATCACCTTTCCCAAATGAGAGATTAGGAATTAACTTGTCTGGATATTTTTTCATGTCACCTTTCATAACATTTGCCGGTAACGGTTGGCGGATTCGCACTTCCCTACCATCATGCAAAGGTATTGTTTGCGGTTCGTTGTTTTTTAAGTTTGTTTGCATTTGGAAAATCGTTTGTTAGTTGACTTTTCTGTTTTTCTCGCCCCAATCCGCCATTTGAGTTATTATACTTTTTAATGATTCACCTTTTTTCGTAAGTTTATATTCTACTCTTGGCGGCACTTCGGGATACGCAAAACGTTCAATTAATCCGTCTGCTCCTACCAAAGGGGGCAATCTCGCGAAAAAATGCCTTTAAGTGTGGTATCCCAGTGAAAATTATTATTCAGTTTCAAACTTAAAAAAAGGCGGCTCATTGATCGGACTTTCAGATAGTCGTGTTCCATACATAATTGCCTCGCCACTAAAAAACTTATCCTTAATGGTAATTTTAAGATAATAAATTCCTTGTGTTGTAATAAGTGCATAATTATTACTGTCTAAATGCATTATTGAATAGTGTTTGCCATCCTCCAAAATCAGTTCAGAATTTTCGGCATTTGAAATAATCTTTCCTTTTAAAATCAAATCTGCCTCGTTACTTTTTTTATTAGTTGCTTTAATATTAAACTTTCCTTTGGGTAGTCCATTTAGCGTCTTTTTTACCATGAGAGTGTGAGCTAACATGTGAGCCGTTTCTTCAATAGAACTGGTCCAACGTGCATTCGTCATAAGAGCAATAGCTATTTCTTCCTCTGGAAAATAACAAATTACAGTTCTCGCCCCCTCCATGCCGCCAGCATGTTCATAAACTTGTGTTCCATTAATGGTTTTACTCAATCTCCAACCAATACCAACTTGTGTTTTTTTGCCCGATTTTAACTCTTGGCTTGAAAACATTTTGTTGACCATTTCTGGTTTTATAAACCCATTTTTATAAGCGTAGGTCAAATTAATGAGGTCTTTTGGAGTGCTGATTAATCCTCCTCCTGCCCACTTATAACTGACATCTTCAGGATTGACAACTTCGCTAATGAGTTCATCTTTTAAATTATAAAGTTTAGCAAGATTTGGATTGGGTTTGTGTAATCTTAAATCTACATCGGTATTATTCATTTTTAACGGAATTAAAATCTCTTTTTTAAGATAGTCCAAATAACTCATGCCAGTTGTTTTCTCAATTACCGCAGAAAGTAATGTAAAACCTGGAGTTGAGTAATTGTATTCTGAACCGGGTTCTGAAATTAAAGGCTTGTTTATAAAAACATTTAATCCATCTCTCACTGTTGCGTAAAACGTGTTGTCATTTTTATTGTCATCTTCTGTTATCCCGCCAATATGACCTGCCAATTGCATGCTAGTAATTGGAAATTTTTTATAGGGCAAAAAGGGCAAGTATTCTTGAATTGATTTTCCTAAATCCAATTTATTTTCTTGAGCCAATTTAGCAACTGCGGTGGAAGTAATAACTTTTGCTACAGATGCCGTTCGGAATTGAGTTTCTGTTGTAACAGGTATTTTGTTTTCTACATCGGCATAGCCAAATCCTTCTGCGTAAACCAATTCGCCTTTTTTACTTATAGCAATTGAAAGCCCCGGCAACTTAGATGTTAACATTAATTCGTTTATCATGTTTTGAAGTCGTTCTATAGGATTGTTATATGTTGATTCAGGTTCTTTAACATAATCTTCCATATCCATTGAAAAAACAACACTTACTATTTTCCAATTTTTATTCACTTTTATCATGTGCCAAAACTCTTTCCCCCAATTGTTTTTTTTACCATTTAACCAAAAACTGTAATCAAAAGTCACTGAAGCTACAGCACCGTCTTCAATTATTTCCACATTATAAAAGGATTCTTGCTTAAGATCACCTTTCATGATTTTCCTAAACCATGTTTTATAATCTGAATTTCTGAAATTGTTTATTTTTGTATTGTCTTTTTCAAGTATTTTATTTTGACTCATTTCCTTATATACACCAACCCATGCTACTGGTGCATCGTGAAATAAAGAATATATTTTAATGCTATCCTTTGTCTCTATAGCGTTCATGAAAATTTCTAACACCTCTTTAATTTGTTTTTTATCATCAATGCCTTTTTGTTGAGAAAAACCAATTTGTGTCAAAAAGAGAGTCATGCAAATAAGGAAGCCTTTTTTCATTTGATTTTTAGTAGTAAGTTTCATGTTTTCTTTATTGTTTGTCGTTTTTAGCCTGACCGCTAACGGTTTCTGGGCTGGCGCCGGCCCGTCTCCAAATGTTGACGATGTTACAAACCTTCAATGTCCACGGTGAAGTTAAAAATAAACCGAGCATTTGCAAAAACTAAAACGCTCCGCGAAGCGGGCAATATTATTCGCAAATGCATACGGCAAAAGTCTGGTAGACTTTTGAGCGGGCTTGTGCGAGAGATTGTCCGGCTGGCGCCACTGCCCCGTGTTACACCTGGTGCGTTAATTAAAAAGTCCCAATGCCTGGAAGAGTTAATAACCAAGAGGTTCTCTGCTAGTGTGTCTAACCCTTAGAATACGAAGTTCTTTTGTCTCGAATTTCATTTGGTAAGTAACGCGATAGCTAAATACAACAAAAGCTCGAAAGTCTTTATGTGTAGGGTCTTTGAGTTTGTCCGATTCGCAAATAAGAGGATTTGTTTTTATGATGTCGAGACGAGAAATAATCGCTGACTTAACTACTCTGATGTCAAGAATTTTTCTCTTAAGCAAGTCTTTGCTATAAAAATATTTAAACATTAGTCTATGAGCCTTGAGCCCAATAAATTAAGCGATTGATTTTTTTCGTCAATTAGTCGTCCGTCAACGGTTATCTCTTTCCTTCCTTTTAAGTTTTGTTCGTCTGCCTTGTCAGCAAAGAACACAACTATTTTCCTTGTCTGTCCTTTATATTCAATTTCACTTGTCACGTAGCTATGTCCTCCGTCTGCTCCCGTCTCAAGTTTCATGAAATTTGTAAGTCTAATTGTCATAAAAAAATTACCGCCAACGCTTAGCTATAAGACGTATGCGTATAAATACATACATCTTTCTCCATCGTTGCTGACGAAATTTAACAGCATGCACGTTAAGAACCTACACAACAGCATATGTATTATAGCTTTTGTTAGCGGTTCGGCTTTCTTCTTGTCTATTTTGCAAGCGCATAAATTATTAGTGTTACAATTGTTATTCCTAATGCTTGTGCTGTCCCTGTGATTGCACCAAACACCAAAGGCTTTTTCATAGTCGACATACTGGGTTTTGATAAACTCATGGAAAAACTACGTTCGTGGAGGCCTAAATACAAAAAATCGTGGGCTTATAAACATCTAGTCAACAATTTGACGGCCGTTAGAAGCTTTTTAGAGTATGATTTGAAATTTTCATTCTGAAATCAGATCGCAAAAAAAGTTCCCTCATATTCGCCCTAAACACCTTACAGAAGAAAATACTGCCGAAAATAAAAGGAGCTGGAGGTTTTTTCACAACCTGACGGATGGCACGCTGGCGTTCGTTTTTGCTAAGTCCAAGTTATGCATTTAGGCGTTAATGCGCAAAAATGGCGCTACGCGTGCTGTTATAAGTATGTGCGCCCACACACAGGGAATCTTGCGCGTTAGTGTCACGTCGAGCGGAGTCGAGACGTGAGCGTGTCTGCCTGTCCGAGATGTTGTCGACGAGTCCCGATTGCTATCAGGAGCAAAGGGCCTGAAACGTTTTTGTATATTTGTTCTACGTTAGCCAACCTTTATAAGTCGCTTCTGATATTATTTTTCTACTTTTAAATAATGAAACCAATATACTCTGTCTTCTTATTCTCCATTGTATTTTCCTGCAAGGATAATAATAAAACAGACCGTACTTTCTTTCCGCCGAAAGTTGTTGAAGCAAAGGGCCATGTTGTACCGCCGGGCAGCATGGCCGAACCTAAAGTAATTCCTGTTAATGAAAGCAAGCTTACTAAGATCCTTGTCGGAAAACCGGATGTTGTGGCTACCAACACAAACATTCGCCCTGCAGGAGTGCCTCAATCCGTTTTAGCAGGTCCGCCGCGGATGTGCACCCCCGGTAAAGACACTTTTCTTCTCCCAACAACAGTAACGGTAATAGATAAGCCTTTTGTTGCCGGCATCCCTGAGATAGTAATTGCCAAAGATCCTTATAGCAAGGAGCAAAACCCGCAAAACTTCAGCGCTTTTAAAAAACTGCAGGGCTTAAAAAGCCAGATAGTCAAATGTTTGTTAAACGACCGGGCCGGAAACATATGGTTGGGCACAGGTGCAGGTGTCACTAAATACGATGGAAAATATTTTACGCACTTTACTGTCAGGGAAGGTCTGGTACACAATGATGTTTGTGCGATATTGGAAGACAAATCGGGGAATCTTTGGTTCGGTACCGGCGGCGGAGGGATCTCCAGGTACGATGGGAAATTCTTTACAAGTTACACAGAAAAGGAAGGCCTGAGTAATAATTTTGTTCTGGCCATGTTGGAAGACCGGGGCGGAAATATTTGGGTGGGGACAAATGGCGGAGGACTTAATAAGTACGACGGCAGCTCATTTACCCATTTCACTGTAAAACAGGGTCTCAGCAATAATCTTGTTGGCAGTATGTGCCAGGACCATTCCGGAGATCTTTGGTTTGGTACCGGGGGTGGAGGCGTTATGAAGTTTGACGGTAAATCATTTGCCCGGTTTTCAACTAACGAAGGGTTGAGCAGTAATGAAGTTCTATCCATACTGGAAGATCACTCCGGAGACCTTTGGTTCGGCACTTACGGAGGCGCAAGCAAATACGATGGTAAATACTTTACACACTTTACTGAAAAAGAAGGGTTAAGCAATAATATTATCAGGAAGATCCTGGAAGACAGATCCGGGAATCTGTGGTTCGTTACCTATGGCGCGGGCATTACAAAATACGATAGAGGGCACGGCATCACCGCCGCTGTGGGCCAGAATGTAGGGAGCTTTACCCATTTTACCGATAAGGAAGGCCTCAGTAATAATTTCGTGATTTCCCTTTTAGAAGACCGGTCCGGATGCCTGTGGTTTGGTACCAGGAATGGAGGCTTAAATAAATATGGCGGGAATAGCTTTAGATATTTTACAGAGCAGGAAGGCCTTATCTACAACGATGTTTTTAGCATTCTGAAAGACAGATCCGGAACGATGTGGTTCGGCACGGGTGGCGGCGGACTAAGCAAATACGATGGCAAATCCTTTATGAACTTTACCGGTAAGCAAGGTTTGAGCGATCTTCATATTAAGTGTATCCTTGAAGACAAATCCGGCAATCTGTGGTTCGGCTCGGGAGGCGGTGGCGCCTGCAAATACGATGGCAAATATTTTACCCATTTTACAAACACAGAAGGCCTGAGCAGCAGCGATGTCTGGTGTATTTCAGAAGACAGATCCGGAAATTTGTGGTTTGGTACAGGAGGCGGCGGAGTAAATAAATACAATGGTAAAACGTTTACACACTTCACTGATAAGGAAGGGCTAAGCAATAATTCCGTAAAGTGCATTTTAGAAGATAGATCTGGTAATTTATGGTTCGGCACTAACGGAGGAGGCGTTTCGAAATACGATCCTTCGGCTTCTCTCAAGCCAGGTGGCAAAGCCTTCACGCATTATACCCGGCAAAATGGACTGAGCAGCGACCTTGTCGTGTCCATTTTGGAAGATCGCAGCGGCAATCTGTGGTTCGGAACTGCCGGTGGAGGTGTTAACCTCTATGATGGAAAATCCTTTACACAAATAAACGATAAAAATGGCCTGAGTAGTAATGTCATCAGTAGTATGCTACAAGACCACCTGGGAAATATCTGGTTCGGTACACCTTTCGGGCTCTGCAAACTAACACCGGCTAATCTCATTAAACTAGTGGATCTTACCAAATCTAAACGCATAGCTGAAACTGCTGTTTTCTTTAAGAATTATTCCTACGACGAAGGTTTTATTGGAATTGGTGTAAATGGTGGGCACACCATGTGTGAAGACGAAGCCGGCACAATTTGGATAGGAGCAAATGAGAAGCTGACAGTCTATAATCCAGGCGATAGTTCAGAAACATCTGATACTACCCCTCCCAATATCCAGCTAACAAAACTTGAACTGTTTAATGAAAATATAGGCTGGATCAATTTTGAAAATAGAAAAGACACCAGCATTATTTTAGGAAACGGAGTAACGATCCACGATTTTTATTTTGACGGTGTTTCAAAATGGTATAACCTCCCCGAACATTTAAGTCTGGCCCACAATAATAATTACATCACCTTTGGTTTTATTGGCGTCACAACCGGTCAACCCAAAAAAGTAATGTACCGGTTTAAATTAGAAGGCCTTGATAAAGCCTGGAGTGCCGTTACAAGTCGTACCGAAGCGCCCTATGGCAATTTACCTCATGGCAGTTACATGTTTAAGGTAAAAGCCATGAACAGTGAAGGCCACTGGAGCAAGGAGTATAATTATGCATTTACCATTCGCCCGCCCTGGTGGAAAACCTGGTGGTTTCGCATGTTTATTGCTTTGGTAATTGTTGGCTCAGTAGTTTTTTATATCAAATGGCGTGAACGGAAACTAAGGTCGGAAAAAGAAGTTCTTGAGCAGGCAGTAGTTGCCCGCACTGCAGAAGTAGTTAAACAAAAACATGTGATTGAAGAAAAACATAAAGAAATCACAGACAGTATCAATTACGCTGAACGGATCCAGCGCAGTTTTTTAGCAACCAGGCAGTTATTGAATGAAAATCTAAAAGACTATTTTGTTCTTTTCCAGCCAAAAGACGTTGTAAGTGGAGATTTCTATTGGGCTTCCAAACTCCTTAATGGCAACTTTGTTCTGGTAACTGCCGATAGCACAGGTCATGGTGTTCCGGGCGCAATTATGAGCATCTTAAATATTTCATCACTTGAAAAGGCCCTTGACCAGGGCGCGCTCGAACCTTTTGAAATATTGAACAAAACCCGGGCAACTATTATCGAACGTTTAAAAAAAGACGGTAGTGCCGAAGGAGGCAAGGACGGTATGGATGCGAGTTTGATTTCTTTTGATTTTACCAATAACAAATTCACCTATGCTGCCGGCAATAATTCAGTCTGGGTAGTACGAGATAATAAATTAATTGAATTGGAACCTGATAAAATGCCTGTTGGCAAACACGATAAAGATGGCAGTTCATTTACCCAGCGTATATTCCATCTTCAGAAAAATGATTCGGTTTATTCCCTTACAGATGGACTACCCGACCAGTTTGGAGGTCCCAAAGGCAAAAAATTCATGTACAAACAATTAAAAGAATTGTTTGTAGCAATTGCTCCTGAAACCATGGACGTTCAGAAACAAAAACTAGTGCAAGCTTTCAATAACTGGAAAGGCGATTTAGAACAAGTCGATGATGTCTGTATTATTGGAGTGCGCGTTTAGCGCGCTACATGTCGGGATGTCGATACGAGATGAACGAAAAATTGTCAGCCGGATCCCGATAGCTATCGGGAACTGTTCTTGTCAGGCCGAAATGTTTAGTTGTCAATTTTGGGCGCATTACTTATAACGGTTTCCAAGCAGGCGTAGTTTTTTTGCTTGTCCAACTATTGTATTTGAGCGTTAACACGCAAAAAATTATGCTTGCTTGGTGTTACCGGCTGGGCTTTCGTGTCACGCTGCGATGCGCTTACGTCCGTGTTTTTTTCTACGCTTTGCTTTGTCCTGACGAATGAATTCGCTTATGAGACGTTTTTCGTCTTCTGTCAATGGAGTAGGATCAAATGCTACGTCCACGTCGTCGAGTTTTAATTTTTTTTTCATTGTTCAAAGTATTTTTCGATTAGTTTTAAAGCGGCGTCAGTATTAATAATCATTAAATGTCCGCCGTAATGAATTGCCCCGAGTGTCTCGGAGTAATGGTCAATTAATTTTGTCTTGGAACGAAAGGAAACATAACCGTCAGTTCCTCTTAGAAACGATTGTCTGCATGCAAACGCAACGAGATTGCCAGGAACCCCTTCATACATTTTGTTTTTGCCAAAATTGAAAGGGGCTGTTTCAATGAGGTGCATAAAAACGTTGTCATGTTCAGGAGTTAAACTAATGAGTCCTTGAATGACGTCAACATTATTTACAATTACAAGTTTGTAAACAGTTCTGTCCGGATCTTTGAATTCTTCGGCCCAGTCAAAACGCCAACCGTTTTTTTTCGTAATAGTCTTAAGGTCTTTCGGACTTAAAGGTAAAATGTCGGTTTTGAAACTGTCTTTGGAAACGACGTTTTCAATTGAGTTTGTCAATTTGTCGACATGAAAGTCTTGTAGATGTTTTTTAGGCCGTTTCACTCTTTAAAGGTACGAAAAACTTGTCGAAATTGAAAATGTGTCTTGAGAAACGGTCGTCCAAGCCTTGCCGGTAATGTTTTGCAGCTACTTGTAGTTTTTTTGCTTGTCCAAGTTATGCATTTGAGCGTTAACACGCAAAAAATTGCCAGTAGTTGCTGTTATAGGTTGGCTGTTGCACTAAACCACGCTTCCGCGTGGGGCCCTGGGCTAATATAATTACAATTATTCAGTGTTGTGTATTTTTCTTTTTATGGAAAACAAAAACACCACTCAAAAC
>Ga0208492_1001330_pt1 | contig 15698 bp, 15 predicted proteins | sample Subbioar_CSW14AB_FD_184820 | JGI IMG/M metagenome (GOLD analysis project Ga0208492, IMG submission 184820) | Serpentinite rock and fluid subsurface biosphere microbial communities from McLaughlin Reserve, California, USA - CR12Mar_CSW14AB (SPAdes) | ecosystem: Environmental > Terrestrial > Deep... | reverse complement strand
TCACCTGTCCGTGGCGACAGGTCCTGAGGCGGCACACCACCTCTTGATCAACTGAAGACACGCAAGGAGACCGGTTTCATGCAGAAGCACACGTGGGGGAAGTTGTCGCTCAATCGCAGCGCGGCCGGGCTGGCCGCGAGCGCCGGGGTGGTTTTTGCGGCCGGGGGCCTGGTTTCGCAGGCGGTTGCGCAGCAGCCGGTCGCGGCGGTGGTGATCTCTCAGCCGACGGACGAGAACCCGCCGCTGCAGATCCTGATGGGGCAGTCGCAGGTGATCCGCCCGCCTTGGCCGGTGACGCGGGTTTCGGTGACGGACCCGACGATCGCGGACGTGCAGGCATTGACGCCCGAGCAGGTCCTGGTGCTGGGCAAGAAGGCCGGCTCGACGGACCTGGTTCTGTGGAGCAAGGACGAGCGGATCTGGCGTGCGCGGGTGGATGTTTCGGTTGACGTGGTGCGGATCAAGGCGGACCTGGAGCGGCTGTTCCCGGGGTCGGCGTTGAACCTGACGGTGGCTCAGAACGTGCTGGTCGTGAGCGGGCTGCTCCGGAGGACGGAGGACGCCGCGGGTTTGCGGGCGTTCTTTGAGAAGACGGGGATGGACTTTGTCGACCGCACGAGCGTGGCGGGCGTGCAGCAGGTTTTGCTGAAGGTGCGGGTGGCGGAGGTGCAGCGGACTTCGATCCGCGCGCTGAACGTGGACACGACGTTTGGTGACTATCGCGTTGGCCCGGCGTTCAGTGATACGACGACCGGCACGCTGAACCCGACGCTGAATGTCGGAGGCGAGGGCAACTTCGTCGAGACGCTGGGCAAGGCGTTCACGATGAACGCGAGCATCCCGGAATGGAAAATCAGCTCGTTCATCCAGGCGCTCAAGGAAAACAGCTACCTGCGCATCCTCGCCGAGCCGAGCCTCAAGTGCATCAGCGGCGAAGAGGCGACGTTCCTCGCCGGGGGCGAGTTCCCCATTCCGGTTGCGCAGCAGGGCAGCGCCACGGATGACAGCGGTCGTGTACTTGGAGGCACTATCACAGTCCAGTACAAGGAGTTCGGCGTCCGCCTCAAGTTCCGGCCCTTCGTGCTCGGTGACAACAGCATCCGCATGTACATCGCGCCCGAGGTCAGCGAGCTGAGTGATAACGGGGCGATCACCATCGGCGGACTTCGTATCCCGGCGATCGTGACGCGGCGTGCGGAAACGACCCTCGAGCTCAAGAGCGGGCAGACGTTTGCCCTTGCGGGGCTCATCAATCAGCGTGACGAGGGGCGGACGGCCCGGACGCCGCTGCTGGGCGATCTTCCGGTGCTGGGCTCGCTGTTCCGCTCGGTCCGGTTCCAGAGCGGGGACACGGAACTCATCGTGATGGTGACGGCGGACCTGGTTGAGCCGTTGAATGTGGCGGGCAAGACCGCCGTGCCGGGCTCGACGCATGTGAAGCCCAACGACTGGGAGCTGTACGCCTTGGGCCAGATCGACGGTAACCCTGTTCCTCAAACGGGTGACGCCGACCGGCACTGGATGCAGTCCTCGGGCATGCACCGTCTCCGCGGCCCCGGGGCGTGGAGCACGCACGATCAGCTTCCGGCATCGTCAACCTCAACCCTGCGGCCGAACGACTCGGCCGCGCACTAACCGCGAGAAGAAGCACGGATGGCGTACCGCGGTGTGTATCTGATGACGGCCGACCCTGGCACGGAGCGAACGGTGATGACCGCGCTCCGCCACGAGCGGTCCCTCGCGCTGGAAACTTCGGTGCGGACGCTGCCCGAGCTGCTGAAGGCGATGAAGGTCGCCCCTCCGGCGGTGGCGCTGGTGGACGTGGACCCCGAGCCCGAGAAGGCGCTGGCGATGCTCGAGCCGGTGATCAGCCGGTTCAGCGAGACTCGGTTCATTGTGCTGGGGCAGCACCCGCGGCAGGAGCTGCTGCTGGAGGCGATGCAGGCCGGCGCGCGGCACTTCCTGGGCAAGGAATCCATCGCCGCCGACCTGATGGGCGTGCTCAACCGGATTCTGCCGGCGACGAACGCGCGCCGGCAGGGCACGGGGTGCGTCATCAGCGTCGTTCAGGCGAGCGGGGGCGTGGGCGCAACGCTGCTGGCGGTGAACCTGGCAGATGAGCTGCGGCTGCTGACAAAGTCTCCGACGCTGCTGGTGGATATGGACCTGTGCTGCGGGGCGGGGTCGGCGTTCCTGGGGATCGAGCCCCGGCACGCGCTGGACCTCGTGCTCGCGGACCCGACGCGGATCGACCCGGAGCTGATCAAGTCTTCGGCGGGAGTGCATGCCAACACGCTGTCAGTGATCGAGTGCGCACCGGTTTCGACGCGGACGCACAACGACCGGATCGCGATGGAGAACATGCCGCGATTCCTGGAGGCGGCCCGAGAGGGGTACCAGTACACAGTGATCGACCTGCCGCGGCTGTCGCTGGATGTGGCGACGGAGATCGCGGCCGTGAGCCACCTGGTGGTGGTGCCGTTCCAGGCGACGGTGATCGGGATCAACGCGGCCAAGAAGCTGATGGCGGCGCTGGTCGGCCATGGCATCGCGAGTGACCACATCCTGCCGGTCATCAACCGGTACAAGAAGCGCGGCGTGCTGGTGCGGTACGAGGATGTCTGCCGCGCGCTGGGGCGCGATAAGGTCGGATTGATCGAGAATGACTGGGACGCAGCGGTGGAGAGCATGAATTTCGGCAAGCCGCTGAGCCAGCAGGCGCCGCGGAGCGGACTGCGGAAGAACATCGCGGCGTTGGCGGAGCAGATTCACAAGTTGCACAGCACGAATCCTGAGGGCCTCAAGCCAGCGTCCATCGAGTGGTAATCACCTATGCCGCCCCCCGACACAACCCCGATCCCCAATGGCGCGCCCCGTGTGATGGGCGCGGTTGCCCTCCAGGACCTCAAGGTGCGGATGCACCGGCGGCTGCTGGACACGCTCGATTTGGTGGAGGCGCAGCGGCTGCCGCAGGAGCAGCTGGCGGCGGAGTGCTCGCGGAAGCTGGACATGCTGCTGACCGAGGAGCGGGCGCCGCTGTCGGCCCCCGAGCGCAGGCAACTTCTGCGGGACCTGCTGGATGAGATCTTCGGGCTGGGGCCGCTGGAAGAGTTTCTGCGCGACCCGGGGATCAGCGATATTTTGATCAACGGGCCGGAGCAGGTGTACATCGAGCGCGAGGGCCGGCTCTCGCGAGCGACTTCGACGTTCCGGGATGGCGACCACCTGCTGAAGGTGATCCAGCGGATCGGCACGCAGGTTGGGCGGCGCATCGACGAGAGTTCGCCGATGATGGACGCCCGCCTGGCGGACGGCTCGCGTGTGAACGCGATCATCCCGCCGCTGGCCCTGGATGGTCCGACGGTTTCCATCCGCCGGTTCGGCGTGATCCCGATCGACGCGGCCAAGCTGATCGAGTTCCAGGCGCTGACCAGCGAGATGGCCCTGTTCCTTGAGGCGAGCGTCAAGTCACGGATCAACATTCTGCTGGCCGGCGGCACGGGCGCGGGCAAGACGACGCTGCTGAACGTGCTCTCGCGGTGGATCCCGCAGACCGAGCGCGTGGTGACGATCGAGGACGCGGCCGAACTGCGGCTCCAGCGGCAGCACGTCGTGCGGCTGGAGACGCGGCCGCCGAATATCGAAGGCCGCGGCGAGGTCACGCAGCGCGACCTGCTGAAGAACACCCTGCGTATGCGGCCTGACCGCATCATCATCGGCGAAGTCCGCGGCGTGGAAGCGCTGGACATGATGCAGGCGATGAACACGGGCCACGAGGGCTCGATGACGACGGTCCACGCCAACAACGCGCGCGACGCGGTGCGGCGCGTCGAGAACATGATCTCGATGGCGGGGCTCAACTACCCGGTGGTCGCGATCCGCCAGCAGATGGCGTCGGCGATCAACCTCGTGATCCAGGTCGCGCGCATGACCGGCGGCCGACGCAAGGTGCAGTCGATCTGTGAGGTGACGGGCATGGAGGGCGACACCGTGTGCCTCCAGGAGATATTCCGGTTCCGCCAGACGGGCGTGGGTCCGGATGGGCACGCTCAGGGGCAGTTCGAAGGGTGCGGGATCAGGCCGCGGATTATGGATCGGATCGAGGCGGAGGGATCCAAGCTGCCGCCGACGCTGTTTGAGCGGCGTGTGCTCACCTTTGCGAAGGCCAACGGATGAACGACCCTCGCATCATCATGAACATCATCATCGCCGTCGCGGTGTTTGGTGTGCTGGCGAGCCTGTGGATGGGCTTGCTGATGGTGCTTTCACTGCGGCGCGCGGCCAAGGCCCAGGCGATGGAGCAGCGGCTGGGGATCAGCACCGACGCCGAAGAGGGCGCCGGGCGGGTGCTGCGGCTGTGGCTGGACGGCAAGCTCGCTTCGACGGTCGTTCGTCGTCTGGATGAAGCGCCGTCGATGAGCGAGCGCATCCACACGCTCTTTGTGCGGGCCGGGTTCGACGGCGATCCCAAGCCGTTTGTCATGAGCGTGATGGGGATTGTGATCCTGGTGGGTGTTGGTGTCTTTCTGCTGACGACCAACGTGCTGATCTCGCTGGCGTCATGCGTCGGCGTGGTCGTCGTGGCGTGGTGGTACCTGGGCTCGCGCATTCATAAACGTGAGACGCTGTTCGAGAATCAGTTTGTCGATGCGATGGGGCTTGCATCGCGCTCGCTCCGCGCGGGGCACCCGCTGCTGGGGGCGTTCCAGCTGATCTCGGAAGAGCTCGCGGACCCGGTGAAGTCGCTGTTCTCGTCGATCTGCCAGCAGCACGCGATGGGGCTCAAGCTGGAGGAGGCGATCGAGCGTGTCGCGAACGCGAGCCCCAACCGGGACGTGCAGCTGTTCGCCACCGCGGTCACGATCCAGCTCCGCAGCGGCGGCAATCTGGCGGAAGTGATGGAGCGGCTGGCGGCGGTCGTCCGCGACCGCGTCCGGATCGGCCGGCGGATCAAGGTGCTGACCGCGCAGACGCAGTTCAGCAAGCGGGTGCTGGTGGCGCTGCCGATCCTGCTGTTCTTCGCGCTCAACATCGTCAATCAGGAATACATGGCGCCGCTGGTGTCCACGCTCATCGGTAAGCTCATGCTCGGCGGCGCGGCGTTGAACCTTCTCATCGGTGTGTGGGTCATGAACAAGATCTCGGTTCTCAAGTACTAACCTATGGGCGGCCTCCAAGTCATCATCCTCCCTGCTCTGGTCTTCCTGGCCGTGGTGTTCCTCGGCGGGGCGATCATTTCGGCGCGGGCCGCGAAGCGGAAGGCGATCGCGCCGCGCCTGTTCACGGACCAGATCGTGGAAGTCCAGGGCGAGGGCGAAGCGCGGGCGCTGGAGATGGTGGACCGCGTCGGGCGGGCCGTGACGTTTGGGAAGACGACGGACAAACTCCAGAAGCAGCTCTCGCAGGCGGGGCTGTCGGACCCGTCGGCGCCGCAGATTTTCCTGGGCGCGAAGATCCTGCTTCTGGTGGTCGGCGCGGGCATCGTGGGTGTGGCGACGCTGTGGTTCCCGCTTCCCCTGCTGCTCAAGGTGCTCCTGATGGTGTTCACGGGTGGGATCATGTCCTTCCTGCCGAACCTGTATGTGTCTTCGCGGCGCTCCGCCCGCTCGCAGGAAGTGCGGCGCTGCCTTGCGGACGCGACCGACCTGCTCGAGATCTGCGTGTGCGCCGGCATGGGCCTGGACATGGCGTGGAACGTGGTGACCGACGAGATCCGCTCGGTGAGCACGATCCTGGCCGACGAGATGGCGCTGACGAACCTGGAAATCCAGCTTAACGCCCCGCGCCACGTCGCGATGCGGCACATGGCCGAACGGACCAACTCCCCCGAGCTGCTCTCGCTGGTGGCGGTGCTGATCCAGTCCGAGCGGTTCGGCACGAGCGTGGGTGAGGCGCTCCAGCAGTTCGCGGCCAACCTGCGGCAGGAGCGCAGCTCCAAGGCCGAGGAGTCGGCGGAGAAGATGAGCGCCAAGCTGATTATTCCGATGGTGTTGTTCGTATTCCCGGCCGCCATGGTCGTCATGGTGGGACCGGCGGTCCTCAAGCTGCTCGAGCTTTTCGAGACGTAATCGTGGGGGTCAACCGATGCAGGTGACTGTGAGAAAGAAGGAGCTTCCCGTGCGGATCACACTCTTGGCCTTGCTCGCCCTTGGAGGGCTGTCCGGGTGCGCCCGCGAAGGCGGACTCATGCGGGTTGATGACCAGCGGCAACCGATCAACCGCTGGACGATCGAGACCACCGACGACGAGTCGGTCGCCAACGCGGTGATCGCGCAGCACACGCTGTATCCGTACCACTTCCTCGCGAATGGTGCGGACCTCAACGAGCTGGGCGAGCGCGACGTGAAGATCCTCGCCAAGCACTACTCGCGGTACCCGGGGGAGATCAACCTCCGGCGCGGCAGCGAGGAGACGGGCATGTACGAGGCCCGCATCCAGAGCGTCACGGCGATGCTGACGTCGATGGGCGTTGACAAGGGCGGCCTCAGGATCGTCGACAAGGTGCCGGGCGGCGATGGCGTCGCCAGCGAGCGTGCGGTCGTGATCCTGGAGCGGAGCATGGTCGCCACCACCACCTCAGGCGGAAGCGGCGGCGAAGGCGAAGGGAATCAGGGGTCTGGCAGCAAGGGGGCCAAGTGATGACTTGTTTTCGTGTACTTCCCGTCATGCTCGTTGTGGCCGCGGCGTTGGCGGCGAGTGGCTGCACCGGGGGCGCTTCGGCCCGCGATGCGGACCGGCAGTTCCAGGAAGGCGCGGACCGTCCGCCAACCGCGCAGACTCTGTACAACGCGGCGCGCCTCATGGTGGACCAGGGGCGAGACGAGGAGGCCGTGTGGACCCTCAAGCGCGTCAACCGGGACTACCCCGCGTACTCGCCGGCGTACTGCGCTCTGGCCGAGTGCCACATGCGGGCCAACCGCAACGGCGAGGCGGTCGCGATCCTGAACACCGGCCTTGCCAAGTGCGGCGAGGACGCGGTGCTTGTGAATAATCTCGGCATCTGCGCGATGATGAAGGGCGAGTACGACTCGGCTCTGGCGCACTTCACGCGTGCGGCGGCGCTGGCGCCGGGGAATGTGCGGTACCGGGCGAACATGGCCGCGGCGTTGGGGCGGGTTGGCCGATTCGACGAGTCGTTGACGCTGTACAAGCAGGTGCTGCCCGAGGTGGATTCCCACTACAACGTGGCGGTGCTGGCCGAGGGGCGGAACGACAAGGAGCGGGCGGCTCGGGAGTACGCCGAGGTCGCACGTTTGGAGGCGATGGCGGGCCACCGCGGCTCGCAGGCGGACCCCAACGGCTCGGACCGGATGGCACCCAAGGCCGAGCCAGCGGCGCCTATCGCCCTCCCCGAAAGCCCCGCTCCGAAGGCCTGAAAGCCCACTTTGAACCCCAAGACCCCGCAGGCGGGGTTTTTACATGCGCTGCGCGATCGGCCCTTCCCGCTCCTACCCTCCCCCGTGTTCGTAGACCAAGCCAATATTCGTGTCCGTGCCGGCTCTGGCGGCAACGGCTCCGTGTCCTTCCGCCGCGAGATGTTCGAAGCCAAGGGCGGCCCCAATGGCGGGAACGGGGGTGACGGCGGGAACGTCATCATCACCGCCGACTCGGGGATGTCGACGCTGTACGACTTCCGCGACCAGAAGCTGTGGGCGGCGGAGGATGGGGACCCGGGCGGGCGGAAGCAGTGTACTGGCCATAATGGGGCCGACCTGATCATGCGGCTGCCGGCGGGGACGCTGATCTACAACGACATGACCGGCGAGCTGATGCACGACCTCAAGCCGGGCGAGACGGTCGTGATTGCCAAGGGCGGGCGCGGCGGCTGGGGCAACGAGCACTTCAAGACCTCGACGTACCAGACCCCCAAGCACGCCGAGCCGGGGCATCCGGGGGAAGAGTTCAAGATCCGCCTTGAGCTCAAGCTGATCGCGGAGGTTGGGATCGTGGGGCTGCCGAACGCGGGCAAGAGCACGCTGCTGGCAGCCTTGACGGCGGCGACGCCCAAGATTGCGAACTATCCCTTTACGACGCTGTCGCCGCAACTGGGCGTGGCGAGTCTTGACACCAAGCGGCGGATCATCTTCGCGGACATCCCGGGGTTGATCGAGGGGGCTTCGCAGGGGGCGGGGCTGGGGCATGACTTCCTGCGGCACATCGAGCGAACGCGGGTGATCGTGCACCTGCTGGACATCGCGCCGCTGGACGGGACGACGCCGGTTCAGAGCTATCAGCTCGTCCGCGAGGAGCTGAAGCAGTACTCCGAGGCGCTGGCGGACAAGCCGGAGCTGGTGGCGCTGAACAAGGCGGACCTGGTGCTGCCTGAGGAATCGGAGGCCGCGCTGAAGGAAGTGTCCCGCGAGCTGCACATGCTGCCGGGGAAGGACGTGATTGTGATTTCCGCGGCCGCGCGCGACGGGCTCAAGCCCTTGCTGGAGCGGCTGTGGGGGATGCTGCACCCGGCGGACTTCAAGGTTGAGGGTTGGAAGGAAGGGGCCGCGGACGCGAGCCCGAGTGCCTGAGCCAATTGCGGAAGTTCGTGAGTTAAAAGGTGCCGATTGCGCAAGCAGTCGTGTTGTCGATCGTTCGCCGGGGGAATACACCGATCGCTCGCGCGATCGGCTCTTTCGATTCACGCCTTCTCCAGCATCACCAGCCACTCGGCGTTGCCTTTGCCTTTGCTGCCGCCGTGGACGGGTGACTTGGTCAGGCCGAGGACGTGTGCGCCGAGGGTCGGCATGGTTTCGACTACGCGCTGTGTGATGGCTTCCCCTTCAGCGTCGGTCAGAATGCCTTTAGTCGCGGCCTTCGCGAGCTTGGGGTCTTCGTAGTGGGGCTTGACGAGTGACAGGATTCGGCCGCCCGGGCGCAGCCACGAGAGCGCGATGGGGACCAGCAGGCGTTGAGGCGTCCAGCCGAGATCCACAACGACCAGATCGACCCCGCCCTCGGCGGGCGTGGCGTGCAGGGCGTTGGTGCGCTCCATCACCGTGACGCGGGGGTCGTTGCGGAGCTTCCAGGCGAACTCGCCGTAGGCGGTGTCGACGGCGTACACGCGGGCCGCGCCGGCCTGGAGGAGGCAGTCTGTAAAGCCGCCGGTGCTGGCGCCCAGGTCTGCGCACGTCAGGCCGGTGACGTTGAGGTTGAACTCGTCAAGAGCGTGGCGGAGCTTGAGGCCGCCGCGGCTGACGTAGGGGTTTGAGGGGTCCTTTGACACGCGGTGTGCGCGTTACGCGCCGATGTAGGCCGCGATGTCCTCATTGACGGGCCGGGTGATGCCGATGCCCTGCGCGGCGGGGACGCCGACGATGGCGATGCCCAGCTTGTCGGCAAGGTCGATCATGTCGTCCTTGTCGAGCATGATGACGTCGGTCGCGGCGAGGGCGAGGCAGCCGGCGCCGTTGGCGTGCAGCGTGCGGATCGTGTTGATGCCAACGGTGGGGACGTCGGCGCGGCGGTCGTGCCCGGCCCGGGCGCCCTTGACGAGCGTCCAGCCCTTGGCGCGGCAGAGCTTTCCGACGCGCTCGATCATGCGGTCGGTGCCTTCCACGGCTTCCACGGCGATCACGTCGCGCTCGCGCACCGCGATCGCCTGGCCGATGTCCAGCCGGAGGGTCTGGGCCAGCAGCGGCCACACGAACTCGATGTCCGCCCGCTGCTCGGGCGTTGGCTGGCGGCGGGTCATGACGCCCGCGTGGGCCATCTCGGCGGGGATGGGGGCGGTGGAGTCCAGCAGGGTGACGCCGCAGCGATCAAGCTGATCGGCGACGGCGGTCAGTACGGCGTGGGAGCGGCGGTCCTTGCGGAGGCGCCGGTACCACACACCCATGGTGGCCAGGTCCGGGATGTTCCGGAAGATGCGCCAAGGGTCGTGCATCAGCTTGGCCTTATCGACCTTGCCGACCATGATGGCGTGGTGGACGCCCAGGCGGGAGAGGATTCGGCCCCAGGAGCCGACGCGGAGCAGACCCACTTCGCGGAAAGAGGAGCAGAGCTGAGGAAGCGTCTGGTCGTACTGGTTGGCGAGGCCCAGGCAGTGGACAGGGTGCCCGGCGGCGCGGAGGCTGCGGGCGATGAGCAGGGGCAGACCGCCGCCGCCGGCGATCAGGCCGATGGCGGTCGGGGGCGCTGGCGGATCAGCCAGGATGGTGAGCGGGGCAAGTGTCCTGATAGCAGACATCAGTCGGGCGTTCCGGATCGGACAAGTCGTTGGACGGTCAAGGGATGCGCCACACCCGTGCGTGGGGCATCAATGGTTGCAGCGCTCTGTCGTGGGATCGTCAACACACCCGCGCACAGAGGCCACTCGGTGCTATCGGCAGAATCCGCCGACGGTGACGAGCGGCCAAGTTTAGTGCGGACAAGCATGGGCATCAACCATACCGAACCGATGTTCGGGTTTCTCGGACGTTGGCGGTGCAGAAAGTTGTTCTTAGCTGGCAGAGAAGAACTTGTCGATATGGACCTCGATGGATGCTGAACTGCCCCTGAGGCCGTCTGGAAACCTGGATCTGTCGGAAAACGCGGACACGACCGGCCCGCGCGGGCGGCCGTTCCTTCAGGTGATGTTCCGGTGTGCGAACGCGTATCTCCGCGTGTACCGCTCGGCGGATGCGCAGCGGTACCTGGCCCGGTGCCCCAAGTGCGGGAAGGAAGTGCGGTTTCAGGTGGGGGAGGGCGGAACCAGCCAGCGCCAGTTTGAGGTGAGCTGCATTTGACGGCGTGAGAGTTGGGTGTCGTGGGCTTTGCGGCACGGGCCGACCACTACACTCCGGGCCTATGGCGATGGCGAGCTCTCCGTACCCCGTGGCCCGTTCGACCGGGCATTGTGCCGTGACTGGCATTCCGTTCAAGGAGGGCGATGCGTTCGTCGCGGCGCTGGTGGAACGGGATGGGCAGCCCGGGCTTGAGCGTCTGGATTACGCGGCCAAGGAGTGGGAGGGCGGGGCACGGCCCCAGCCGCCGCTGCGGCTGTTTGGGTTCTGGCGCGGCGCGTATCACCCCGGCGAGGCGAAGAGGCAGCCGCTGCTGGGTGATGCGGAGCTCCTGGACCTCTTTGAAGAACTCGGTGGCGCCACTGAACCGAAGCAGGTCACGTTCCGCTACATCCTGTCGTTGCTGCTGATCCGGCGGCGGGTGCTGCGGGTGGTTTCGACGAAGCCCGGAACGATGTCGGTGGTGCCGCGCGGAAGCGGGGACACGGCCCGCGAGCCGATCACAGTCGTCGATCCCGGGCTGGATGAGCAGGCGATCGCGGACGCGATCGAGCAGCTGGGGCAGGTGGTGGCGACGGATGAGCCGACGCCGCAGAAGCCGGGGTCAACGGGCGGGACGCAGGGCTAGATCATGATCAAACGCACGATGGCAGCCGTGATGTTCTGCGCCGTGGCGACCCTGAATGTGGGGTGCCGGTCCGGGCAGGTGCGGGAGCCGGACAAGGGCGGGGCCGTTCAGCGGGGCGAGTTGCCTGCGTATGACGTCGTGGCAGCGAAGTACAACGAGCGCGTCGCCGGGCTCGAGCAGGTTGAAACGCTGGTTTCGCTGGGCATCACCGCGAAGAACGAGAAGGGCGAGCGGATCAAGAATCAGGTCGAGGGAAACCTGAAGATCAAGCTTCCATCGAGCGCTTCGATGCGGGTTGACAAGGCGGGGAAGTCGATCTTCTACCTGGGATCCAACGAGCAGCACTACTGGTGGATTGATCTCACGGCGGACCCGAAGGTGGCGATGGTCGGTCAGCACGCGAAAGCGACGCCCGAATCGGTGAGCAACTTCGGCGTCCCTGTCCACCCGATGGACCTGATCGAAGTGATGGCGGTGCGGCCGCTGCCCGCGAAGGGCGAGGGCGGGGATCGGGCGAAGCTCGCGTGGTCTGAGAACGGTCGGGCGCTAATCGTTTCACTCCCGGGGCGGTGGGGGGAGCGGCGGTTTTCGCTGGACCCTGAGACGTACGACCCAATACGGATCGAGCTGCTGGACGGGACTGGAAACACGGTGGTGTCGGCCGTGCATACGGACTTTGTGACGGCGGAAGTCGTCGGGAACGTGGGTGCGCGGCCGCGGCTCTCGAAGCGGATCGACCTCACGCTGCCGGCACAGGACGCGACGGTCACGGTGGCGGTGTACGAGCCCAAGAACCCGGGGCCACAGATGCGGGTTCAGGTGTTCAATCTGCGGGCGGTGCTTCAGGCGTACAACGTCCAGAAGGTGGTCGACATCGACGGCGCGCGTGCGGACAATGACCCGCCTGCCGCGACGCAGGCGGCGGGGGTGGGGTCCCGCCAACCTGGAGCGGCCACGCGTTGACGAGTTTCATCCTTCGATTTTTGCTGGCCGTTGTGCTTGTTGCGGCCGCGGCTTCGCCCGTGAATGCGGTTATTGGCACAGGCTCGATGAGCACGGGTGCACGCGGGTCCGGGGCTGCCCCGACGCACGCCTGGGTCGCGCTCGCTGAACCCGACGGGACGCGGAGCATGGTGCTGCACCTGCCGCCACGGGGCCTGATTTCGGACGTGACCGGGCGCGGGCAGGGGTCACCCGCGGGCGAGGGGCGCCTGGCGGCGAGCATCGGCTCGATGCCGGTCGCGATGGGCAGCATCGGCGCGGAAGTCGCGATGGTGTTCTCCGATACAGGCGCTGGGATGCCGGCGCTCAACGGACGGCCGGTGCTTTCACTCTCGGCGACGGAGGTTGAGCCGGGCGTGTGGCGGGCGTTGCCAGGGCAGCGGATGGACCCGCTCCCCTCGCTGCGTGCGGATGGGCTGCTGCTGGGATTCACGGGATCGCCGGTGGGTTATGTGGCGATGTTTCAGGGGCTGGCGGGGAAGGATGAGAATCCGGCCACGCTCGTGCTCGAGGTGCTGCGGAGCGACGGGTGGGTTGGCGTGCCGCTGCCTGCGGAGGCGCAGACGCTCGCGACGCCACACTTGAGCGTTGAGGGCGGCAAGCCCACGACGAGCGCCTTCTGGCACATCGCGGCGACGGACCGTGGGATCGCGGTGTTCTTCATTCCGCCGCGGAAGGCGGGGGACCCGGTCGCTGGGTCGGTGTTCCTGGCGGACTTTGAGGGGAGTCCCAAGGACACGGCACCGTCCGCGACGTGGAGCCGGCGCGACCTGACGTTGGCTCTTCCAGAGGCCGTGCCCACAGACCAGATCAGAGCGACGACCGCGGCGGATCACTTGGTGCTGACTGCGTTGGCGCCGGGCGGCAAGGTGACGGTGTACACGCAGCCGTTGGCGACGCCGACGGCGTGGCGTGCGGTCGCGACGGTGCAGAATGTCGCGGCGGATCACGTTGTGCTGGGGATGGATGGCGTCGGCCGGATCGGTGTCGCAAGCGCCGCGAAGGGGCGGGAACCCGGCGGCCAGGACTTGCGGGTGTCCGAGGTGTCCGCGCGCACAGGCGCGGTGGTGTACGAGGGCGAGCTGCAGGTGGCGAGCCCGATCACGACGTCTGATTACCGCTTCATGGGCATCGCGATGGCGTGGGTGCTGGGGCTGGTTGTGGTGTTCCTGTGGCGGATGCCATCGAAGGAAGCGTTGCACATGCCGCCGGGGGTGTCGATCGCGGAGCCGGGGCGGCGGATGATCGCGTCGCTGGTGGATGCGGGCGTGGCGGTGGTGATTGCGTGCCGTGTGACCGGGCTGCCGGTGATGGAGTTCCTGAACTCGGGGGTGTGGGCGAACGGGCCGGCGCAGAACACCCTGCTGATCGCGATTGGGATCCTGATTGTCGCGGGCACGGTGCTTGAGTCGCTGTTTGGCCGGTCGCTGGGCAAGCTGATGGCGGGCTGCGGAGTTGTCGAGATGAGCCGCGGCGTGCCCAAGAAGGGCGAGACGGATGAGCCGCGATCGCCCGTGCTGTGGCGGTCGGCGGTGCGGAACCTGGTGAAGTGGGGGCTCCCTCCCGTGGCCCTTTTCGGGCTTCTGGACCCGGCCGGGCGGCACCGGGCGGATCAGCTTGCGGGGACGGCGGTGGTGGTCGAGGGTGAGGATGAAGAGGTTGAAGAGCCGGAGGCCTGAGGCGGCCCCCATGGTGAGCAAGAGGCAGGCAAGTCTCATGGCAGCTGTTCAAACTGTGGACCTTTTCAGGGTTTTCCCGCGGGGGATGCGGGCTCCCGCCACTGGTTGAGGTGGGCGAAGGTGTCCATTCCCCCGACTTGCAGGGTGAGGTACACTGGGGCGGTTCACCGGCTGGGGTGCCCTGAGTTTCACCATGCTCAACCTCCGAAGAACTTCCCGCCAGTCCGCTCCCGGCTTCACGCTGATTGAGCTGCTGGTCGTAATCGCGATCATCGCGCTGCTGATTGGCATCCTGCTGCCGTCGCTGCGGAAGGCTCGGGAGGCTGGACGTGCGGTGGTGTGCCTGTCGAATCAGCGGCAGATCGGCGTGGCGCTGATGACGTACGCGAATCAGTACAAGGAATGGATCCCGCGGGAGAGCGGGAACAGCGAGGCGCTCGCGCCCGGTGATCCCAGGCCGCGGAATCCGTCGGGGCGGGTGCCGATGTTCCCGGCGTGGTTCAAGGCGTGGACGCCGACGACGGCCCGCGCGGATTACAACATCTCGTGGGCCTTCAACCTGCGGCCGTTTCTGGACAGCCGGTCGCACAGTAACAGCGATGACGGTGGGATGAACGACCGGTTCCGCGACAGCATCTTCTACCGCGACCCCGCGCGGCCGAAGGACGATCACAACATCCACTACGTCGCGAACGGAATGCGCTTCTCGAGGACGCCCGCGGGCGTGCTGATCCCCAACGAGAATGAGTGCAAGCCGCCGGTCCAGCTCTCGCGGTTGACTCGGACGAGCTCGGTGCTGTACCTGACGTGCTTCGAGGATGACCCGGGGAACCTGCGGTCCAACAACTACAACAACACGGCGAACACCGACCTGCACCTGTCGATTTTCTACGACATCCGGTACGTTTCGAACATCAATGGGCCGGAGTCGGGCGGGCTGCCCACGGGGTGGCGACGCACGGCCGTGAAACGGCACGGGAGCGGGGCGAACGCAATGTACATGGACGGGCACGCGTCGTTCACGACGGCGGAGGTGCTGAAGTCCGTGAACACGTGGGATGATGGGGATTACCGCTAGGGCAGGTCGCTGCCGAAGAACGGGCCGAACACGCGCTCGACGGTCCAGTAGCCGGCGACCAGCGCGATGGTCACGGACGCTGGGATGGTGATGCGGGAGCGGTACCACGGTCTGTTGCGGAGTTTCAGCGTGAGGAGCCACGCGGCGCCGATGACGGCAAGCTGAGCGGCCTCGACGCCGACGTTGAATGAGATGAGCGCCGTGGCGAGCTGACCCTGGGGCAGGCCCAGTTCTGTCAGCACGCCCGCGAAGCCCAGGCCGTGGAAGAGGCCGAAGACAAACACCACGGCGGGGCGCCAGGGGTGGACCTTGGTGGTTAGCAGGTTCTCGATCGCGATGAGGGCGATGGAGGCGGCGATGATCGGCTCGACGATGTCGGGGCTGACGCGGATCGCGCCGAGGATGGTGAGGGCGAGGGTGATGGTGTGGGCGAGGGTGAAGGCGGAGACCTGCCAGATCAGGGGCTTGAGCTTGGGGCTGAGGAGGAAGAGGCCGAGCACGAAGAGGAGGTGGTCGAGGCCTTTGGGGATGATGTGCTCGAAGCCGAGGATGAAGTAGCGGGTGACGACAGTGGGGGAGGAGAGTGGGGGGGCGGG
>Ga0208492_1001329_pt1 | contig 15701 bp, 7 predicted proteins | sample Subbioar_CSW14AB_FD_184820 | JGI IMG/M metagenome (GOLD analysis project Ga0208492, IMG submission 184820) | Serpentinite rock and fluid subsurface biosphere microbial communities from McLaughlin Reserve, California, USA - CR12Mar_CSW14AB (SPAdes) | ecosystem: Environmental > Terrestrial > Deep... | reverse complement strand
TCAATCATGGTACAAGAAGCCAATGAGTTCAACGCTGCTGCTATAGACCCCCATGCTGCCAGAAAGATTATGGCGATCAATAATCCCACCAATCCTTTGGGTAAGAAATCAACTACAAACCTTAAAAAGATATAGTTGGTATCATTAGTATCTGCACCGGGCACTGCTTTGGTTAATATGGTTTTATATTGCTTCTGTAAACCCGCCAATTGTTTCGCACCTACTGCAATACTATCCTTATACTGCTCTTGTTTGTCAACGGTATACAACCGACTCCACTCTTGTTGTTTAGTCTGATAGGTATTAAATTGTGATTGAACGGACACAAGCTCTTCCTTATATGAAGTTTGCATCGCTTTTTCTTCCACTGCCTTATTAAAAAAGACCGGTGAAGGTGTAAACTGATAAAAGGTAAACAATAAGGCACCTAACAATAAGATCAAAAACTGCATAGGCACTTTCACCAATCCATTCATGAGTAATCCCAATCTACTTTCGGTATTATCCTTGGCGGTTAAATAGCGGCCTACCTGCGATTGATCTGTACCGAAATAAGAAAGTGCTAAAAAGAAGCCACCAATAATACCACTGATTAAGTTGTATCGATCTTTCCAATCAAACCCATTTTCAGTAATACCTGTTGTAATGACATTGAGTTTTCCTGAAGCACCACTTACTTTCAAAGCATCATTAAACCCTACGCCTTCCGGTAGATAATCAACGATCAAATACCCTGCAACAAACATTCCGGCAAAAATAATGATCAATTGCAATTGCTGTGTATATGCTACTGCTTTTGCTCCACCACTAACCGTATATATGATCAGCATACCTCCCATGACAATATTTGTCCAAAAAATATCCCATCCCATCAAAGAAGATAAAATAATGGAAGGAGCATAAATACTGATACCTGTTGACAATCCTCTTGACAGCAAGAATAAAAAGGAAGTAAAAGTTCTGGTCTTTAAATCAAATCTTTTCTCCAGAAACTCATAAGCAGTAAATAATCTGAGTTTATTGAATAGCGGAACAAAAGTCACACATAGTATCACCATGGCAATAGGCAGACCAAAATAATACTGTACAAATCGCATACCGTCAGTGAACGCTTGTCCGGGTGCCGATAAAAAGGTAATAGCGCTTGCTTGCGTACCCATGATGCTGAGCAATACCAAATACCAAGGCATACTTCTATTACTTAGAAAATAACCTTCAAGATCTTTACTGGTTCTGCTTTTATACAGTCCATAAGTAATGATCGCAACAAGGGTAATCACCAGTACTATCCAATCTATCTTACTCATGCATAGGTTTTAGTGAGCCATAGAAAAAAAAGGATTAATCCCAATAACACCAACAGCACAAACCAGTACCAGCTACGCCAAGACTTGAATAAAGGGATTTTTTCTTTGGTACTCATATTTATCATTTGTTTCTATTATGGATGAGACTTCCGCTTAATAAGCCTAAAGCCAAGCCTATTAATAAGCCTACGCGTACGTTTTTAATCAGAAAACCAATAGCAATTCCAATTATGACCAAAGTCAATATACCTATCTTTCTTCGTTGTTTCATTGTATCATTGCTTGGGTAAGGCTATCAAATTCGCTAATATTTTAAATACACCGGGATTACCGGCAGGCAATTGTCTGAACATCACCAAACTTACATAAGCAAAATTTCCTTTTCCATATTTCGTGGTGATCAGGCTTCCCGTACTTTCTTTTTCTCCTGTATCATTCATACCTAAAGGTGCCTCATATTTTCCGGCAAATTGATCTGCCTGATAAGTGCTTCTCTCCTGTACCCAATCAGTGAAATCAACATCGGATATTTTATTCGGGAAATTCAATACAGGATGTTGTGGCAATACAAATTTTACTGCTGCATCTTCTTCTGTTACCCGTGTCGAAGATATCTGAAAAGGATATGGACCAATCTTAGGAGCTGAAACACCACCTTGATTGCGATTATATTGAACAATCAGATTACCTCCATTCTGTACATAACGCATCATCACATCATATTTCCCCGTCAGCCATTCATGAATATTATACGCTCGTACACCTGTAACGATGGCATCTAAATCTTTAAGTCCTTCATCCGTTACTGATGCATCATCCAATATCTTCACTTCATAACCCATTTGCTTCAATGCATCTGGCATCACATCTCCTGACCCTGGAATGAACCCAATCTTCTTTCCTCTTACTCGAATTTCAGTATCGATCACTTTCACATGATCCCTAAATGCGTAATGAATGTTTGGAATATGATCGTATTTGATCGCCTTGAAGTAATCAGAAAAATACATTGCCTTACCATCGGAATTCACGATACTCATCGTCGCTTCTAAATACTTCACCGGAGCTTTTGGACTGTATACTTTCGATATAGGAATATCAATGATTTGTCTTTGTCCTTTTATAAAAGCTCTTTTCTCTGCTGAGATAACGGATTTCACTGCTTCCTGACGAATATCCAGGTCAGTTATTGCTGCTGCTTGTGAGAAATTAGATCGATAAATCACATGTAACATCGAATCAGAACGATTCTTTCCATACTCATCTTTCACATTCAACAATACCACGGATGGAGACAAATACAATTCGATATGTGGCACAATGATAAATGGCTGATAGAGTTCTCCACGTTCTGCATCTACATATTTATATAATACCGGCTTCTTCAGGTCAAAAGTATACCCATCTATTTCAACTGTGAATACAGCATGATACAAAGGTTCATTCCAGGCTTTACCCATATCAAGCTGATTTGATACGGCAAACATCCCATCCCTTACTTTAGGTTGACGAAGCCAGTAAGGCTGTGTCGCCTCAGGTCCAAGTATTGGTACCATTACTTTTGTAAAGACATAGTTCTTATTTTTTTCAGGATAGAGCATCACCAGGGTATCTTGATTATCAGCCATTTTCACGGATCTGATCTTCATAGGCACATCAGATCTTTTGTTGATAAAGTAACTCACACGTACACTATCTCCTTTTAATGCTGTTTCCTGTTGTGTATATGCTTCTACAAACAATGCTGAAGCAAATTCAATGATTTCTTTTAGCTCTTTTAGCTTTTGCAATTTCCAAAGCTGATCAGTAGTTTTTAGGCTTTCAATCTTACGATACAGTTTTACCAGCGTTGGAACAGATTTATCCGGACTTTTGAAATCGTACTGCTGTAACACTTGTTGAAGTAGTAATTGAATACTATCAATCTGCGCTTTGTTATTGATAGGAATCGATGTTGTTTTCCCTTGTGTAGTAACGGTTTGCAAAACAGTATCTGCTTTCAATCTTTCCCAACCGGTATTGATTCCTTCCATGATATCTGTCTTAGCAGAATCTCCACCTGTTGTTACAAAGTATTCAAATACTTCACCTCTTCTTCTAGGTCTGCCTTCAGCCTGACTTTTATGCATGCTTCTTGCTTCTCCACCCAATTCTCCATAACTCTTTCCAATCAAAGGATTGTACCCTCCTACTTCCATTTTCAACTGATTATCACTCGTAGTATTTGTTCTGCCAAAATTGAAAGTGTTCCACAAAATTCTTTTGGCTTTCCATGGTTTGAGTCCGAATCTAAACTGATCTGAAAATTTATTGGGATCTGCTGCTGCTTCAAAAGCTTCATTAGCAATAATGGCTGAAGCAGCATGGTGACCATGACCAGCCCTTTCATCACCTGGGAAACGAGCAACAATGATATCGGGTTGGAATTTTCTGATCATCCAAACAACATCTTCTAATACGCGTTCACGGTCCCAAATACGCAATGCTTCTTCCGCACTTTTACTAAAACCGAATTCATAGGCAGTCGTGAAATATTGCTCAGATCCATCGATCGCTCGTGCAGCCATTAATTCATGGGTACGAATCATACCCAATTCAATTCCTTGTTCGGGACCGATCAGGTTTTGACCACCATCGCCTCTGGTCAGACTTAAATACGCGGTACGATACAACTTTTCTTTTGCCAGATAAGGAAGTAAACCATTGTTTTCATCATCAGGATGTGCTGCGATATACAGTACACTGCCAAGCACATTCAGCTTTTTCAACTGCTGGTAAATATCCGAAGAACTGGCTGTTGATGGTACAATCTGGGCTTTAGCAAAATAGGTCAGCAAACAGAAGAATAAAAGAAAGGAGGTATTTTTTCTTTTCATACGACAATAATGGTGCTAGCGAAGATAATGGCTGATCCAAGATACGGCTCACCGTTTACACAAAAATCGGTGAATGACTATAGCTTTAACAAAACAGCCCTCACTGTTTTATAATGGCTCCAAGGTATAAAATGATTGGCTCCCGGAATGGTGAGTGTATCCATGAATGCTGCATTCTTCATGGCTTTCACGCCAAAATTAAGGTTTGCATAAGGTACCAGGATATCCTTATTACCATGAACAATGTAAACCCTAGCTTTTATTTGATCCATTTGAGGGGCTAAATCTTTAAGGTCTTTCTTCAAGTACCATAATTCATCATTGGATGGACGCATAGCACCCGGTACCAGGAATTTAAGTGGGTTATTCATCAACAAAGGACGCCATCGCTCCGGATTTTCTTGTTTGGGATCAATGGATCCTGCCAGTATCACCAATGCATCAAAAAAACCGGGTCTGTCAACCGCCAGTTGTATAATCAAAGGCCCTCCTAGTGAATGTCCCACTAAATAAACCGGCTTACCATTTTGTTCCTTTTCAAACAGGGGTTGAATGATCATAGACTGATCTTGTAAATTCATCGCATCTCCAAAATCACTATAACCAAAGCCGGGACGATCAACTGAAATCATCCGATATTTTTCGAGCAATATTGGATCACGCATAAAAGCTTCAAAAGCATCCCATGCTCCCGGTGAGCCATGTACAAAAACAATGGTGGGCAATGTATCATTTCCTGTTTTGGCATAATGTAAGGTTCTAGTATTTACTTTCAACCTCCCGATCCGCAGCGCTACTCCTGCTTTTTTAAACTTCTCGATCGCCTGCTCATCACTGATTCTGAACTTCATACAGCTTTGAGCCATGATCGTCCATAAACAAAGAAGAATCAGCATAATAATACCGGTTCGTTTCATTCTTCGCTTGAATTTGCTGGATGAGATCATAAATAAATATAAAAAAGGCCGGATCAAATCCGGCCTTCTAAATGTTATTGTCCTGCTAAGAAAACAGCGTTCGAGAATAAAAGTTTACCATTCTCCCAGAAATTACGGAACAATGGATTATCAGATAGATATACTACAGATCCTCCTCCCATATCCTGTACACCGAAAAGCATACCGTCTTTCAGCTTACTCTTCACTTTATAACCGGCAAAACCAGTTACATAAGCATCTTTTTTCAACACCCCAACATTCCACCCACCTTTCATGAATTCATATAAAGTTGCATCTTGTTTGAGCGTATAGTAGAAATCAGGATAACCAAATCCTAAAGGATGCGTGTTATCTAGATCCATTTTATAGATAGCTCCTGGAATAGAATTAGGTAAATAACTTCTCTCTCTGTCTCCGTATTTTTTCACATCCAGATATTCGCCCTTCTCATCATCTTTATCGGTCTTCTGCTTCAGTCCCCATTCAGATGCCATCAAGGATACTGCATTTTCCAATGCAACGATCTTCCCACCTGAGCGAACAAAATCTTTTAACCTGTCTGATGTTACTTTTTCTGAAAGCGCGCGAATGAATCCATCCGGTACGATCAGCACATTAAAGTTTTTAAGATTGGCTCTTCCCAGATCATTTGCATTGATCAGTGTCAATGGATAATCCAGTTGCTTATCAAAAAAGTGCCATACTTCTCCTGCTCCCAATGATGAAGTTCCTTCACCGGTCAGCAATGCAACTTTAGGTGCACTGCTGATCATTTTAACATCAGGTGAACCCATATCAGAACCTTGATCCATAAATCCGGTCTCTACTACATCTGCCTGTACATTATGTTTGATACATGCAGCATTCGTAATAGCCGCCCAATTCACAGATGAATTGCTTGTCTTCAGAACGACGAGTGTTCCTCTTTCATAATTTTTTGCCCCATACTTAAATGGCTTTTCTGCAAAACGAACTTTTACATTTTGTTTTAAAAGTTCGGCCAATACTTTCGCACTATTAAAAGAGGTATACGGTATCAATAATCCATAAGATGCAATTACTGGGGCTACTGGTGTTGATTTCCAATCATTAGATACTTCCAGCTTTTCTTTTACTGCATACCCTTTTACACCATAAGCATAAGGAACAGACCAAGTAGTGATATCATAAGTATTAGAATCAGTTACAACTGTTCTTGGTTCGAGTAAGACTTTAGCTAAAACAGCTTTGGGTTGCGCTGCACTTACTGCAATGTGTAACCCTTCATCAGCAAACGCTTCTTGTTTTCCTGTGAAATAATTGAAGCCACTGAAATTTTTATTACTAACTGTTCCCCATTCAATACCATTTTGATCTAATAATTTGATCACAGCATTCAGTTTATTCTGATCTTTTGAAGTCAGTACATAAGTTTTGTACTCTCCAATCTTACCGGCTCTGCTATCATCAAAATACTTTTTGAATTCATTCATCAGCTTTTGCTGATGCTTGCTGGCGGTTTCTACGGTAGACAATCCGGTAGTAAAATGATGTGTAGCACGATCAACCAATGTAAGGGTATCACCATCTTCATTCACAACAGCCAATCCTCCCCTGCTGTGTCCGCCTTGCTCATAGGTCATTCCAATGGCTCCATTATAAACAGGATAGGTATCACCATAAGAAGGATATAACAAGTCAAATCTTTCTTTCGTAAAGAATAGCCATCCATTTTTATCAAAATAAGAAGCATTGTTTCTACCGATCAGCACTTGAAAATCTCTCTGCCATGGTGTGATTACTTCATGAAAAGGCTCTGCGGCGGGAGCAAAATAATAAGGTTCGTTGTATCCTTGTTCATGAAAGTCAACATGTACTTGAGGTAACCATGCATTGTATTTTTTCAATCTTTGCTGTGTTTCTACCTGTGTTTGCCATGCCCAGTCTCTATTCAGGTCAAAATTGTAGTGGTTACTTCTGCCACCCGGCCATGGTTCAGCATGTTCACGTGAAGATGGTTCTGCATTCATCTCTTTTCCCACTACAGAATTGAACCAATTCACATAACGATCTCTTCCATCAGGGTTGATACATGGATCAATGACCACTACGGTATTCTTTAACCATTCTTTGGTTGTGCTATTTGCCGGATCTACTAATGCATGAATCATTAACAAGGCTGCTTCAGAAGAAGAAGGTTCGTTACCGTGTACATTATAGCTCAACCAAACAATAGCCGGTGCATTTTCTACAATGGGAGCAGCCCTATCTTTGGTAGTACCTGCAAGGCGGAGGTTATTCAAACGAATAGCTTCCAATCGCTGCATATTTTCAGGGGAACTCACAAAAGCAAGCATCAATTCTCTACCCTCATTGGTTTGACCGTAGGATTCGATCTTTACCATATCGGGGCGGGCTTTCGCCACTGTGTTGAAATATTCAACGATTTTATGGTGCCGTGTATAACGGGTACCAACTTTGTAACCCAGATAAGTTTCAGGACTGGGTACATTTTGAGCTGTGACTGATATAGACAATACCAGAACCACCAGAATGGATAATAATGATTTCATATTCAATATAAATGAGTGGTGAATGTAGCGAAGAAATAGAGGTCACGGAAAAGATTGGTTCATTTTTTTATACAAATAGGATTCTAGAAAGGTCAGTTTTGTGCAAAAACGCCTAATTTTCACTTATGAAAACAAGCCTTCTATCATTTGTATTTCTTTTCCTTTTATCGGGCATACATGCACAAAAAGTAGTGTCGGTAGTTGGACCTGGGAAAGCGGTCAATCCTTACAAATATTCCATTGTCAAAAAGGCAACTTATACAAAAGCAGCCGTATCAAGTGCTCATCCATTGGCGAGTCAGGTAGGTACTGTGATTATGAAACAAGGAGGTAATGCCTTTGATGCGGCTATCGCTACTCAGTTAACTTTAGCCGTGGTATACCCTATCGCAGGTAATTTAGGTGGTGGCGGATTTTTACTTGCCCGAAGGAGTAACGGTGAGCTATTGGGCTTAGATTATCGCGAAGCTGCTGCTGCTGCTGCTTTCAGAGATATGTACCTAGATGCTCAGGGCAATGCAAATATTTCATTATCCCAAAACGGACATTTGGCTTCCGGTATTCCTGGAACAGTAGCAGGCTTATTTGCAACCATGCCCTATGCTAAACTGCCTTTTGCGAAACTGGTACAACCTGCAATTGATCTGGCGGAGTATGGTTTTGTTATTACCGAAAGAGAAGCAGCCTCATTGAATAGTTACCGTGAATCATTCCTCAAATACAGTACCCGACCCACTGCATTGACCAAAGAGGGAAAATGGAAAGCAGGTGATACGCTTGTGCAGAAGGAACTAGCAGCTACACTCAGACGTATGCAAAAAAATGGAGCAGCAGGATTTTATGAAGGAGAAACAGCAAAATTGATTGTGGAGGAGATGCAGCGTGGGAAAGGTATTATTACATTGGATGATCTCAAAAATTATACTGCTAAACTCAGAGAGCCCATCCGATTCAATTATCGCGATCATCAAATTATCAGCTTTGCCCCTCCCAGCAGTGGGGGCATTTTAATTGCACAAATGATGAAGATGATCGAAAAATTTCCGGTAGGCAGTTACGGATTTCAAACACCTGCTAGTGTTCAATTAATGATTGAGGCAGAAAGAAGGGCTTATGCAGATAGAGCAGAACATATGGGTGATCCTGATTTTTGGAAAGTACCGGTAGATACTTTAATCAGTGATGCCTATCTCACAGAAAGAATGAAAGATTATGATCCAAGCAAGGCAGGTATTAGTACTCAAATCAAAGCGGGTAATATTCAAGAAAGCGAAGAAACTACACATCTTAGTGTCATTGATGCAGCAGGAAACCTCGTAGCTGTCACCACCACGTTGAATGGAAATTATGGAAGCAAAACTGTGGTTGGTAATGCAGGCTTTTTATTGAACAATGAAATGGATGATTTTAGCGTAAAACCGGGGGTTCCCAATATGTTTGGCGCATTAGGTGGTGAAGCCAATGCCATCTCTCCTGGTAAAAGAATGTTAAGCTCCATGACTCCAACATTGATGTTAAAAAACAACAAACCTTATCTCACTATAGGTACACCGGGAGGAACAACCATTCCAACATCGGTTTTTCAGGCGTTGGTTAACATGATTGATTTTAAAATGGACCTGGATGATGCCATCAACAAACCAAAATTCCATCACCAATGGTTTCCGGATGAGGTAGTGGTTGAAAGAGACTTCCTTGCCGACACCAAAAAGAAACTGGAAGCCATGGGATATAAGATCAGAGAAAGAAGTTCAATTGGACATACAGAAGGTATCAGAATTTTACCCAATGGTATCAGAGAAGCCGTTGCAGATAAGAGAGGTGATGATTCCGTAGCCGGATTTTAAAAATAAAATTATGCAAACATTGGAAGACGGATTCCTGAAAGATAGTATTAAAAGATTCAGGTACTACAAAGAGTTGGGGGATAAAACATTGGAGCAACTCAAAGACGATGATTTTTTTTATCAACCAAATACAGAAAGTAACAGTATCGCTATCATCATTCAACATATGTATGGAAATATGTTGAGTAGGTGGACAAATTTTCTGACAGAAGATGGAGAAAAAGATTGGCGCAAAAGAGATGCCGAGTTTGAAGTCATAAAGATGACAAGAGAAGACTTACTATCCTTTTGGAATGAAGGTTGGAATTGTCTACTCAATACACTTGAAAGTTTACAACCCGGTGATCTGATGAAAACCGTTACCATTAGAACTGAGCCACTCTTGGTATATGATGCTATTTTAAGACAATTGGCACATTATCCTTATCATGTCGGACAAATTGTATACCTCGGCAGATTGATTCGGGAAAATGAATGGCATTCTTTGAGTATTCCTAAAGGAGAAAGCAAAACCTATCTCGAAAGTGTAAAACAGGCACAACAACACAAACAATAGCACTCACAATAATATGCCACCAACCGTTGAGATCCTTCGTACGGATATTTTATCAGACAACTGGTATATACTGAAACGAATCGAATATGAAATAACCGATCAGCTGGGTAATAAAAAAAGGCAACTAAGAGAAGCTTACAATCGGGGCAATGGTGCAACCATCTTATTGTACAATCAAGATCAAGGAACGGTTATTTTGACCAGTCAATTCCATCTTCCCACATTTATCAATGGCAATTCAGATGGTATGCTGATTGAAGCTTGTGCCGGTTTATTGGATAAGGATGACCCTGAAAATTGTATCAGAAGGGAAACAGAGGAAGAAACAGGATACCTGATTAAAGATGTTAAAAAGGTTTTTGAGGCTTATATGTCGCCGGGATCCGTTACAGAAATCCTATATTTTTTTGTAGCAGCTTATACAAAAGACATGAAAATTACAGCAGGTGGAGGTATAGAAGAAGAACAGGAAAATATAGAAGTACTGGAATTGCCATTCGTTAAAGCCCTAGAAATGATTGAATCCGGAGAGATAAAAGACGGCAAAACGATTATGTTATTACAATACGCACAGATACATCGGTTATTATAATCTATTTTCACTTTATTTTAGAAGACCAAATGCCTTTTGGTATTGAATTTGCACAGAGAAAGCTATTACCTAAATTTGTATTAAACTGATCTTTCTGAAGCGATTCCTGAAAATATTAAGATATACCCTACTCGTCCTCATCACGCTTATCCTCGTCATCTTTATAGCTATTCAAACAGAGTATGTACAGAATAAACTGGTCAGGATGGCTACCAATCGGATCTCTAAGTCACTGGGCACCGAAGTCAGTATTCAACATGTTAGTATCGGAATTCTGAACAGGCTGAATTTGAAAGGTTTGATGATCAGAGACCGTTCAAAAGATACACTTATCTATGCCGGTGCAGTAAAAGTACGCATTACAGATTGGTTTATTCTTAAAGAGAAAGCGGTATTGCGATATGCCGGACTGGAGGATGCTGTTATAAAGATCAATCGGAAAGACAGCGTTTGGAATTATCAATATATTATTGATCATTTTGCCTCGCCCTCTCCTAGCAAAAAAAAGAAAGGTGGATTGGAGCTCGATTTAAAGAAAATCGATCTCAAAAATCTACGTTTAGTCAAGAACGATCAATGGGTAGGTGAAAAAATGACCGTTCAATTTGCTAGCCTAATCATAGATGCCAATCGTGTTGATTTAAACAATAGTATTTTCCTGATTGACGACATCAAGCTACATCAACCCTTTTTTGCCATCCAAGCCTTACCCGCTTTACGTCCTGATTACTTAAGAAAAAAAATAAAAGCTTCGATAGATACAGGCATGTATTTTAATGCGGGGAATATGCTGGTTCAAGCGAAACAACTTAAGATAACAGATGGTAAATTATTCATTGATGGAAATCCTAATAACCCATCTAATAATTTTGACGGATCGCATATACAGCTGAGCAAATTAAATGGCAGTTTCAATAATCTATCTTTCATTAAAGACACTATTCGGGCAGATATTGATCTTGCTGTAAAAGACAGAAGCGGTTTTGAATTACAAAGACTAAAGACCAAATTTCGTTTCACTCCGCAGATCATGGAATTAGCGTCTTTAGACCTACGAACCAGTAAAAGCAGAATTGGTAATTACTATGCAATGAAATACACCGATTTCAATAAAGATTTTGGTGAATACATTGATAAAGTAGTGATGGAAGCTCGATTTAGAGATGCCAAAATTAATAGTGATGATATTGCCTTTTTTGCACCTGAACTTAAAAATCTGAAAAGAAATATTGAAATCAGTGGCAATTACTTGGGTACTGTTGCTGATTTTACTACTACGAATCTTTATTGTAGAATCGGTAACAATACCAATCTATCCGGAACGTTAAGTATGAAAGGGCTACCGGATATCAATACAACGAAAATTTCTTTAACCAAAAGCGTAGTAACAACAAATTATAATGACCTACTCAGCTTCATCCCTGTTCTAAAAGATATTAAAGACCCCAACCTTGCTGAACTAGGCAATATCATTTACAGAGGCAACTTCAATGGAACCATTCGAAATTTTGTAACCTCGGGAGTATTTAGTACTGCTTTGGGTGGACTTACTACTGATATTAGTTTGAAACTTCCTATTAAAGGTGAGCCCAGTTATAAGGGAGAAATTGAAACAACTAGATTCAATATTGGTAAGTTTTTAAACACAGAGGCACTTGGACTTGTGAACTTCAAAGGAGATATTGAAGGAAGCAGCTTTAACATTGATCTATTAAAAACAACTGTTAATGGAACCATCGATTCATTACAGTTCAATGGATATACCTATGCCAATATCATTACCAACGGAACATTCCAGAAAAAGTCATTTGCGGGGGAGCTTGAAATTGACGACCCTAATTTAAATTTTACAAATTCCGTTATTGTCGATCTTTCAAAAGAAGAACCCAGTTTCAATATTGTAGGTGACCTTGTACAGTCGAATTTGAAAGCATTAAATTTTGTCAAACAAAATATTGAGATCACCGGATTATTGGATGCGAATTTCACAGGTACCAACATTGATAACTTTAAGGGTGTTGCTAAATTCTTGAACGCATCTATAAAAGACGAAACGAATAAAATCAGTTTTGACTCACTGAATTTAAGCTCTATTCAAAATGACAGTATTAAGATACTGAGTGTTGGGAGTAATGAATTACAGGCTACGATTAGCGGACAATTCAGCATTCTTGAATTACCGGCTAGCATTCAGTCATTCCTTCATCATTATTATCCGGTTTACATTTCGGAACCTAAAATCATTCCACAGAATCAAAGGTTCGATATCAAGATCAATACCAATTATATAGAGCCTTATTTGCAAATTTTTACAAAAGGTATCACCGGATTCAATGATGCTTCTCTTACCGGAAGTATTGATACTCGAAATAGCGACTTGAAGATATCTGCTAATATTCCCTATGGTCGTTTTAATAAATATGGATTCAATGGTATTCAGCTGGAAGGAAGAGGAAATCTAGATACGATTTCGCTCAATGCAAATATCACTACTATCACCATTAATGATAGTCTTAATTTCCCCAATACCAATATTTCAGTAGTTGCCAAAAATGATCATTCGCTCGTATCTATTAAAACGAGTGCAGACAATACTTTAAATGAAGCCAGTTTAAATGCTGATGTAACCACATTGGAAGATGGTGCCAGAATTCAGTTCCTACCCTCTTCATTTGTTTTGAATACAAAAAAATGGAACCTGGAAAAAGAAGGAGAACTCATACTTCGCAAAAATTTTATCAAAGCCACTGATGTAAAATTTACACAAGGCTTTCAGGAAATTGAAGTAGAGACAGAAGAAGAAGATGGAGGCAATACCAATAACCTCATCGTAAAACTAAAAAATGTTGTTCTAGGGGATTTGACAAGTCCGTTTATGAAAGACCCAAGACTAGAAGGTATTACCAGTGGGGAAATTACCATGCGAGATTTCTTTGGTCAGTTCAATGCGGAAGCGCTTTTAAAAGCAGAACAGTTTCGATTTAATGATGATTCTATTGGACTAGTGAATATCAAATCAGGTTATAATAATAAGACAGGACTTATTCCTTTTGAAATTCAATCAGCCAACAAAGGGTTTGATTTCAGTGCCAAAGGATCTTACAACTTAAAAGATTCCATTCAACAACCATTGTACACAGATATTGACCTTAGAGACACCCGTATCCATTTATTGAATCAATTTTTAACCGGACTCTTTTCTGATTTGAAAGGACAAGCAAAAGGCAAATTGTCTATCAGTGGTGACCCTAAGAGTCCTACTTTATTGGGGAAAGTCAAATTACAAAATGCGGGATTAAAAGTCGACTATACGCAGGTATACTATACAATTGATTCCGCCAATATCAGTTTTGAAGAAGATGGTATTGATTTTGGGCAATTCACTATAAAAGATCAGTATAAAAATTCCGGTAGTGTAAAAGGTAAATTATACGAAAGAGGCTTTAAGGATTTGGCTTTTGATTTTGATCTTTCTACCAATAAATTATTATTGATTGATACCAAGTTGGAAGATAACCAACAATTTTATGGAAGAGCCATTGGCAGGGTAAGTACATTCAGCTTAAAAGGACCTGAATCCAATGCAAAAATGACATTGGTAGCAGAATCAACAGACAGCTCACATATTTATATTCCGAACTCAGTAACAAGAGAAAGTGGAAGTGCTGATTTTATTGTATTCAAAGAGTATGGTACAGAAATGTTGAATACCAAAATCAAATCAGGATTTAATCTAACTGTGGATCTTGATCTTACCGCTACCAATAAAACAGAGATTGATGTAATTTTGGATGATCTGACAGGTGATGTAATCAAAGCCACCGGAAATGGACGTTTGAGAATTCGTGCCGGTACCACTGAGCCCTTATCCATAAGAGGTCGATACAATATTGAAAAAGGAAATTACGATTTCAATTTTCAGTCATTTATCCGGAAGCCATTTGAATTGATACCGAATGCCGGAAACTATATTGAATGGACAGGAGACCCATTCAAAGCAGATATCCGTATTGATGCACAGTATACAGCGGAAAGAATTGCCATGTATGATCTTGTTTCCAATTTACAAGTAGATGGCTCAACAAAAGGATATCGTGGAGAAGTATATGTAATCGCTGAATTAAGAGATAAACTAACCGCTCCTAAAATACGCTTCAGATTAGACTTTCCACAGGGCAGTCCGGTTAAAAGTGATAATGTATTGGCGCAATATATTAATCGCTTAGAAAATGATGAAAACGAAATATTGAAACAAGTATCTTTCCTGATTGTATTCAACACATTTGCTCCACCCAGTGTAGGTAATAGCGGGAGCAGTGCAGCCAGTAATTCATTAACTACTATTGGTGCTAATACCTTATCGCAAATATTGACCAAAGAGATCAATAAAATGTTCTCTAACTTTTTATACAAACTTACCGGTGATAAAAGCTTACGATTTGATTTAGGTACATCCTGGTATAGTAATAATGAAATTACCAGCAATGTTGCAGGGGGTACATTGAATAATAATACAATCGACCGATCACGTGTCAACTTTAAACTGGGTAAGAGTTTCTTTCAAGATAAAATGATTGTGACATTTGGTGGTGATCTCGATTTTAATGTGAGTAACTCAGCTGCTATAAAAAATGGAAACTTTCAATGGCTGCCTGATTTGAATGTAGAGTTCATACTATCAAAAGATAGAAAACTCAGAGCTATCTTATTCAATAAGAATAGTCTTGATATTTCCAACACAGGTGCTGGCGGTATAGGAAGAAGAAATCGTTTTGGAGCCAGTATCTCTTACAGAAAAGACTTTGATAAATTATTCGCCACAAAGCCTGATGATATTGTGTTCAAACCTGCCACAGACAGCACACAAAAAAGTCCGGCAAGCGGTCAATGATGGTTGATTACAGGAAGTACTGCAGTAACATTGGGTTTGGCATTTCTCAAACGATACACATAGAAATAACGCACCGTCTTCCCTCCTCTTTTTTGATCTATTACAACAGGTGCTTCAATATGATTAAAATAGGGCTCCATCA
>Ga0208492_1001328_pt1 | contig 15709 bp, 17 predicted proteins | sample Subbioar_CSW14AB_FD_184820 | JGI IMG/M metagenome (GOLD analysis project Ga0208492, IMG submission 184820) | Serpentinite rock and fluid subsurface biosphere microbial communities from McLaughlin Reserve, California, USA - CR12Mar_CSW14AB (SPAdes) | ecosystem: Environmental > Terrestrial > Deep... | reverse complement strand
GGCACGCAGCCGTTTCAATTGGCCGGCAACGTCAAGCACGGTGGCCTCATCGAGAAAGGCTTTGGCTTGACGCTCGGTGAATTGATCTTCGACTGGGGCGGTGGCAGTGCCACGGGTCGACCCGTGCGCACGGCGCAGGTCGGCGGTCCGCTGGGGGCTTATCTGCCGCCGGCCCAGTTCGACACGCCGCTCGACTATGAATCCTTCAGCGCGCGCAAGGCCATGCTCGGTCACGGCGGTGTGGTGGTGTTCGACGACAGCGTCGACATGGCGGCCATGGCGCGCTTCGCGATGGAATTCTGCGCGGTCGAATCCTGCGGCAAGTGCACACCCTGTCGCATCGGCTCGGTGCGCGGGCGCGAACTCATCGATCACATCGTCGCGGGGCGCGATGTCAGTCGTAATCTCGCCACCCTGCACTCGCTGTGCGACACCATGATCAGCGCCTCACTGTGCGCACTGGGCGGCATGGCGCCGTTCCCGGTGTTGTCGGCGCTGGAACATTTCCCTGACGATTTCGTTCGCGCCGGGCGCGATGCGGCCTGACCCGCAGACGGAGTAATCACATGCGATCCAAAGACGAATCCGATTTCGGCACGCCGGCAATAGAGAGCGGCGAACTCGTCACGCTCAGCATCGACGGCCATGGCGTCACGGTGCCGGCCGGCACTTCGCTCATGCGTGCGGCGGCCATCGCCGGCATTGCGATACCGAAGCTGTGCGCCACCGACAGTCTGGACCCGTTCGGTTCGTGCCGGCTGTGTCTGGTCGAGGTCGAAGGCATGAAGGGCACGCCGGCCTCGTGCACCACGCCGGCGGCGGCCGGCATGAAGGTCATCACCCAGAACGACAGGCTCGGCGAATTACGCCGTAACGTGATGGAGCTGTATATCTCCGATCACCCGCTCGATTGCCTGACCTGCCCGGCCAATGGGCATTGCGAACTGCAGGACATGGCGGGCGCGGTGGGTCTGCGCGAAGTGCGCTATGGCTACGCCGGCGAAAATCACTGCAGTGCGCCCAAGGACGAGAGCAATCCCTACTTCACCTTCGACGCCAGCAAGTGCATCGTCTGCTCGCGCTGCGTGCGGGCCTGCGATGAAGTGCAGGGCACGTTCGCACTGACCATCGGCGGGCGCGGTTTCGATTCCCATGTCAGCGCCGGTGCCGAACAGGATTTCCTCGCGTCCGACTGCGTGTCCTGCGGTGCCTGCGTGCAGGCCTGTCCGACCGCCACACTGACGGAGAAATCCATCATCGCGCGTGGCCAGCCCGAGCACAGTGTGGTGACGACCTGCGCCTATTGCGGCGTCGGCTGCTCGTTCCGCGCCGAGATGAAGGGCGCCGAAGTGATCCGCATGGTGCCGGACCAGAACGGGCAGGCCAATCGCGGCCATTCCTGTGTCAAGGGCCGCTTCGCGTTTGGTTATGCGACCCATCCCGATCGCATCACCTCGCCCATGATACGGGCGTCCATACACGAGCCCTGGCGCGAAGTATCCTGGGAGGAAGCCATCTCCCACGCCGCCAGCGAACTCAAACGCATCCAGACCAAGTACGGCAAGGACGCGATTGGCGGCATCACGTCCTCGCGTTGCACCAACGAAGAGACCTATCTCGTGCAGAAGCTGGTGCGCGCGGCGTTCGGCAACAACAACGTCGACACCTGCGCACGCGTCTGTCACTCGCCGACCGGTTACGGCCTGAAGCAGACCCTGGGTGAATCGGCCGGCACCCAGGCCTTCGATTCGGTGGAACACGCCGATGTCATCATGGTGATCGGCGCCAATCCGACCGACGGTCATCCGGTGTTCGCCTCGCGCATGATTCAACGCCTTCGCGAAGGCGCGAAGCTCATCGTCATCGACCCGCGCAGCATCGATCTCGTGCGCATGCCGCATGTCGCGGCCAGCCACCATCTGAAACTCAAGCCCGGCACCAATGTCGCGCTGGTCAACGCCATCGCCCACGTGATCGTGACGGAGCACTTGATCGATGAGGATTTCGTCGCCGCGCGCTGCGAAGGCCCGGCCTTCGAGAAATGGAAGCGCTTCATCGCCGCCGCCGAACATGCGCCGGAGCAGACCGAGGCCGTCACCGGTGTGCCGGCGGCGGAAGTCCGTGCGGTCGCGCGTCTCTATGCGACGGGCGGCAATGCCGCCATCTACTACGGCCTGGGTGTGACCGAGCACAGTCAAGGCTCGACCACGGTGATGGGCATCGCCAACCTCGCGCTCGCGACCGGCAACCTCGGGCGCGAAGGCGTGGGCGTCAATCCGCTGCGTGGCCAGAACAACGTGCAGGGTTCCTGTGACATGGGGTCCTTCCCGCATGAATTCCCGGGCTATCGCCATGTTTCCGACAGCGCCACGCGCATCCTGTTCGAAGCCGCCTGGGGCGTGCATCTCGACGCCGAACCGGGCCTGCGCATTCCGAACATGTTCGAGGCGGCGCTGGACGGCAGCTTCCGCGGACTCTATGTGCAGGGCGAGGACATCGCGCAGTCCGATCCCGACACCCAGCACGTGACCGCGGCGCTGGAAGCCATGGAATGCATCATCGTGCAGGACTTGTTCCTGAACGAGACCGCCAAGTTCGCCCATGTCTTTCTGCCGGGTTCGTCCTTCCTCGAAAAGGACGGCACCTTCACCAATGCCGAGCGCCGCATCTCGCGTGTGCGACGTGTGATGCCGCCCCTTGGCGGCAAGGCCGACTGGGAGGCGACGCTGGCCCTGGCGGCCGCGCTCGGGCATCCCATGCACTACAGCCATCCCTCGCAGATCATGGACGAGATCGCGCGCCTCACGCCGAGCTTCGCGGGCGTCAGCTTCGCGCGCATCGACGAACTCGGCAGCATCCAGTGGCCGTGCAACGAGGAAACGCCGGCCGGTACGCCGACCATGCACGAGGAAACCTTCACCCGCGGGCTCGGCCGCTTCATGTTGACGCCCTATGTGCCGACCCATGAGCGCAGCAACGACAAGTATCCTTTGATCCTCACCACCGGCCGCATCCTTTCGCAATACAACGTCGGTGCGCAGACGCGGCGCACCAGCAATTCCGTCTGGCACGAGGAAGACAGACTCGAAATCCATCCTCACGATGCCGAGACCCGCGGTGTGGCGGACGGCGACTGGGTCGGCATCAAGAGTCGCGCCGGTGAAACGGTGCTGCGCGCGCGGGTCAGCGAGGCGATGCAGCCGGGCGTGGTCTACACCACCTTCCATTTTCCGGAGTCGGGCGCGAACGTCATCACCACCGAGCATTCCGACTGGGCGACCAATTGCCCGGAATACAAGGTCACCGCGGTACAGGTGGTGAAGGTGACCCATCCCTCGGCCTGGCAGGAACGCTATCGCCGCTTCAGCATCGAACAGAAAAAATTCCTGGATGAGCGCGCAACCCTCAGCCGCTGAAGCGCGGGTGGTCGCGGCAGCGCCGGCGCCCGTCACCCAGGTGGCGGTCACGCGTTGGCGCGCTGGTGTGCGCGAGGAACTCGACGATCAATTGGCCGAGGAAACCCCGGTCGCGGTGCTGTGCAATGGCGAGCCCCATGCGGTGATGCTGATGTCACCGGCTGATCTGCAGGACTTCGCCATGGGGTTCGCGCTGACCGAAAGCCTCATCCAGGCGCCGCGCGAACTGGTGCTGGTGGAACAGCGGGCGCTCGACGACGGCATCGAACTGGATTTGATCATTCCCTCGCGCATCACCGCGCCCGCTGAACGCCCGCGCGCCATGGCCGGTCGTTCCGGTTGCGGCCTGTGCGGCAAACGCATGCTGGAAGATGCCATGCGCATGCCGCCAGCGGTCGGTGCTGCACCGGCGGTGTCACGCGGCGCGATTGCCCGCGCCAGCGCCGCGTTGGCGGCGCGGCAGCCCATCAATCGCGTCACCGGCGCGGTGCATGCCGCGGCCTGGGTCACGCTCGACGGCGAAGTCATCGCCGTGCGCGAGGACATCGGCCGGCATAACGCGCTCGATAAACTCATAGGCGCGCGCATCAAGGGCGCCTATCCAGCGGGCTTCGCGCTGGTCACCTGTCGCGCGAGTTACGAGATTGTCATGAAGGCCGCGATGGCGGGCATCGGGGTGCTCGCCGCGGTGTCCGCGCCGACGGCGCGCGCCGTGCGCCTCGCGCAGGCCTGTCACCTCACGCTCGCGGCGTTCGTGCGCGGGCCGGATCTGGTCATCTACAGTCATGCCGAACGCATCGTCGACGGCGAAAGCGAATAATCCATGCACATCGAAAGACTGGTCGAAATGATCAACGACATCGCCGCCAACCAGGCAGCCGATCCGGACAGCGCGGTCGAGGTCATCACACAACACATCCAGCGGTTCTGGGATCCGCGCATGCGTGCGCAGATCATCGCCCATGTCGAACAAGGGGGAGTGGGCTTGATGCCCTCTGCGCGGGACGCCGTGTCACGCCTGTCGCTGTAGGGGCGACTGCAAGCGCACATTCCATTGCGCCACGGGGCGCCCAGCCCCGATTACATGGGCGAATGAATTCGCCGCTGCTATCTGTTCTGCGGAAAGCCGAGGTTGATGCCGCCCTGACTGGGGTCGGGCCAGCGACTGGTCACCACTTTGCCGCGGGTGAAGAAATGCACGCCTTCGGTGCCGTGGGCATGGCTGTCGCCGAACAGCGAAGCCTTCCAGCCGCCGAAAGAGTAATAGGCCACCGGCACGGGGATCGGCACATTGATGCCGACCATGCCGACTTCCACCTCATGTTGAAAGCGGCGCGCCGCGCCACCGTCACGGGTGAAGATGGCGGTGCCATTGCCGTAGACGTGCTCGTTCACCAGACGCAGGGCTTCGGTATAAGAGGCCACGCGGGTCACGCATAACACCGGCCCGAAGATCTCGTCGCGATAGATGCTCATGTCTTCAGTGACCTTGTCGAACAAGGTCGGTCCCAGCCAGTAGCCCTCGGCCGCGCCGTCGACGGCGATGCCACGACCATCAACCACCAGGCTGGCACCCTCGCGCACACCGGCATCGATATAAGCCGCCACTTTGTCACGATGCGCGCAAGTGACCAGCGGCCCCATGTCGACCTCGCGCGTGCCGTCACCGGTGCGCAAGAGCGCCATGCGTTGTTTGATGGCGGCGATCAAGGCATCGGCCACCGGCTCGACGGCGATCAAGGCCGAGATCGCCATGCAACGCTCCCCGGCCGAACCATAGGCGGCATTGATGGCGGCGTCGGCGGCGAGATCGAGGTCGGCGTCGGGCAGCACCACCATGTGATTCTTGGCGCCACCCAAGGCCTGCACGCGCTTGCCATGCTTCGCGCCGGTTTCATAGATGCTTCTGGCGATGGCGGTCGAGCCGACGAAGGACAAGGCTTTCACGCGCGGATGTTCGAGCAGGCGGTCGACCGCCGGCTTGTCGCCATGCACGACATTGAACACGCCGTCCGGCAGCCCCGCCTCTTTCCACAACTCGGCAACGCGCACGCTGACGGACGGATCCTTCTCGCTCGGCTTCACGATCACGGTATTGCCGGCCGCAATCGCGATGGGAAAGAACCACATGGGCACCATCACCGGAAAATTGAAGGGCGAGATGATGCCGCACACGCCGAGCGGCTGACGGATGGAATAGACGTCGACACCCGACGACGCCGATTCCGAATAGCCGCCTTTGAGGAGATGGGGAATGCCGCAGGCGAACTCCACCACTTCGAGACCGCGCGTCACCTCACCGAGGGCATCGGACAGCACTTTGCCGTGTTCGCTGGTGATGATGGCCGCGAGTTCCTCGCGATGGGCATGCACCAGCTGGCGAAACGCGAACAACACCTGACTGCGCTGCGCGAGGGACGCATGACGCCAGCTGTCGAAGGCGCGGCACGCGCAATCGACAGCGCTGTCGACCAGCGCGGCATCGGCGAAATCGACTTGCGCGGTCTTGAGGCCGGTGGCGGGGTTGAAGACCTCGCCCTGGCGCGCGGCCTGGCCAGTCCAAAGACGGCCGTCTATCCAGTGAGTGATGTGTCGCATCGTGAAGGCAGCCTCTGATCATGACGATGGGGCAGTGTACTGAATTCGCCTGCGGCCTTGGACATGTCGCAGTGAATTCGCGCGGCGGATTGCACCGCGACCTCGCCCAGCGCCGCACCTTCCAATGTGCGCATGAATTCGCACCTGCGGATGGCTGCGATCTCGCAGGTGCGACTTCAGTCGCACACGCAAGCCCGAGCCAGCACCCTGGAACTTCGCGCGCAGCGTCACGCCATGACTGCGCGGTTCGCTGGGCGTGCCGACGATCAGGCCCGAGTTGCCGGCCTGCACCGTCAGGTTCTGCATATAGTCCTCGTCGCGCAGATTGCGCACCGATAGCGAAACGTCCCCAGGCCCGTTGCTGCGCAGGCCCGCCACCACGTTCAACAGGCCATAGGCGGAGAACCTGCTCTGGATATAGCCGTCATTGCCGGCGCTCAATGCCGCGCGCACTTCGCGTTCGAACGATGGCGGGCAGCACCTGAAGTGCGGAAGCCTCGAGGCGGCTCAGGCCGCCACGCCGAGGATCACGCTCGAGGCCTTGAACACCGCGACGGCCGGCACGCCGACCGCAAGTTCGAGGTTCTGCGCGCCCTCGTTGCTGACGATCGCGGCGATGCTGCCGCCGCCGGCGAGATCGAGCACCACCTCGCTGTTGACCGCGCCCGGCAGCAGGCGGCTGACGGTGCCTGCCAACTGGTTGCGCGCCGACAAGCGCGTCACCGGGTCGGGCCGCATGATGATGATGGATGAGGACTTGATGAGTGCGATGGCGCGCGCGCCGGCTTCCAGACCCAGCGCCGCGCGACTGTCGCTGGTGATGATGGCGACGATGCGCTGCCCGCCGATGACTTTCAACACCACTTCGTCGTTGACCGCGCCGTGGCGCACGGCTTCGACGGTGCCGGCGAACTGGTTGCGCGCACTGGTTTTCATCGCGACATTCTCCAGCAGGGCAAAGTCTTCACGGAAACCTCGGGCACGGCGATTGATGCGTTCGAGAAAGCGCGCGTGTTCGCGTTGAATGTCGACGAAGTTGTCGACCAGACGCTGGCCGCGCGCGGTGAGTCGGGTCTGACCACCGCCCTTGCCGCCGACGGTGCGCGTCACCAGTGGCTCGCCGGCCAGATTGCTCATCTGATCGATGGCATCCCAGGCGCCCTTGTAGGACAGCCCCGCGGCCTTGGCGGCCTGGGTGATGGAGCCTTCCTGCGCGATGGCGGCGAGCAGGGCCAGACGCCGCGCGCTCGCGATGTTCTGGCCCTCGACCGACAGCCACAGGTCGGCGGCGACTTCAATCGGTGGTTCCTTGCGCTCGGGCATGGCGGGCCGCCTTACACCGCCAGCAGGCGAGGGACGTTGCGCGCGGCCAGAGGCATGGGCGTGACGCTGATCGCACCGTCCCGCAGATGGATGGTCTCGGCACCGAAGAAGGCCAGGTCCTCGGGATCGTGGGTGATCATCACCATCGGGATGCGCACCTGGTGCAGCAGTTGATCCATCTCGTTGCGCATGCGCGCGCGCAATTCCGGATCGAGCGCGGAGAACGGTTCATCGAGCAGCAGTGCGCGCGGTTGATTGACCAGCGCGCGGGCCAGCGCCGTGCGCTGACGTTGTCCACCCGACAGTTCATGGGGGCGCTGCGCGGCGACCTTTTCGAGTTCAAACGCCGCCAGCCAATGCTCGACGCCGGCATCGCTGACATCCGCCGCCGGATTGCGCCAGCCCTCGCGCAAGGCGAACGCGATGTTCTGCCGCACGCTCAATTGCGGAAACAAGGCGTAGTCCTGAAACAGATAACCAAAGCGCCGCGCGCGGGCGGGTGTGTCGAGCGCAAGCGCGCTGTCGAAGATCACTTCCTCGCCGAAGCTCACCCGCCCGCGGTCGGGGCTCAGCAGTCCGGCGAGGATCTGCAACAGCATGGATTTGCCGGCGCCCGAGGGCCCGTAGATCACGGTGCGTTGCGCCTGCGTGGCGAAGCGCACCTTGAGGGTGAAGCGGCGCTGCTTGTCGCCCACGCTTTTTTCGATGTCGACGTTGAAACTCATGGCCTCATACCGAGCGTGGCGCGATGCGCCCCGGGGCCAGACGGCTGACCGCGAGCAATACCGCGACGCAGGTGACGGAGGTGATCACGACCAGGATGTTGGCGGTCGCGTCCTGACCGGACTGCACGGCCTCGAACACCGCGACCGACAAGGTCTGGGTGCGGCCGGGGATGCTGCCCGCCACCATCAAGGTCGCGCCGAACTCGCCGAGCGCGCGGGCGAAGGTCAACAACAGGCCAGCGAGGATGCCGCGCCAGGCGAGCGGCAAGGTGACGCGGAAGAACACCGCCCATTCGCTCAGGCCGAGCACGCGCGCGGCCTTTTCGAATTGCGGTTCGACGCCTTCGAAGGCCGCGCGCGCCGACTTCAACACCAGCGGGAAGGCCACCAGCGTGGCGGCGATCACCGCACCCTGCCAGGTGAAAATCAGCGACACGCCGAAGTGTTCATACAGGTAGGCACCGAGTGCGCCACGCTTGCCGAGTACAACCAGCAGGTAATAGCCGAGCACCGTCGGCGGCAGCACCAATGGCAGGGTCAGCAAGGCGTCCAGCAACTCGCGTCCAGCGAAGCGCGCCCGCGCCAGCACGAAGCCGATGGTCACGCCCAGCACGCCGTTGATGAACGTCGCCCAACTGGCGACCTTCAGCGACAGCAACAGGGCGGGCCAGGCGGCGTCCATGCACTCAGGGCGCCTTGAAACCGAAACGCGCGAGGATGGCCTGGCCGGCGGGCGAGGCGACGAACGCCAAGAACTGCGCGGCGTATTCGGCGTTACGGCTGTCGGCCGTGACGGCGAGCGGATAGGCGATGGTCTGGGCCATGGGAACGGTGAAGGCGAGCTTGACTTTGTCCGCGTGCATGCGGGCATCGGTTGCATAAACCAGGCCAGCCTCGACTTCACCGCGCGCCACGTAATCGAGGGCCTGACGCACCGACTGCGCATAGATGGCCTTGTTGGCCGGCAGCGGCCACAGCCCGGCCTGTTCCAGCGCGCGTCGTGCGTAGCGCCCGGCCGGCACGCCGGCGGGGTTGCCGAGTGCGATGCGTTTGACCGCCGGCTGCGCGAGATCGGCCAGCGACGCGAGAGTCAGCGTGCTGTCGGTGGGCGTCACCACCACCAGCGTGTTGCCGGCGAAATCGCGGCGCGTGGCGGCGTCGACCAGCTTGCGGGCGACGGCCTTGTTCATGGTCTCCTGGTCGGCGGTGGCCAGCACATCGATCGGCGCGCCGGCGCCAAGCTGCTGTAGCAGCGCATCCGAAGGCGCGAAATTGAGCATCACTTCGAGGTCGGGGTGGGCGGCTTCAAAGGCCGCGCCGATGTCGCGAAAGGCATTGCCGAGACTGGCGGCGGCGGAGACCGTCAACTCGGCGGCGCGTAGCGGCAGCGCCACCACCAGCAGCAGCAGGACGCATGACCTGCGGGCCCATCGTTGCAGGGGTCGGGCTGGGTGGCTGGCATTCATGGGGCAGGTCATGGGGCAGGTGGTCCGGGGTCTGGTCATCGGAATATAGAGCACTTCATAACGAGCCGGAAAGTACCGCCGTGAAGTTCGCCGCGCGAGACGTTCGTGGCGCGGTGAACGCGGCCGCGGCGACCCTACGCGCACGCCTTCGGGCTGTCGCAAACCCTACATTTGTAGGCTTTCACTCCATCGCCCGATTCGGCGCCCCGGTGCTCAAGCCGCTGAATCCATGGCGAATGACCCTCGCTCATCGGGTTGGCACAGCCCTTGCCATTCTGCCTTCAAGGCACCTACGCCGGAGTAGCGCAGCATGCGGTCACGAGTAGTCATCAACGACACCACCCTACGCGACGGCGAACAGACCGCCGGGGTGGCCTTCACCGCCGAGGAGAAGCTCGCCATCGCGAGCGCACTGGCCGCGGCCGGTGTGCCGGAAATGGAAATCGGCATTCCGGTGATGGGCGCGGCGGAACTCGAGGTCATCCGCGCCATTGCCGGTCTCCATCTGCCGGCGCGCCTCATGGTGTGGGGGCGCATGCTCGAACACGACCTCGACACCATGGCGACCTGCGGCGCCGACATCCTGCATCTGTCGGTGCCGGTCTCCGATCTGCACATCGAACACAAGCTCGAACGCTCGCGCGCCTGGGTGCTGCGCCAGCTCGCCCATTGCGTGGAGCTGGCGCGGGATCTCGGCCCCGAGGTGTCGGTCGGTTGCGAAGACGCCTCGCGCGCCGACCCCGATTTCCTCGCCGAGGTCGCCACCATCGCGCAGCGCGCCGGCGCCCGGCGCATCCGTTTCGCCGACACCCTGGGCGTGCTCGATCCTTTCACCACCGAGGCCCGCATCCGGCATCTGCGCGCGGCCGTCGACATCGAGATCGAGATTCACGCGCACAACGATCTCGGCCTCGCCACCGCCAACAGCCTGGCCGCGGTGCGCGGCGGCGCGAGCCACGTCAACACCACGGTCAACGGCCTCGGCGAACGCGCCGGCAATGCGCCATTGGAAGAAGTGGTGATGGGCCTGCGTCATCTCTACGCACTCGAGACCGGCATCGCCACGCGCGAATTCCCCGCCATCTCGGCGCTGGTGGCCGATGCGTCCGGGCGGCCGGTGGCCGCCAACAAAAGCATCGTCGGCGAGGCGGTGTTCAATCACGAGTCCGGCATCCATGTCGATGGATTGCTGAAGTTCCGCGACAACTATCAGGGCTTCGATCCGGTCGAGGTCGGGCGCCAGCACCGCATGGTGCTGGGCAAGCATTCGGGCACCCGCGCCGTGATGCAGGCCTATGCCGATCTCGGCATCAAGCTCGCGCCGCCCCAGGCCCAGGATCTGCTCGGCCGCATACGCTCCCACGCGGTCACGACCAAGCGCGTGCCGCGCAGCGAGGAGCTCGAGCGCTTCTACCGCGAGCAGCTGGTATGAACAACTGCCTGCGCTGGACCGACGTCAACGACATTGCGCAATTGCTCGCCGAGCACCATGCCGAAGTCGATCCCCGCTATCTCAAGTTCCCCGATCTGTATCGCTGGGTGCTGGCTTTGCCGGCCTTCAGCGATGACCCATCGCGTTGCAATGAACGCGTGCTGGAAGCCATCCAGGGCGCCTGGCTGACTGAAATTTCTTGAACGGGAGTAATGCAAGGTGAGCAAGCAACCTGATCCACAAACGGCACTGCGCGCGAAGCTCGACGGTCTGTCGGCGGCCGAGGAATTCTTTCAGTACTTCACGCTGCCCTTTGAGCAGGCCGCGCTGAACATCAACCGGCTGCACATCCTGAAGCGCTATCAGCAATATCTGTCGCGCAACGCGGACCTCGCCGAACTCGACGACGCGGCGCTGTTTGCACGCCATCGCGATCTGCTGGCCCAGGCCTATCAGGATTTCCAGCACTCGAACGCCGTCGCGGAGAAAGTCTTCAAGGTGTTTCATCAGGCGCTCGGCCACCAGCACATCGCGCTCGATTCCCTGCGCACGCAATCGGGCAAGGCCGAGGAGGCCGCGACATGCACATCGTAGTCTGCATCAAGCAAGTGCCGGACAGCGCACAGATTCGCGTGCATCCGGTCTCCAACACCATCATGCGTCAGGGCGTGCCGGCGATCGTCAATCCCTATGATCTCTACGCCATCGAAGAGGCATTGCGCCTGAAGGACCGCTATCACGGCCAGGTCACGGTGCTGTCCATGGGGCCACCGCAGGCCGAGGCCGCGCTGCGCAAGGCGATCTCCTTTGGCGCCGACGAAGCGATACTGCTGACCGATCGCGCCTTCGCCGGCGCCGATACGCTCGCCACCAGTTATGCCCTGGCGGCGGCGCTGACGCGCATCAATGAAGAGTTACCCATCGACCTGGTGTTCACCGGCAAACAGACCATCGATGGCGACACCGCCCAGGTCGGGCCGGGTATCGCCAAGCGCATGGGGCTGGAACTGTTGACCTATGTCTCGCAGATCGACGAACTCGATCTGGAACGTCGCGAAGCGACGGTGCGGCGTCGTGCCGAGGGCGGTGTGCAGGTGCTGAAGACGCGGCTGCCCTGCCTCGTCACCATGCTCGAAGGCATCAACGAAGTGCGCTTCGCGACCATGACCAACATGTTCCGCGCCGCGCGCTACGAGCTCAAGGTGTGGAGCAAGGAGATGGCCGGCATCACCGACCCGAGCTTCATCGGCTTGAAGGGTTCGCCGACGGTGGTGGCCAAGGTGTTCGCGCCGCAGCCGCGCTCGCAGCGCGCCGAGATGATCGGCAGCGAGGCCAGCAGTGCGCAGGATCTCGCCATCAACCTCGTCACCAAGTTGTCGGCCAAGCATCCCAATCTCGAGTCCGAATTCGCCAAGACCGCGGGAGCACGAGCATGAGCGAGCCACAGGCGGCCCCGGCCGCGAAACGGGGCGGCAATCACCGCAAGATGGAACTGGACCCGCGACTTCAGGCCTATCGCGGCGTGTGGGTGTTCGTTGAACACGAGCGCGGTGCCATCCAGCCGGTGTCCTGGGAACTGCTCGGCGAAGGACGCAAGCTGGCCGACCAACTCGGTGTGGAACTGGCCGGCGTGGTGATGGGCGCGCCCGGTGAAGCGACGCGTCAGTTCTGTCGCGAGGCATTCCACTACGGCGCCGACCTCTGTTATCTGGTCGAAGATCCGGTGCTGACCGATTATCGTAATCAGCCCTACACCAAGGCGCTGACCGATCTGGTCGATACCTTTCAGCCCGAGATTCTGATGCTGGGCGCGACCACGCTCGGTCGCGATCTGGCCGGCAGTTTCGCGACCACGCTCAAGACCGGCCTCACCGCCGACTGCACCGAGCTCAATATCGACATGGACAACCGCAGTCTGGCCGCCACGCGGCCGACGTTTGGCGGGCGTCTGCTCTGCACCATCCAGACCCTGAACTATCGTCCGCAGATGGCGACGGTGCGACCGCGCGTGATGGCGCTGCCGCAGCCGGATCGCACGCGCGACGGGCGCATCATCGAACACCGCCTCGGCCTCATCGAGACCGACATCATCACCAAGGTGCTGGAGTACATCCCGGACGCCAATGTCGACAAGCCGCAACTCGCCTTCGCCGATGTGATCGTCGCCGGCGGCCGCGGTCTGAAGCGCCAGGAGAATTTCAAGCTGGTCGAGGATCTGGCTGCCGTGCTCGGCGCCGAAGTCGGCGCGAGCCGGCCGCTGGTGCAGGCCGGCTGGGTGGACCTCGAACGCCAGGTCGGGCAGTCGGGTAAGACCGTGCGACCCAAGCTCTATATCGCCATCGGCATCTCGGGCGCGATTCAGCATCGCGTCGGCATGGAGAGTTCCGATGTCATCGTCGCCATCAACAACGACCCGCAGGCGCCGATCTTCGATTTCGCTCACTACGGTATCGTCGGCAACGCCATGACGGTGGTGCCGGCCCTCATAGACGCATTCCGCCAGCAGTTCGCCGTCATGCGGCGTGCCGGTTGAGCGGCACAGGAGCCAGGACCATGGCCGAGAAATTCGATGTCATCGTGGTCGGCGCCGGGCCTTCGGGCAACGCCGCCGCCTATACACTCGCCAAGGCGGGCCTCAGCGTGTTGCAGATCGAGCGCGGCGAATCGCCGGGCTCCAAGAACGTGCAAGGCGCCATCCTCTACGCCGATGCCCTGGAACGCATCATTCCGGAATTCCGCGACGAAGCGCCACTCGAACGGCATCTGATTGAACAGCGCATGTGGGTGCTGGACGACGACAGCTATGTCGGCACCACCTATCGCTCCGAGAACTTCGACAAGCCGCCGCACAATCGCTACACCATCATTCGCGCGCAGTTCGACAAATGGTTTTCGACCAAGGTGCAGGAAGCCGGCGCGCTGGTGATCTGCGAGACCACGGTCACCAATCTGCTGCTCGATGGCCAGCGCGTGATAGGTGTGCAGACCGATCGCGAAGGCGGCTCCATCTACGCCGATGTCGTGATCCTCGCCGACGGTGTCAATTCGCTGCTGGCACGCAAGGCCGGTTTCCATGGCGAACTGAAACCCAAGGACGTCGCGCTCGCGGTCAAGGAAATCTTCTTCATGCCGGAAGAGACCATCTGCCAGCGCTTCAATCTGCAAGGCGAGCAGGGTGTCGCCATCGAAATGCTGGGCAAGATCACCCAGGGCATGATCGGCACCGGCTTTCTCTACACCAATCGCGAATCCCTCACCATCGGCGTCGGCTGTCTGGCCAGCGACTTCAAGGCCAGCGGTATCGCCGCCTACACGGTGCTGGAAGCCATGAAGGCCCATCCCGCCATCGCGCCGCTGCTGGAAGGCGGCGAGGTCAAGGAATACGCCGCGCATCTGATTCCCGAAGGCGGCTATCAGGCCATGCCGAAGATCTATGGCGAGGGCTGGATGATCGTCGGTGACAGCGGCCAGTTCGTGAATGCCGTGCATCGCGAAGGCTCCAATCTCGCCATGACCACCGGCCAGGCGGCGGCGCAGACCATCATCGAACTGAAGACCGAAGGGCGGGCCATGACGGCCAAGCACCTGGCGCGCTACGCCGCCAAGCTCAAGGACAGCTTCGTCATGAAGGACTTGAAGAAGTACCAGCGCCTGCCCGGCATCCTGCACAAGAACCATCAGTTCGTGACCGCCTATCCCGAACTCGTGAACCGCGCGGCGCACACCATGATCAGCGTCGACGGGGTGGACAAGCGCAGCAAGGAAAAGGCCATACGCGGCAGCTTTCTGCGCGCGCGTTCCTTGTTTGGTCTGATGGGCGACGCCTACAAGCTGTGGAGGGCTTTCGAATGATCAAGGTCGAGGAAAAGCTGTTTCAGAACCGCTATCGTGTCGATAACGGCCGGCCACATATCAGCATCAAGGACGCCGATCTGTGTTTGTACAAGTGCGAGGCCCAGCCCTGCACCTATTGCTGCCCGGCGGCCTGCTATACCAAGGAAGGCGATGGCAGCGTGGTGCTGATCACCGATGGTTGCCTGGAATGCGGCACCTGCCGGGTGATCTGCAACGAGCATGAGAACGTCGACTGGGAATACCCGCGAGGTGGTTTTGGCATCCTGTTCAAATTTGGCTGAAGGCAGGCGCGGCGCCGGCATGCTGCTGGCGCTGCTATTGATGGCCCTCGCGGCGAGCGCCGCAGAACCGCCGCCAGCGGATGATCGCAAGCCGCTGCATCTCACCCCCCGCATGGCGGCCCATCAGAAAGCCAATATGCGCCACCATCTGGAGGCAGTGCAGAGCCTGGTCACCGCCTTGAGCGCCGAGGACTATGACAAGGTCGCGAGCGCTGCACGCAGCATGGGCGCCGCGCCTGACACGCTGCGCATGTGCCGACACATGGGCGAAGGCAATCCGCTGGATTTCACCGAGCGCGCGGTGGCGTTTCACGAAAGCGCCGATCGCATTGCGGCCGCCGCCGAGAGCCATGACCGTGGCCGCGTGCTGACGGCGCTGTCAGATACGCTCGCGGCGTGCACCGGGTGCCATGCGATTTATCGGCAGGAAGTTCTGCTCGACCATCCCTGAAAAGCGCACCCTATTGTGGGTCAGACTTCAGTCTGACATTGGAGGCAGGCGATGATTGGGGGCAAAGGTCTGAATGTCAGACTGAAGTCTGACCCACAGAAGGTCGGAGTCGATCGAAAGTTTTCAGCCGAAAGCAGCAGAAGCAATCTGTTGGGTCAGATT